>ERZ761609.534-NODE-534-length-43189-cov-27.269045_pt1 | contig 43189 bp, 34 predicted proteins | sample MGYA00511163_ERZ761609 | MGnify/ENA primary metagenome ERZ761609 (study PRJEB28899, sample SAMN02445070) | bioreactor sludge metagenome | biome: EBPR sludge | place: Australia: Brisbane, Thorneside Wastewater Treatment Plant | collected 2011-12-16 ...
GCGCAATAACTTTATTTTTATAAACAACGACCGCGCCAACGGGAACTTCTCCGCGTTCAAAAGCAATCACCGCTTGCTTGATCGCTTCCTTCATAAAATGCTCGTGTATGTTTTCCATCATTTAATCCAAAATTATTTTGTTTTGCCGCTTTGCGGAGGTTCTTTTTTATCTTCCAGCGCCAAAATGAGCTCCAACCCATTCACCTTGTCTTTGCCTGTCGTCGGCTTAGGCGCTACTGGCAAAATAGCGGACTTTATTTCCGGCGCGCTCGCTTTCGGCTGCCCAAGCGCTATAACCTGCCGCAACCGCGCTAAGTCCTCTTCCATTTTCTTTGCGCGCGCCCGCTCGGAATCAAGCGCCTGCGAAAGAAGTTGATTTTTATTTTTCAAGCCGTCTTCTTCCGCTCCGATCGTCCAAACTTTATTTTCCGTTCCCGTTTTCGAATTTTGTGTTTGAAGAAGAGCGGCGGATTCTTTCCATTTCTTCGCTTCTTCTTCTGCCGCTACAAGCTTGCTTTGAAGATCTGTAAGGGAAGCGGTTGCCTGGGCAAGTCGCTCCCGCTCATCTTTCCAGCCGGTAAACATAGTGTTTTTAACCGCCTCAAGTGCTGAATACTTATCGCGCAACGCCTGTTCTTTTTTAATGTGTTCGTCCAAAAGCTCATGCTGTTTCTGTTTTTCTTGGCGCAAAGCTTCTTCTCTAACCTGAAGCTCAACCAGTTTAGCCTCCAGAGATTTTTGCTTTTGAGCGAGTCCGTCCTTTTCACTGCCCAATACTTCGATTTGGCGCTTATTTTCAGCTAGCTGGCGTACCGCCGCTTCTTTTTCAATACTCAGATTTTGTTGCTCCGCCAGCCTGGAAATCGCTTCGGCATGTTCTTTTTTTTGATTTTCTAGATCATTTAAATTGACCCTGTTTTTTTCTTCCGCTTCTGTAAGTTTTGCGGTTGTTTCCAGAAAATTACGCGTTGCCGCTTCAAGCTTCTCATGCAACTCTTTGTGCTTTCGAACCAAATCTTCCTTTTCGCCCTGCAATGCCTGAAGTTGCCGTTCGCTCTGCGTCAACTGCTCTACCCGTCTGTTTTCTGCCTGTGCATTTAATTCGCGTTGCTGAGTAAGATTTGAAGCGGTTTCCGCAACCGCCTTCTTTTGCTGCTCGATAACTTCGGCGGCGGCGGCGCTTTCCTCCTCCGCTTCTTTTAATTTCGCGGTCGCCGCGGCATAATCACGGCTCAGGGCATCAAGTTTGCCTTCCAGCTCTTTATGTTTCTGGATTAAATCTTCTTTTTCAGCCCGGAGCGCTTGCAACTGCTGTTCGCTTTGCGCGGACTGCTCCGCCAACTTTTTTTCCGCCTGCGTTTGTAATTCGCGATGCTGAGCCAGGTTTGAAGCTGCTTCCTCAGCCTCCCTCTTTTGCTGCTCGATAACTCCGGTGTCGACAGCGCTTTTCTGCTCCGCTTCTTTTAACTTTGCGGCCGTCGCGTCATAATCACGGCTTAATGCGTCGAGCCTGTCTTGCAGCTCTTTATGCTTTATTTGAGCTTGCGCTCTTTCGCTCGCAAGAGACTCTGCTTTTTCTTTCACAGCACCGTCAATCTCGCGCCCTTTATTTTCTACGGCTAGCCGCAAATCTTCGCCTGTTTTTTCCAATTCTATGATTTTTGATTTTTTAATTTCGAGCTCGGCTTCATAAGCTGCTTTTTGTTTTTCAGTTTCTTTTTTCAGGAGCGCGTTTTCATCAGCAAGCTTTTCGGCCAAGGCTTGGTGTTCAGCAGATCTTTCCCTTGCCTCGCTAATTTCTTTTGTGCTTGCTTCTTTAATTTGGCTTATCTTCGCATCTGCCTCCGCGCGCTCTTTTTCGAGGGCTTCATTTTTAAGCCGTGTCTGTCGAAGCTCGTTTTCTAATTCTTGCTGTTTTGCCTGAGCCTGAGCTTGCTCGCGTTCTTTTTCGCTTGATTGAGATTGGAGCGCAGCGAGATGCTCCGCAGCCTTGCTTTCTAGTCGGCAAATTGCCTCTGTTTTTTCTTTGATTTCTTTTTCGTTATCCAGTTTTGCTTTTTTTAAAGCTTCTATGTCGCGTTCGTGGTCGGTAATTTTCTGAAGATTTTCGCGAATTTGTTTCGCCGACGCCTCTTTAAAATCAGAAAGGCTTTGCTCGCTTCCGCCAAGCTCTCTTTTTGCTTCTGCCAGGCGGATTTTTTCTTGTTCGAGATCCGAGACCGCTTCATTTAAAAGCGTTTGAAGATTTTTAGAAATTTCCAGTAACTCTGCGTTTTTTTTCCTTTCGCCTTCTGTTTCTTGCTGCTGTTGATATAGCAGCCGGCGAATATCCTGCGTTAGATCTTGGAAGCTGGATTGCCCGTCAGAATAATCTGTTGGCTCGGAAGGTTTTTGCGGCTCTGTCATAACACAAAATGATTTTGTTTAAAAACAATCAGTCTAAAAAAAGGGCTCTCAAAAAAATGGGTCACAAACAAATTATATTCGCTGGAGAAGATATAAACAGAAAAATATGCGCCTGTATGGAGTTGGCGCCTTTTGTTCATGTCGGCTTAATCAGCCGCACTCACTTCAGGTCGGCCACTCGCCGCGCCTGGGCTTCGCTGCGTGCGGATCTGACATTAGGTCTGTTTCTTATTCCGCGAAAGCCCTATAAATTGCGCGGCTCACTTCAGCTCCATCCATTTATCATTCGTTTTCTCAAAAGGACCTGAATACAAGGCGTAGGCGAGTGGATTTGTGCGCTGCAGACGGTCATTTTCAGAAAAAGAATATGCGCCCGTATGGAGTTGAACCATAAACCTTCTGATCCGTAGTCAGATGCTCTATCCAATTGAGCTACGGGCGCATGAAAAGCCGCTCTGTGGGGCGGCTTTGAAGAGTCGAGAGTATAGGCAAATCTACCGCTTTTGTAAAGCGGCGAAGAAGGCACTACAAGAAAGAGATTTTGCTATTTTGGGTCCTCCGCGGCGGCTTTCTGCGTGATATCTCAGGCCCCGCTTTTACCGCGCTCTTTATGCAGCGCTTCCAGTTCAGCCGCCTGCGCCTGAATAGTTAAATCTTTTTTCTGATTGTCTTCTTTCATCTGACTTAACAAATGCACATAGACCTCGCTCAAGGCTTCGCGCATCGCTTTGATTTCATTTTCTTTGTCCGCTTCCAGCGCTTCCCGAACAGACTCGCTTTCCGTTAACTTCTTTTCAATTTCCGCAAGTTTGTTTTGCAAATGCTTGCTTTCTTCGCTTGCGTTTTCATTCGGCTCCGCCGCAACGGTTTTTTCAGCAGAGCTCTTAAGCGTTTCTAAAAGTTCGGTGTTTTTTTTCTCCGCTTCTTTTGTCTTAAAGCGCTCTTCTTCCAGTGCTTGTTCCAGCCGTTGTCCGGCTTCGCGGTTAATGGCTTCCGCTGAAGACAAGCTTTTTTCCAATTCTTCTATTTTTGTTTTTAAAAGATTGCTTTCCTCTTCGAATTTATCCAACAGCTTTTGATTGCGCAGGTTCAGCTCTTTAACTTCTTCCTGCCGTTTCGCTTCTTGCGAGCGAAGCTCTTCTTGCATTGCGGTATACTTTTTTTCCGTATCAGCATGACTCAACCGCTCCGCTTCAAGCGCTTGCTCAAAACCCGGAGTGCGGTCTTGCTCGGTCATTTGCTTCATTCGCAGGGCTGTCTCCTCTGCGCTCTGTTCAGCCTTGCGCATAGCCTCTTCCGCTAAAATAGCCCTTTTTTTCAGCTCTTGCGCGCTGTCTCGCAAAGCCTCCGCTTCCTTTTCCATTTTTTCTACTAATACTTGGTTACGTAACCCAAGCTGTTTAGCTTCTTCCTGCCACGCTTCCTTTTGCACATTAAAATCTTCCAGTGCTTGGGTATATTTTTTTTCTGCTTCCGCAGCTTTAGCTTTTTCTGCCTCAAGGGCTTGCTCAAGCTCCGCTTGTTTCTCTTTAAAATCATTTTGGCTTTTTTCAATCGCGACAGATTTCATCGGGGCTGGTGAGCTCTGACTGTTTTTTTGAAGCGCCTGCTTCAGCAAAGATTTAATCGGGGCCGCGGGAGGAAGGGGTTTCGTTTTTGCCTCTTCCTGCTCTTGCAAGCCCTCGTCCGACTCGTTTATTTCGGATGAGGCCTGCGAAGTTTGTTTTTGGAGCGCTTCATTTTCAAGTTCTTGCAGCTTCGCTTCCGCGCAGGCCTTCGCCTCAAGAGCCTCTTTCAAATTTCTTTCTGCTTCTTTTTGGATGTCAACTTTGGAGGCTTCCGCGGCTGCAAGATTTTTTTCCAGCTCTTCGAAATTTTTGCGCATAAAACTTTCTTTTTGCGCGGAAAGCTCGCTATTTTTTTGTATTTCTTGTTTTAGGCGGGCTGATTCGCTTTCCAATTCTTCCAGTTTCTGCTTAGCCGCAGCATCTTCACCCGGAGGCTTTTCTGATTCTGCTTTTTGGGACTGAAGGCGCTCAAGCTCCGCCTGTTTATCTATGAGCTGTGCCGCCTGTGCTTCGATAATCTGTTTTTGTTTTTCGTTCGCTTCCAACTGCTTCTGCAGTTCGTCTTTGAGCGCCTGCATCGTTTCGGCCGAAACAGGCTTCTCCAAAGGCGCGCTGCTTGCCGCAACAACCTGCGGCACGATTGGTTTCTGATTAGGCAGAGGCGTTATCGCGGGGGTGCCGGATAAATTTTCTTTAGGGGCTTCGGTTTTGGGTTCGGCCGCACGTCTTTCAAGCTTTTGAATTAAAAATTTAATTCCCCGGTCACTGTTTTTATAATCAGGCGCGGAGTCAAGTGACGAAGTGTATTTTTCTGATTTGATTTTCCCCAGTGCAACATCCGGAGAAGGGGCGGCTTCAGGCCAAATGATTTGAAAGCATTTTTGTTTAACAGCCTCATCTTCCGTTAAGGCAACCTTGACGCCCGGAAGTGTCCATTGCCGGATAAATTGCTGTGCCGTGGCTTCCACAAGCCCGCTCAAAAACAAAACGGGTATGTTTTTTAAAACCTCGCCGCACTCATCTTCGGAAAAAGCATATTTTTTGGCAAGGTCAGCGGAAAAAGCGGCTCGTGCCTCCGCGGAAACTTCGTGAAAAACGAAGCTCCACTTTTTTTCGGGTTGCCCGCGGAAAAGCGCCTGCGGAAAATTCGGTTTTATCATCCGTTCAGCCTTTGACTAAAAGGCTTCCGGGCAAACAACTGTCGCGGGCACAGAAATAACAAGCTGTCTGCTGAAGCGCATAAAAAAATTTCAAGAGATTCAGAGTATAGCGAATGCCGGTTGCGCTGTAAATCAATTGAGGTTGAACGTTTGATTCTTTCGGATGGACGGATTTAATCGATTTGCCGGATATAAGGATGCTGAATTTTTTTCTTTTTAATGAAAGGTTCCTTTAGGCTCTCTTTCATTCGCTCAAAAATGCCCGGAGGCTTTGCTTTACGAAAGTACCCGCCGGTTTTTTCCTCTGCCTGAAGCAAGGCGGGCCAAAGCAAAAAAACAAAAAGCGGCACGATCAAAAGTCTGATCATTTTGCTTGAGAAAAAACATCCTTTAAAAGCTGGGTAACACGCGCGGCGGGATCTTTGCGAATCGCTTTTTCCTGATCGCCCAAAACTTTAAAGAGACCGCTCAAAGACTGTTTCACAACGTAGTCTTCCACTTCCGGCGCGGGGAAAAGTTTTGCTGCGGGCAACGCGTTATATTTTCCGGCAACCCCCTGATACATTTTGGAAACATTGTACTCGGCCATGCTTTGGGTAACCGCGGGTTTAAAAAGCCGGGTCAGCTCGGGAGAAGTTTTGGTTTGAAAATACTGCGTCGCTGCCGTGTCGCCGCCTTGGTAAATTTTCTGAACATCATCGAATGTCATTTCGGAAATCGCTTTCACAAAAATGCTTTTAGCCTGCGGTGCGGCAGCTTCCGCGGCGCGGTTCATGCTCAAAACAAGCTGATCTATTTGTCCGCCCAGCCCCACTTTACGCAAAGCGCCTTCCATGGCGCGCAGTCTTTCAGGCAAAAGAATTTTAATCGCTTCGTTTTTGAAGTAGCCGTCCTGTTTACCGGTAATCGCAACCGCTTTTTCAGCCCCCACACGCAAAGCTTCTTTGAGACCGTTTGCGATTTTGGAGTCCCCTGTTGCGGGCTGAGATGTCGACACCTTTTTAAGCATCCCCGCCCAATCTAACGCCTGCGCGGAAGCGGGAATTAAAAAAAGGGCAGCGAGCAAAATAATTTTTTTCATCATGTCCTTGGTATTAGTAGTTGAACAAATCGGGCAGTTTATAGGTTTTTTCTTTTTGAAATGCATTCAGCGCATTCAAGATTTTATGCTTTGCGTTAATCGTGAGGCGGCGCCCTTTGCGGGCCTTCGCCACGACTTTATGCGAAAGCTGCTCGGAAGATTGCGCAACAAGATCACTGTTTTTGATATTAAGCGAGGTCAGTAGCGCGTCAAGAGGTTGGACACCATTTTCGATTTTTTCTTCGGGCTTGTCGGTCATTTTATGTATGTTGGGTTTTTCTTTTTATAAATAGATAGAGCAATAAGAGGGATTAACCCCCCTCATGCATTCTCTCTCGTTTGCTTTTAATTTTCAATTGAAGGGATTCGGCTACTTCGCTCGCAGCAGCTCGCTGCGCAGCCCCACCCGCCCGCTGACGCGTTCGACTTATTTTGCTCGAAACGCTTTTCCTCCCATAAGGTCGGCGCGGGCTTGCTTCGAATCCCTTCAAGCCTCGTTCTTAAAGATGCCGGTGAGGGCAAGGCTTGCGACCGAAAATTTTTGAGGCGCACTGAAAATGTGCGTTGAAAAAATTTGAAGGAGCGTAACGCCGCCATCGCCGGCATCTTTAAGAACGGAGAGGGAGGGATTCGAACCCCCGATACCCTTGCGGGTATAACAGTTTTCAAGACTGCCGCATTCAACCGCTCTGCCACCTCTCCGCGACGAGCAAAATTATAACTGAAAACCCCTGCAGGTGCTTGTGTGAAAATATTGCTCGAGGAGAGACCTGGAATGGAGCGCTATTGAACGAAATTCGAGCTAGTCGCGCCGATCACTTCAGGTCGGCCACTCGCTCCTCACAATGTTTTCACCTCACAAGAATCGCATAGCTTCCGCCGACAATGATGACATCAAATAATTGTTATTTTCTTTTGGCATGGCCGCGTGGGTATTTTTTAATAATACTGTGTACGTCTGCCAATGTTGTGTTGCGAAAATTTGCAATCAATAGACTCTCGGCTTCACGAAAAGCATGACCCGTGGCAGTATTCACGGCTTTCTCAACAAGACACTTTGAGGATTCGGCGCGATTCCCAAGTGCAAGCATTGTCGGTGCGCCGATTGAGTCATACACATCGTACAGCGTGACTTTTTTTAGATCGCACGAAAGCGACCACCCGCCACCATGGCCTTTTTCTGACTGTACAAAGCCTCGTTCTCGAAGCCCAGCCATTATCCTGCGAACCACCACAGGGTTTGTCTGCGCGGATTTTGCCAATGTCTCCGATCTAGCTGGATTTCTGGACCCAGCCATGTGCAGGAGAATGTGAAGCACATCTGAAAATTTAGTGCTCTTTTTCATACATGCTTATGCGGCTCGTTTAAATGCCAAATAATATTGAACAGGTAACAAAAAATCGAAATCAGTAGCCAATTCAAAACCGGCCTCCTTCATCTCTTCTATAATTTTCTCTTTAGGCACTCGATGCCCCGTGGGTTGCCCTTCTACCTTCTCCTCTGTTCGGTCAATCACGACGAGAGCGCCGCCGGGCTTGAGATATTGTGCAATTTTTGAGAAGTAGGCAACGCGGTCGTTTAGATGGTGATAGACATCGACAGAAAATATGAGATTGGCTTTTTCCTCCAATTCCAGACCGCCGTCTGGTCCAGTGCTGCGAGCATCAACATTCGTTAGCCCCAGTTCGCTCACGCGATTTCCAAGATATGAAATCATTTTAGCGGATTGGTCGTAGCAGATGACCTTTCCGTTTTTTACCTGCGGAGCCAATCGAACCGCAAAGTATCCTGTACCAGCGCCAACTTCGACTACCACAGCATCATCGGGAAGATTAAACGACTTAATAACTTCGTCTGGTTTTTGCCATTCATCCCGCTCTGCTCCGTCGAATTTTTCTATGAACATCTCGACGTTATCAAAAACGTCATGCGAACCAGCATGACTTTGGTGTGTGCCCTCTGGGCCAGAATGGTTGTCTTTATCTTTCATGTAACTCAGTATATTACATGAGTGTGATTTTTGCAAGATTTCAAGGGGGCAACCCCCCGCCGCTTTATAATGCTTCCTAAAAACGGTGAGGATTGTTGTGCGCGCACCGGGCGGGTGTGGGACAAGCACAATAGGGCAGTTTGATCTTGCGGAACCGGAGCGGTTGTGCGCAATGCGCACAGAGCGGAAATAAAACTGCGGAGGGGGGGGGATTTGAACCCCCGGTAGCTCTTGCGAGCCACAGCGGTTTAGCAAACCGCCGCACTAAGCCGGGCTATGCGACCCCTCCGCGAAAAACGAAACGTTAGGCCGAATCACTATTTATTCTTTAAGCAGATTCGGCACAGCGCTGTGTATTATTTTAAATGACGCGCGCGTCATTTCAGCTTTGACGAAGCGCTAGCTTATAAAAATGTTTTTGCCGTGGCAAGAATTAAGATAGATACTTGCTCAATGCCTTGGGAAAATTGATCTTACCTTCGGCGGTTTGAAAATTTTCAAGCAGCGCGATCACAATGCGCGGCAAAGCCAAGCCCGAACCGTTTAAGGTATGGCAAAAATCAATTTTGTTATTTTCTTTGCGCCGAAAGCGGATGTTCGCTCGACGCGCCTGAAAATCGCCAAACAAACTGCAGCTGGAAACTTCAAACCATTTTTGGCTTACGGGCGCCCAAACTTCAAGGTCATAACATTTTGCCGCAGAAAAACTCATGTCCCCGCTTCCCAAAAGCAAAACACGGTACGGCAATTCGAGCGCCTGCAACACGGCTTCCGCGTTCGCCAGCAAAGTTTCAAGCTCTTCCTCCGAATTGTCCGGGTGCGCGATTTTTACAAGCTCGACTTTATCAAATTGATGCACGCGTGAAAGCCCGCGCGTATCTTTTCCGTAAGTTCCCGCTTCGCGGCGGAAGCAAGGCGTGTAGCCTGTCATCAAAACCGGCAGCTGCTCTTCGGTTAAAGTATCGTCGCGGAAAAAATTGGTAATCGGAACTTCAGCGGTCGGAATCAGAAAAAAATCGCCGTGCTTTTTTTCGGACTCGGGTTCATACAGCGAATACATATCTTCTTCCATTTTTGGAACCTGTCCCGTGCCGATCATCGACGCGCGGTTTACAATCGCGGGCGACCAGGCTTCTTTGTACCCATGCTTTTGTGTATGCATATCGAGCATGAAATTAATCAAAGCGCGCTGAAGGCGCGCGCCTTCGCCAAAATAAACCGGAAATCCGGCACCGGTAATTTTTGCGCCGGTTTCCATCGAAATCCAGCCGAGGACATTGCCCAAATCAAGATGGTCTTTGCCTTCAAAGCCAAGTTTTTTAGGCTCGCCCCAGGTTTTAACTACTTTATTACCAGTTGCACCAGGTGCCACCGGGACGTCTTTATGAGGTATATTTGGGATATTGGACAAGATTGAGCCTATTTTAGCGTCAACATCACCCACTTTTTGATCAAATTCCTTGATTTTCTGGGACGCCTCTTTCATCGCCGTCAAAATCGCATCGGCGGGCTGTCCGGAGCGCTTTGCGGCAGCAATTTGGTCGTTGGCCTTATTTCGCTCCGCTTTCAAAGCCTCCACCTCGGCCACCCATTTGCGGCGATCCTTATCCAACTCAAGAATTTGATCGATCATCTCCGCGGCTTTCGGAGACTTGGAAGCAACGCCTGCCTTGTAGATATCAGGGGCTTCTCGGAGTTTTTTCAAATCAAGCATATGTGCTCCGTGGTTGCGGCGAATCCGCAGAGCCAAAATATTTCAGCGCGGCAACGCCCGTTTTAAAAATATTCGGTGTTTCGCGTAATTTTTTTAAATCTAACATTCAAACTTTTCCTGTTTAAGATTGCTTTTCCGCGGTCGAGCAAAGCCCGGAGCTAAAATAAAAAGCCCCCATGGTTGCGCCGCAGGCGCAGAACAAATTATTTTGTCAGATCAAGCTCAGCTTCGCCGTCATCTTCGCCGGCAACCACGCGCGCAGCGGAAACAACTTTATGGCCGTCTTTCAGGCGGATAATACGCACGCCCTGAGTATTGCGGCTTGTTGTGCGGATCTGATTTACCGCGCTGCGAACAACCATGCCCTTATCCGTCATGACGATAATTTCATCGTCTTCGGTTACGGTAATGACATTCACGACTTTGCCGTTTTTATCGGTGACATTAGCGTTGATGACACCTTTGCCGCCGCGGGATTGAAGACGGTATTCTTTGTAATACGTTTTCTTGCCGTAACCGGATTCGGTAACTGTCAGCGCGGTTGATTCGGGCTGTGTTAATTCAGCCGCGATCACGTAATCTTTTTTATCGAGGCGCATTCCCATCACGCCGGATGCCGTGCGGCCTAATTCACGCGCGTCTTTTTCGCTAAACTGAATCGCCATACCTTCGCGGGACGCGATAAAAATCGTGTCTTCGCCGGTGGTAATCATGCACGAAACAAGCTCGTCTTTGTCGCGCAGCGTAATCGCCTGCACGCCGCCCGCGCGCGGACGTGAATAATGCACAAGGCGCGTCTTCTTGATAATACCGTTCTTCGTAATCATGACCACAAAGCGTTTATCATCAAACTCTTTCACCTTGAGGAAGCTTTGAATCTTTTCGGTTGGATTCAGCGCCAACACATTCGCGATGGATTTACCCTTCGCGATACGGGAGGCCTGCGGAATGTCATAAGCCTTGCGCCAATAAACACGGCCCGTGTTAGTGAAGAACAAAATAGTTTCATGCGTTGAACAAAGGAACAAATGCTCGATGAAATCATCGTCGTCTTTCATGCCAGCCGCGTTCACGCCGGAGCCGCCGCGATTCTGCTTGCGGTAAGAGGAAACCGGAATGCGCTTGATGTAGCCTGCGTGCGAAAGCGTGATCACAACATCTTCTTCAACAATCAAATCTTCGATGTCGATTTCTTTTTCCGCGGCCACAATTTGCGTGCGCCGCTCATCGCCGGTTTTCTTAACAAGCTCTTTGGATTCTTCGCTGATTATATGAAGAACTTTTTGACGGCTCTTCAAAATAGATTTCAATTCGCTGATTTTCTTGAGAAGCTCGGCGTATTCTTCGTCGATCTTATGCCGCTCAAGCTGGGTTAATCTTTGGAGCTGCAACTCTAAGATCGCCTGCGCCTGAAGCACCGAGAGCTTGAATTGTTTGATCAATTCATTTTTCGCATCTTCCGGGTTTTTCGCGCCGCGGATGATCTTGATAATCTTGTCGATGTTATCTACCGCGATTTTCAAACCCTCTAAGATATGGGCGCGTTTTTCCGCTTTCTCAAGATCAAACTTCGTGCGCTTCATGATCACTTCAACGCGAAAATCAATGAAGTATTCGATCATTTGTTTCAAGTTCAGAACGCGCGGCTGCCCTTTCACGAGCGAAAGCATAATAATGCCGAACGTCTGCTGCATTTGGGTATGTTTATACAGCTGATTCAAAACAACCTGAGCGTTCGCGTCACGCTTCAGCTCGATAACAACGCGCATTCCGTCACGGTCGGATTCATCGCGAATATCGGAAATGCCTTCGACTTTTTTGGATTCAACAAGACCGACGATCGATTCGATCAAATTGGTTTTATTGACCTGATACGGAATTTCGGTGATAACGATGGCTTCTTTTTTGGGGCCTGATTCAATCACAGCCTTCGCGCGGATCAAAACTTTGCCGCGACCTGTTTCATAAGCCGAGCGAATTCCGTCCCGGCCCATAATCGTTCCCGCGGTCGGAAAGTCCGGCCCTTTCACATGCTTCATCAAATCTTTAATGGTGATATCGGGGTTTTCGATGGTCGCTAAAATACCGCTGACCACTTCGTTTAAATTATGCGGCGGAATGTTCGTTGCCATACCCACCGCAATACCGGCGGAGCCGTTCACAAGCAAATTCGGAATACGGGAAGGAAGCACGGTTGGCTCCTTCAGCGATTCGTCAAAGTTCGGAACAAAATCAACGGTGTTCTTGTCGATGTCTTCCAAAAGCTCGTTAGAGACTTGCGCCAAACGCGCTTCGGTATAACGCATCGCCGCGGCGCGGTCGCCGTCGATGGACCCGAAGTTTCCCTGTCCGTCAATCAATGGATAACGAAGAGAAAAGTCCTGCACCATACGCACAAGCGTGTCATAGACGGCGGTATCGCCATGGGGGTGAAATTTACCGAGCACTTCACCCACAATACGCGCGGATTTTTTATAAGGTTTGTTATAGGCAAAGCCCAGTTCGTTCATCGCGAACAAAATGCGGCGATGCACCGGCTTGAGTCCGTCACGGACGTCAGGCAAAGCACGGCCCACGATAACCGACATCGAATAATCGATGTACGATTTTTTCATTTCATCTTCGATTGCAATCGGAATGATTTTTTCATTCATCGCGTAAAGATTCTTTTCGTCAGCCATTCTTTGTACCCTCTGCTTTATTCTTTAAAAATAGTGTTGCTCGTCGGCGGTTGAGCGCTGTGCGCTCAGAGCCTTAAATGTCTAAGTTCCGAACCATACGCGCGTTCTTTTCAATAAACTTGCGGCGCGGCTCAACCTGATCACCCATCAAAACCGTAAACATTTCGTCGGCGGCCATGGCGTCATCGAGCTTAACCTGAACCAGCGTGCGCTTCGCGGGATCCATCGTGGTTTCCCAAAGCTGGTCGGGGTTCATTTCTCCCAAACCTTTGTAGCGCTGGATCGTCATGCCCTCTTTGCCGTTCAGTTTGATTTTTTCAAGCGCGTCGCGCAGCGAATGCAACATGAAAACATTTTTCCCGCCGCAATCAAGCTCATAGGAAACATCTTCGTCTTCAAAAAAGTTTTTGATTTCAAAGCCATTTTTCTGAAGTTTCTTTTCGATTTTTTCGAGTTCTTTGCCTTCGAGAATATGAACTACTTCGTACGGTTCAATTTCTTTAACCGGCTCAGCTCCTTCGGCGGAAGCTTCGGAGGATTGTTTTTTCTCGAACTTTTTTACGAACTTTTCGACTTCGTCTTCATCCGCGAAATAATGCCGGCTGCCATCTTCCAAAACATCCACGAGATGTAGCGGAAATTCTGTTTTCTTACCGCGCTGCGCGAGATAATCTGTCAGCAAAACTCCTTTTTCAAAAAGCGCGCGCTCGATATCGGCCAAAACTTGCAGCGTCTGCGCCAGCTCTTTCACTTCCTTGTCCGTGGTTTTCTTTTTTCCGTACTGAATCGAGATTCCGTCGCTGCCGAGATCTAAAAGAATTTCGTTCATTTTGCCTTCGGACTGAACATACTCTTCGCGTTTGCTGCGCTTCACTTTATAAAGCGGCGGCTGCGCGATGTACATGTGCCCAGCTTCAAGCAGCGGCTTCATTTGGCGGTAAAAGAAAGTTAAAAGCAAAGTGCGGATGTGGCTCCCGTCCACGTCGGCATCGCACATCAGAATAATTTTGTGGTAGCGCAATTTTTCCAGATTGAAATCGGCCTCGATGCCGGTGCCCACCGCGGTAATGATGGTGCGAATTTCCTCGTTGGATAAAACTTTGTCCAAACGCGCTTTTTCAACGTTAATGATTTTTCCGCGGAGCGGTAAAATCGCTTGGAAGCGGCGGTCACGCCCCTGTTTCGCGGAGCCGCCGGCCGAATCACCTTCAACCAGATAAACTTCGCAGTTCGCGGGATCACGGTCGGAACAATCCGCCAGTTTTCCCGGTAGCGACGCGGACTCGAGCGCGCCTTTGCGGCGGGTCAGCTCGCGTGCTTTGCGCGCGGCTTCGCGTGCCTGCAATGCAAGCAAAGCTTTGTCCACAATCTTATTCGCGGAACTCGGATTCTCATCATAGAACGCGTTGAGAGCGTCATACGTTACGGAATAAACAATTCCTTCCGCTTCGCTGTTGCCGAGTTTTGTTTTAGTTTGCCCTTCAAACTGAGGCTGGGGAATTTTCACGCTGACAATTGCAGCTAAGCCTTCGGTTAAATCTTGGCCGGTTAATCCGCCCTCAAGGCCCTTCAAAAGATTTTTGTTTTTCGCGTACTGGTTGGTCGCGCGTGTTAACGCGGTGCGAAAACCGGAAAGATGGGTTCCGCCTTCATGTGTATTAATGTTGTTAGCGAAAGCCATCACTTCTTCGCTATAGCTGTCGTTGTACTGAAAAGCGATTTCAACGCCCACACCGTCTTTTTCGCGCTCAACATAAAAAATCTTGGGATGAATCGCCGCCTTGTTGCGATTGATGTACTTAATAAACTCGGCGATTCCGCCCTTGTAAGAAAAAATTTCTTCGCGCGTTCCTTTTTCAACGCGTTCATCACGCAGGGTAATTTTTATACCTTTGTTTAAGAAAGCGAGTTCGCGCAAACGCTTGGCTAGTACATCAAAGCTAAAATCAAGCGTGCTGAAAATTTCTTTGTCGGGAAAAAACGTCACCGTTGTTCCGCGTTTCGCGGATTTACCTTTTTTTTCTACCGGTGTAACGGGCTTGCCCTGTTTATATTTTTGGAAATACGCGTTGCCGTCGCGGAACACTTCGACTTCGAGCCACTCAGAAAGCGCGTTGGTACAAGAAACACCCACGCCGTGTAATCCGCCTGAAACTTTATAAGTATTCGAATCGAATTTTCCGCCCGCGTGAAGCGTGGTCATAACCACTTCGAGCGCGGATTTTTTCTGCGTTTTGTGCATGTCCACCGGAATGCCGCGGCCGTCATCGGCAACGCTGACGCTTCCGTCGTTTTGAATGATCACATCCACCTTCGTGGCGTGTCCGGCCAAAGCTTCGTCAACGGAGTTGTCGACAACCTCATAAACAATGTGATGGAGTCCGCGCGCAGTGGTGTCCCCAATATACATCGCCGGACGCTTGCGGACTGCCGCGACGCCCTCTAATACCTGGATGTTGGATGAATCGTACGTTGCGGTTCCTGCGTCTTTTTTAGCCATTTCGATTTTCCTTTTTCAGTTAAGGACGAACAATGATTCTAATATCTAAAATATTTTCTTCGCCGAGCAATGCCTGCGCCCGCTTTAAAAGCGACGCTTGGTATTTTTGCCGAATCTCAAACGCATATCCCCCGTCTGAAACTTCGACGTACAAAATTTTCTTTTTCGAAACAAACGGTCTGGAGAAGGCGGCGATTTTTTTTCCCGCTACTTTTTCCCATTCCTGCGATAGTTTGTTTTGCGGCGACCCAGGGTCCACCATCCCTGCCAAAACCCGCCCGACAAGCCCCTTCATTTCTTCCATCTACATCGTCTCCGGTTGTGCCTTCGGCACAGAGGAAAACATGTCAGTGTATTTGCATCGGCATAATAACGTAAAGATAGCCTTCTTTGCCTTCCACAACACCGGGCTTATCCGCATCACTCAAAGTAAAAACAATATTATCCGTTTCTAAATTTTTTAAAACATCCATTAAATAATCAGGGTTGAATCCGATTGTCATTTCTTTGCCTTCGTGCCGGCTAACCGCTTCTTCTTTTGCTTCGCCTAAATTCGGTGTGCGCGCGGTAATCATGACGCGCCCTTTTAAAAAATCAACTTTTACAGCCGGTGCTTCGGTCGATGTTAAAAGCGCGGCACGACGCAAGCATTGCAATAATTCATTTCTGTTAATTTCAGCGGTGGTTCCTTTTCCTTTTGGAATCACCTGCTCGTAATTAGGAAATTTACCTTCAATAAGAGTGGCGCTTAAAAAAGTATTCGCGACACAAAAAACAACTTTGTTTTGAAAAACAGAAATTTGAACGGTTCCGTCCCACCCTAAAAGTTTAGATAATTCATGAACGGCTTTACTCGGAATAATAATTTCAATATCTTTTTTTATTTTACTCGGAAGTTTTTTCTCATAATATGCAAGTCGTCTTCCGTCTGTGGCAACACATCGAAAAATATCTGATTTAAATGAAACTAAAATGCCATTTAAAACATATCTTGTTTCATCGCGTGAAACGGCAAAAGAAGTAAGTTGGAGCGCTTCTTTAAGTGTGTTTTGTTCCATTTCAATCGCGTTTTCAAGTGACGGCTCCGGAAGCTGCGGATAATCTTCTTTATCCATTCCCATCACTTTGAAAACGGATTTGCCGGATTTAATTTGAACGGTGTGGTTTTTTGATACTTGAATCTCCACATCTCCGTCGGATAATTCTTTCACGATGTCATAAAATTTTCTTGCCGGCGCCGTCACACTTCCTTCTTCTTTAATTTCAGCACTACAAGAAGTTAAAACACCTACTTCCATATCTGTGGCAATAATTTGAAGTTTATTTTTTTTAGTTTCAAGTAGGAGGTTGCTTAAAATAGGAAGGGTTGTCGCTTTTGAAGAACTGATATTCACCCCTAAAGAAATTTTCGACAATAATTCGTTTTTATCGATGCGTATATCCATTTACTATCTTCTGCTCCTATCTAAATTTTTATATAAAGAAGTAGTCGTTGTAATAGGGGTTGTGGAAATGTGGAAAACCACAATAACCCTTTTAACAGTAACCTTTTTCAATAAAAGAAAGCTGTTCATAACTTAAGATTTCTTCAACATATTCTTAAGCGTCTCTAACATTTTAGCAATTTCCGGATCTTTTAACCGCTCATTTGTTACTGTTTTACAGGCATGAAGCACGGTTGTGTGATCTCTTCCCCCAAAAAAATCACCAATTTCAGGAAGAGAATACTTTGTCATATCACGAATAAGAAACATCGCATACTGTCTTGGTTTTACAACCGAACGCGTCCGTGTTTTTGAACGCAAATCCGCAACATGAATATGAAAATACTCCGCCACCACCTTTTGAACTTCCTCTATAGAAAACTTTTGAGACTCTTCATGAAAGGAATCTTTTAAAACGGATTCGGCAAGTTTAACATCTAAAATCGCTCCCGTCAGCGTGCAATAAGCAACAACGCGAATAAGCGCGCCCTCCAGCTCCCGAATATTGGATTTAATTTTAGACGCAATAAAATAAGCAACATCGTCCGGAACCGCGACCGTTTCCTTTTCTATTTTTTTCTTTAAAATCGCGACGCGCGTTTCAAAGTCCGGCGGCTGAATATCTGTGACAAGGCCCCACGCAAAACGGCTAACAAGCCTCTCTTCAAGCCCGGGAATTTCTTTTGGCGGACGATCACTTGAAACAACAATTTGTTTATGCGCATCATAGAGAGTATTGAAAGTGTGAAAAAACTCTTCCTGAGTTGCTTCTTTATCCGCAATAAAGTGAATATCATCAATAAGAAGAAGATCGCAATTTCTATAGCGCGCCCGAAACTCACCTGTTTTTTTTGTTTGAATTGATGTTATAAGTTGATTTACAAACTTCTCGCTTGACATATAAAGAACGTTAAAGCGTGGATTTTTATTTTTAACTTCGTTCGCGATTGATTGCAATAAGTGGGTTTTTCCCAACCCTGCGCGACCATAAACAAACAAAGGGTTGTAATTCTTTGCAGGAGCATCACTTACAGCGGTGGCAGCAGCGTGAGCAAAGCGATTTCCGGGACCAATCACAAAAGAATCAAAGGTATAGTTAGGATTCATTCCATCAATCCGTGCCGATGCCGCGGAAGCAGGCTGTAAAGAAGGGCCCTTTTCTTGTATAAGTGCTTTCTCTACAACAAGATAGGAGACAGTCATTTTTTTACCCAAAACATCCTGAAAAGAGCTTTCAATCAGGTTTTGATAGTGTTCATAAAGCCATTTTCCGTAATAACTGTCGGGAACAGCCAGGGCGACAGATGCGCCTTCGAGGGAGCTGATTGAAATGGGGCCAAACCAGGTTTGAAAGGATCTTTCACTTAGCTCTCGCTTAAGACAAGCGCAAACCTTGTCCCAAACCAAGGCCGATGATTCTGTTTGCGGTGCTGACATGAGTGTTATAAACAGCTTTTTAATAACCTGTGGATAAGTGTAGGTATAGAAGAAACAAACTATAAACAACTTATCAACAGGCAAAAGTTAATAAAATCAAGGTGCGCATTCTACCTAAAAACAAAGACAAATGTCCAAAAAAATAATTAAAAAACACGTGTTCTTTCTGCTGCGGAACAAAAAGGCTGGATATTCGGGTATGTTTTGTTATAATCCGCGGCGCGAACCCACAGAAATCACCTTGTTGATCAAGCGGGTTCGTTTTTGATTTTATATCTAGGAGGATCGGGTGAAACGGACATATCAGCCGAAAAAACGGCGCAGAAAAAGAAAGCACGGCTTTCTCAAGAAGAAGAGCACAAAAGACGGACGCAAAACGCTCGCGCGACGCCGGAAAAAAGGGCGTAAACGTTTAACAACCGCTTGATCCATCACACAGAGGGCGAAGCTCAGCCAACATTGCGTTTACGCAAAGATGAGCAGATCCGCTGTGTTTTAGACCACGGATTATTGTTTCGCGGAAAACATCTTTTAGCTCGCCTTATTCCATCCGAAAAAGTAAGCCCTCTTTTAAACGAGAAAGGGCCCTTTCTCGCGGTGGTGATCAGCCGCAAAAAATCAAAGCGTGCGGTTGCGAGAAATCGAATGCGACGGCAGCTTCGAGAGGCTTTCAGAAAAAAATACGGCATTCTTCCTGAGCAAACCGCCTGCGTATTAATCGCAAGACATGTAGATAAAAAAATTTCTTATCAGGAGCTCGAGCAGGATTTGTTGGAAATAATTTTTAACTATCGAGAAAAAAGTGAATCAAAACCAGCCATTTGAAAAAAATTATTTTTTTGCCATCGCCCTTTCCGCGCTGGTGTTGTTTACCTATTTTGCTTTAGTTAAACCGCCGCAGGCCCCAGCTCCAGCGGCAGAAGAAGCGAAGCCCGCTTTTTCTGAAAAAGCTTCCGTTCCCGCTGAAGCAACCGAAGAAGCCGGTGCTTTTTCAGCAAAAAAAGCGGAAGTGCTGCCAACCTCCGCCGCGGCGCTTTTTAAATTAGAAACCAAAACCATGCTCGCTGAGTTTTCCGACCGCGGCGCAACCCTCACACAGCTTGAGTTTAAGGGTGAGTCCAAACGAGAACATTTAACGCAAACCACTTTCTTTCAGGGAGACATGGATTTGCCCGGGATTTTTTCTGTCGCAATTCGCGGGCAGGCAGAACATTTAACGCATTCTACTTTTAAGCTCATGAGCAAAACGGAAAACGAAGCAGTTTATGCCTATGAAGAGCCGGGCGCTTTTCGCCTGACAAAAAAATTTCAGCTTTCTTCCGACGCTCCCGCGCTTCAGCTCAGCATCGATATTGAAAATCTTTCTGCCCGCGAAAAAACATATCCGCTCGAGTTTATTTACGGCGCTGATTATCACGCACTTGGCGGACACCCCAAACCCGGAGAATATTTTGATGCCATGGTTTTTGCGAATGGGCTAAAAACAGCGAATACTGGAAAAATCGAAAAAAAAGGTTTTTGGGTTTCCGAGCCCGCGGCATGGACGGCGCTTGTTAAAAGCTATTTCGCTTTGATTGTCCGCCCCGATCAAAAAATTATTTCGACCCGTGCCGAAGCGAGAGACGGAAAAGTGATGATGTCTAACCATCTTGATCCGCTAACCGTTGCTCCCGGCTCGCGGGAAACCGTCCGGTTTAAAATTTATGCCGGCCCGCAGCGCTATGAAACGCTTAAGAGCTTTGAAGACGGTTTTCAGGCAGTGCTTTCGCGCGGTTTTTTTGGCGCGCCAAAAGTTTGGCTGCTTTTGATTTTAAAGTTTTTGCATCAGTTTACCTATAACTTCGGCTGGGACATTTTGCTTTTAACCTTTTTAATCAAGCTCGTTTTTGCTCCGCTGACATTGATTAGCTCAAAGTCGATGAAAAAAATGCAGCTTTTATCGCCCAAGCAAAAAGCGATTCAGGAAAAATATAAAAAGGATCCGCAGCGCGCGCAAAAAGAAATCATGGAGCTTTATAAGCGCAACAAGGTGAACCCGATATCAGGATGTTTGCCGATGTTAATCCAGTTGCCGATTTTAATCGGAATGTTCCGCCTGCTTCCGGAAGCGATCGAACTGCATGGCGCGCCGTTTATTTTTTGGATTCAGGATCTTTCCGCACAAGATCAATTTATGCAGCTTCCGTTTAAAATTCCGTTTTTGGGCGAGTGGCTTAACATTCTTCCTTTTTTGATGGTTGCTTCGCAAATCGGCTATCAAAAAATGATGCCGCAAACGATGTCCATGCCCGAACAGCAAATGATTATGAATATCATGCCTTTTTTCTTCGGGTTCATTTGCTGGTCTTTTCCCTCGGGATTGGTACTGTACTGGATTTTTCAGAATCTTTTTTCCATGCTTCAGCAGGTTTTTATTAACCGCATTCAAACGGAACTTCATCCCGAAGACCGAGACAATTAGTAGAGTAAACGGCGAAGCCGTTTGTGCTTTTGCCGCATCACAAAAATTAAATGAGAATGCGGCCTTAACGGCTCAGCCGTAGAAACATGAATTCAACCAAAGAATACGCAGCCGTCGTTGTCGGCGCCGGACATGCCGGCATTGAAGCCTCTCTTTCCATTGCCCGCGCCGGATTTCCCGTTTGTGTTCTTACGATGGATATTGAATCCATCGGGCGCATGTCCTGTAATCCCGCGATTGGCGGGCTTGCCAAGGGCCATATGGTGCGCGAAATCGACGCGCTCGGCGGTGAAATGGGACTCGCCACGGATGCCACCGGCATTCAATTCCGCATGCTGAACCGCTCGAAGGGTCCCGCGGTGTGGGCTCCCCGCGCGCAAGCCGATAAAAAACTTTATTCCGAATATATGCAGCGCGCTTTGAAGACAACGCCCAACATTGATTTAAAAAAGGGCATGGGTGTAAATCTTCTGGTCAAGGACGGCGTTTGTTATGGTATTCAAACCGGCGACGGCGAAATTATTTTAAGCCGCACTGTTATTTTAACGACCGGAACTTTTTTGCAGGGGCTGATTCACATCGGCGAAACCAATTATGAAGGTGGCCGCCGCGATGAGCCGCCTGCCGTGGGACTTTCTGATTCTTTGCGCAAAAACGGAATTGAGCTTGTGCGCTTTAAAACCGGCACGCCACCGCGTCTTTTGCACCCAAGCATTGATTGGAGCGTTACCGAGGAACAAAAAGGCGACGAACCCCCGCGTCCTTTTTCTTTCCGGACAACCCATATTCCGCAAAAACAAATTTCATGTTATCTCACGCACACAAGCGCGGAAACGCACGCGTTGATACGCGACAACTTAAACCGTTCCCCGCTTTACGCCGGACGCATTGTCGGCACCGGTCCGCGCTATTGCCCCTCCATCGAAGACAAAGTGGTGCGATTTGCCGATAAAATTTCACATCAAATTTATTTGGAGCCGGAAGGCCTGGACACGGACGAAGTGTATGTGAACGGCCTTTCGACTTCCCTGCCCAAAGATGTGCAGGAGAATATGGTGCATTCGATTCGCGGATTAGAAAACGCAAAAATCGTTCGCTATGGGTACGCGATTGAGTATGATGCCGCGCCGCCCACCCAGCTTTGGCATTCACTCGAAACCAAAAAAATAAAAAATCTTTTTTTAGCCGGACAAATTAACTGCACTTCGGGATATGAAGAAGCCGCCGCGCAAGGATTGATGGCGGGACTGAATGTTATCTGCAAATTAAAAGGTCGTCCGCCCTTTGTTTTAGACCGGTCTGAAGCCTATATTGGTGTTTTAATTGATGATCTTGTCACGCGCGGGACGAATGAGCCTTACCGTATGTTTACTTCCCGAGCAGAACATCGTCTGGTGTTAAGGCAAGACAATGCGGATGAACGGTTGATCAAACATGGCCGCGAACTTGGCTTGGTAAGCGACGAAACCATTGCAAAGCATGAACAAAAAATGAACCGCATTCAAACTGAAATCAAAGCGCTTAAAACAAAACGACATGGCACCGACACCCTTTTACAGATTTTAAGACGGCCTGAAATAAATCATAAATACTTTGAAATAAATAAGTTGCACTCATTTAAAACAAATGAAGAAGAAACAGAAATTGTTGAAACATTGATAAAGTACGAGGGCTATGTTGAGCGCCAAAGAAAAGAAGTGGAAAAATTTAAGCAACAAGAAAAAAGAAAAATCCCCGACACAATCGAATATTCCAAAGTAATCGGAATAAGCAAAGAAGGCGCCGAGAAGCTAAAAAAAATTCGTCCTGAGTCGATCGGTCAAGCTTTGCGAATTCCGGGAATTTCTCACTGTGATATTTCTCTTATATCTATCTACGTCCAGAAGCTTGCCCGAGAGGCCGCTAAATAATTAAGCGGACCGTTGTTTCACGTGAAACAAAATTAGTTCGAATCTGCCGTAATAACAGCCTTGTTTTGTTCATATCTCGAATTATCTCTCGGGCTCAATTTCATGCTTGTTTTATAAGTCGTTTATTATAGGCTATTTAGATGTGTGAATTACCAAAAATAATCTGGTTGCATTTATTCTGTCTATGCATAAGATAGTGCTTGTTTCACGTGAAACATTTTTAGGACCTATTACATATGAGGTTTGTCATGGCTGCAAAGATATTTTCATTTTGTAATCAAAAAGGCGGAGTTGGAAAAACAACCTCAGCCGTCAACCTTTCTGCCCTTGCTGCAAAAAGCGGCCAGCGGGTTTTGTTGGTTGATCTTGACTCTCAGGGAAATGCTACTAGCGGGCTCGGCATTGAAAAGACCGGGCTTGAGTTCACAGCTTATCAACTTCTTGTGGATAATGTTCCTGGTGAAAAAATGGTAGTTAAGACAGACGTTGAGAATCTTTTTCTTTTGCCTTCCAATACTGATTTAGCCGCCGCGGACCTTGAGCTTGTTTCTTTTCCTGAGCGCGAATTTGTTTTGAAAAAGAAGCTGGATGGATTTCGCGGGGATTACGATTTTATCATTATTGATTGTCCGCCATCGCTAGGGCTTATAAGCATAAACTCTTTAACAGCAAGTGATTATGTAATTATTCCTCTGCAGTGTGAGTACTATGCTTTGGAGGGGCTTGGACAGCTTTTAAATACCTACCAACTGGTTCAAAAAAATTTGAATTCGAATCTTGAGGTTGGCGGAGTTATTTTGACGATGGCGGATTTTCGAACTAACTTAACTCAGCAAGTTATCGAGGAAGTTAGAAACTATTTCAAAGACAAGGTGTTTGAAACGGTGATTCCTCGTGCGGTGAAACTTTCCGAGGCGCCGAGCTTTGGCAAGCCCGCTGTTTTCTATGATCCGCACAATCGCGGATCAAAAGCCTATATGGATTTATCTAAAGAGTTTTTGCAGCGTTTCGGGCAGCCTAATAAATCCTCTGCGCCGATTGCATCGGCACAACCGGAAGCAACATCGGCAACAGCCGCGGGAGAACAGTCATGATGAAAAAGGCACTGGGCAAAGGGTTAAGCTCATTAATTCCCGATACTTATATTAAGAACAATCCGCCGAAAGCACCCGAAGCGCCGCAAGCGCAAAGGCCCGCTGGAGGTTCTTCCGTAGCCGTTGCGCCGGTGATGCCGCAAGGATTTTTACTGATTGAAATCAGTAAAATTACTCCGAATCCGGACCAGCCAAGGCAGACCTTTTCTCAGGAGAGCATTCAGGAGTTAGCGGACTCGATAAAAGAGAAAGGCGTTTTGCAGCCCGTGATTGTGACGCGTAAGGCAGATGGATACATTCTTATTTGTGGAGAAAGGCGGTTGCGCGCTGCGGCGTTGTGTGGAATCGAGAGAATACCCGCCATCATCAAAGATTTGGCACCGCAAGACTTTTTAGAGTGGGGATTGATCGAGAATATTCAGCGTGAGGATTTGAATCCGCTGGAAGAGGCTCAGGCTTACCAGAAAATAATGGAGCAGGGCGCTTTATCGCAAGACCAAGTAGCAAAACGAGTTGGGAAAAATCGGGTGACTGTAGCAAATATGATTCGCTTGCTCCGTCTTCCTGATTCGGTGCGGGAAATGTTGGCCGCGGGACAGCTTTCTTCAGGGCATGCCCGGGCGCTTCTCGGCCTTTTAACGCCGGAGCATCAGCGGCACCTTGCCAAAAGAATATGCGAAGAAAACCTTTCGGTCAGACAGGTAGAGGCTATTGTGGGGCGCAGTGTTGCGCATCGGCGCGGCGCGAAGCCGGCGCGGAATTTAACGCCCGAAATCGTAGACCTGGAAGGGCAATTAACGCGCTGGTTTGGAACGCAGGTTAAGATTTATCCGCGCAAAAACAAGAATCAGGGGCGTCTCGAGATCCAATATTTTTCGCTAGATGATCTCGATCGGATTTTGGAAAAAGCCGGATTGCCTAAAAGCTAAGGGCGGGACGTCTTTTTAGTGAATAGCAAATGGTTTTTGACACGTCTAATCACCGTGCTATAATTCGCGATCTTTTTCCCGGGACAAAACCCAAAACAAGTAAAGTGTAATTGATGAAACTATTTAAAAAGTTTTTTTCTGTATTTCTTTGTTTCGCTTTAATGGCTTGTTCGTCGCAAAAATCTTCGGACATAACGGAAGTGAAAGTTGCTTTTTGGGGAAGCCCTGAAGAAATCGCAATCATCACCAATTCCATTTCAGATTGGCAGGCGGAGCACCCGCATATTAAGGTTGTGTTTGAGCATACGCCGTACACCGGATATGACAGTAAGATTTTAACCCGCATTGCCGGCGGTGCTGCGCCTGATATTATCACCACCGAAGTGGATTACTTCGTTACCTTTGCTTCCAAAGGTGTTTTAGAGAATCTCAACCCTTACTTTGAAAGTGATCCAACCGGTTTTTCGAAAGAAGAATTTTTCGATGGGATTGTTTCCCGTTTTACGCGCAATGAGCATCTGTTGGCGATTCCGCGCGACATCGCGCCGTTTGCCTGCGTTTTTTACAATAAAAAACTTTTCGATGACGCCAAAATTCCTTATCCGACCGATGATTGGACGTTTGACGACATGTTGCGTATCAGCCGTGAATTGACCAAAAAAGACGCCGAAGGGCGTGTGACGCAATACGGTTTTTATACTTGGGCTTGGAAAAACTTTGTTTACGGTTTTGGCGGAGCGTTGGTTGATGACGTTGAAAATCCGACCCGCACGTACTTGGCGCAGCCCGAATCGATCGAAGGGATGCAGTTTTACGCTAATTTAATCAATATCTACGGCGTCATGCCGACGCCGGTCGCGCTTACTAATTTGGGGATGGGAATTGATCGTCTTTTTGCCAAGGGCCAGCTTGCTATGTTTGGTTCCGGTATTTGGGAAACCCCGGGATTAAGAAATTATGATTTTGATTGGGACGTTGTGATGTTTCCAAAATCCAAAGATGGCAGACGCGCCTTTGGAACCGGCGGATCCGGCTATGCCATGCTGAAATCTTCCAAAAACAAACAAGCCGCGTGGGAAGTCTTGAAGGCTTTAACCGGCGTTAAAGGGCAAGAAAAATTTGCGCAGGGCGGTTTGGCGCAGCCCTCCCGCAAAGCGGTCGCAGAAGGGAAGCATTGGGCGCAAGACGCTCAGTCAAAGCCCGCCAATAAAAAAATGCTGAATGAAGCCGTGAATTATTCTGTGTTTAGCCCTTTTCATGAGCGTTGGCGCGAAATCGAAGAGAAGATGCTCAGCCCTCAGCTTGACTTGATTTTTAGCGGAAAGAAAACAGCCAAAGAAGTTTTCTCCGGAATTGAAACTGAAATTAACAGTGCTTTGAAATAATATAAAAGGAGCCTCTTCATGTCCACAGCGGTTGCGACTCAAAGAAAGAAAGCAAAGAAACCGGTAAAAAAAGATGCGGCGGCTTCGGTAAAAGACGTTAAAAAGTTTCGGAACCCGTACGGATATTTCACCGCGTGCGGAAGCGAATTTGTGATCGATAATCCACGCACCCCGCGCCCATGGATTAATGTGTGCGCCAATGAAAACTATGGCTTTGTTGTCACTCAAACCGGCGGCGGGTTTTCATGGTACGGCAATTCTCAGCTTTCACGCCTGACTAGCTGGAGCCAGGATTTGATTCGCGACGCTTACGGAAAATATGTTTATGTTCGCGATAACGATTCCGAAAAAATCTGGTCGACCACCTGGAAGCCGACCGATTTTAAATATGATTCTTATGAAGCCCGCTATGGTTTGGGCTACGCGAAATTTATTACGAAATATCAGGGCATCAAGACGGAACAATTGATGTTTGTTCCGCGCGAAGACTCCGCTGAAATTTGGCAGGTGACACTTACTAACGAAACCAAGAAAAAACGCTCGTTAAGTGTTTTTCCGTTTTTGGATTGGTGTCTCGGCAGCGGCAACGAAGTTCACCGTGAATTTCAAAAAACATTTATCGAAGTTCAGGTTGATCGCAAGCTCGGCGCGATTATCGGTTTAAAACGGCCGCCGCTTGTTCCGCCGCACGTAAATAAAGGTGCGGATTCACCGCTTACGGCAGTGTTTGCTTTGACGAATGCCAAAACAGCAAGCTATGACGGTGATAAAGAAACTTTTGTCGGCATGTACGGAACTTACGCCGCGCCGAAAGCGGTCGTTGCTGGCAAAGTAAAAAATGTACGTGATCTCGAAAAATGGGGAGATCCCATCGCGTCACTTCAAACCAACGTATCGCTCAATCCCGGACAATCCAAAACATTGGTTTTTGTTTTGGCGCGCATCGAAGATAAAAGCAAAGCGAAGGCCATTGTTGAAAAATACCGATCTGTTGCAACCGTTAAAGCCGAACTCGAAAAAGTAACCGGCTTCTGGGAAGGGCTCGTCGGTAAATCTTGGGTTGAAACACCGGATGAAGCCTTTAACTTTGTGACGAACCGCTGGTATCGCTATCAAGCTTTGTGCGCGCGCATGTGGGCCAAAACCGCTTACTTTCAATGCTCGGGCGGTATTGGTTTCCGCGACCAGCTGCAGGACTCCAACTGTTTGCTCGAATCCGCGCCTGAAATTACGCGCAAACAAATTTTAGTGCACGCTGAGCAAATGTTTCCGGATGGAACGGTGTACCACTGGTGGCATCCCGGCGCGGGCATCGCCGCTCACACCGACATGGTGGACGATTTATTGTGGCTTGCGTTGATTACTTTTAACTATATCGAAGAGACAGGCGATGAGTCGATTCTTGATGAGGTCGCGCCGTATGTGACGAAGCCAGGTGAACCGAAGCAAGAAGGTACGATTTACGATCACATTGTACGCTCTTATGAAAAAGTGCTTTCACGTTGGTCTCCCCGCGGCATTCCTTTAATGGGAGAAGGCGACTGGAATGACGGCATGAGCCATGTCGGCGTTAATTGGAAGGGCGAATCTTTCTGGCTTGCGCATTTCTTTTACGGGTTGCTTAACCAGTTTGCGCCTTATTGCGAAAAGAAAGGCGAGAAGAATCGTGCTGCCAACTATTTGGATCGCGCGAAGAAATTAAAAGCAGCCATCAATGAAGTGGGCTGGGATGGAGAATGGTATATTCGCGCAACCCGCGATAACGGCATTCCACTTGGAAGCAAAACAGAAACGCGCGGAAAAATTTTCCTGAACGCGCAAACGTGGGCGGTTATTTGCGGGACCGCAACGCCGGAACGCGCGCGCACCGCGATGAATTCCGCGTACAAATATCTTTACCGTGAATATGGCCCGCTGCTTTTTACCCCCGGATATGACAAGCTCGACGAAACTATCGGTTATTTGTCGCGTTATGCTCCGTCGGTACGTGAAAACGGCGGTGTTTATACGCATGCGGCGTGCTGGGGCGTTCAGGCGGCAGCGATGATGGGCGACGCGGAAATGGCTTACAAAGCTTACCGCAATATGTGCCCGGTTTATCGCGCGGAAAAAAATGCTGACCATTATGATGGTGAGCCGTATGTGACTCCCGGAAACGTGGACGGTCCCGACTCCCCGAATTTTGGCCGCGGCGGCTGGACTTGGTATTCCGGTTCCGGTTCATGGATGCAGAAGGTTGCATATAACTGGATTTGCGGCATTCGCGCTTCACGCAAGGGGCTGATCATTGATCCGCAAATTCCCGCCGCGTGGAAAGGCTTTAAAGCACAGCGCTTTTTCCGTGACACGTATTACAAAATCGAAGTTAAAAATCCGAACAAGAAGAATAACGGCGTGAAAGAACTTATCGTTGACGGGAAACGCATCGCAGGCAATGTTGCCCCTGATTTTCGCGATGGCAAGACTCACACGGTTGAAGTGACGCTCGGCTGATTCGTTTTTGCTCTGTCCGCAGAAGCGGACAACCGCAGAGACATCACCGATTAAAATTATGAAAGACCCTGTTTTTTTTCTTTGGCAAAATAACCAAAGATGGAAAACAGGGTTTTTTATTTTTACCGTCCTGATGTTATCCGCGTTTTTTGCCTGGGCGGAAACAGTTGAAACAAATCGCCCCGCGGCGAACTCCACCTACCGCGCTGTTCCCCCGCATAAATCCCTTGCCGCCTCTCCTCAATTTGTTTTAATCGATGATTTTAATTTGCCGGAATGGAAAAATAAACGCGGAGGCATTTGGCATTTGCGCAACGCTACGGCGAAAGTGGTTAAAGTCGGCCGCACGAAAGAAGATGCCCGCAACCCTAAATTCGGATCTTCACTGCAGCTGCTTTTTGATTTACCCAAAAGTAAAGAGATGTCGTTTACCAGCTCTCTGCAAAAACTGGATGCCAGCCAGGCTGATTTACTTGTTTTTTCATGCAAGTTTTACCCCGACAGAAAAAAGCCTTTTTCAGGTTCGCTGCGCGTTGTTTTAGAAGATTGGAGAGCCAAGCGCGCTGTTGTTGATGTCACTGCCTCGTGCGCCGGAGAAAAAATTTGGAATGAAATCACTCTTCGAAAAGATGATTTTCGAGATCTGGACTGGGATCAGCTCAACTCTATTTCGTTTGTGCTGGTTTCAGGGGCTCAGCCCGCGCGGGGCGGCATGCAATTTGATGAGATTGCTTTTTACGGACCGAATGATGTTTTTTTTGAAAGCAATTTAGATAATTTAAAAGGCTTTCCCAAAACTATTTTTGCGGAAGCGCGCCGTTTACAGCTTTTAAAAATAAAAGAAGATAAAGCCCTGATGAGAGAAATCGCGAAAGACACATGGAAATATTTTGAAGCGGCTCAAAATAAACAAAATGGAATGATCGTGGATCATGTTCGCCTGGGAGATGCGCCGCTGGCGAGCAACTATACTTCACCGACCAACATTGCCATGGATTTGATGGGGCTTGTCGCGGCAGAAAAAATGCGCCTTATTTCAAGCGAAGAGGCTGTGCGCCGAACCAGGGAAAAACTGAAGGTGGTTGAAAACTTAAGGCGCTGGAAAAATTTATACTACAACTTTTATGAAACCACCAAGCTTTCGGTGACGCGCGGATTTATTTCGAGCGTGGATAACGGGTGGTTGGGCGTGGCGCTTGTGGTGGTAAGGCAGGCGTTTGATCAAGAGCTTTACCGTGAAGCCACTAAAATTTTGAACCGCATGGATTTCAGCGAGTTTTTGGATTATGACAACAACCAGCTTTCACTCGGGTTTGATTCCGAAAAAAATGAGCTGATTCAAACGCATTATGGCATGCTCGTCAGTGAAGCGCGCGCTACAAGCCTGCTTGGCATTGGTAAAGGCGATTTAACGGAAGATCATTGGTGGTCGCTTTATCGTACGCCGCCCGCATCATGGAGTTGGCAAAGTCAAAAACCCAAGGGCAAGCAAATTGATAACGGACACGTCTATTATTTTCAGGGTTATTATCAGTACGGAAGCATGAAAATCGTGCCCAGCTGGGGCGGGTCTTTATTCGAGTTTTTAATGCCGACGCTGGTTTTGGATGAAAAAGAAAAAGCCCAAGAATCTTTCGGAACGAATAATTACCGCGCCGTTCAGGCGCATAAAGATCATGCGCTAATTAAGCAAGGTTACCCCGTTTGGGGGCTTTCTCCGGCAGCTACCACGAATGGGCGCACCTGGAAGTATGGTGAATATGGCGTAAAAGACGTAGGCGTTAAAGGATATCCGGATCAGGCGGTTGTAACGCCGCATGTTAGCTTTTTGGCTTTAAATGCTGCGCCTCAGGATGCTATTGCGAATGTGCGCAAAATGCTTGAGTTTAAAATGTACGGTGAATATGGTTTTTATGATTCGATTCAGGTTAAAACCAACAAGATGAACACACAATACCTTGCTTTGGATCAAGGAATGTCCTTTTTGGCGCTGGCAAACTATTTGGAAGGCGATATTCTCCAAAAGCTTTTTCACCAGGACCCCATCGGGAAAGCGGCACTTGAGCTTTGGAAAAAAGAACGCTTTTTTGAAGAATAACAGGGCTTTTACAAAAGTTTTTTTAGCGGTACAATACCGCCGCAGTTAGCGGGTGCTTAAGCTGCGGAAGATACGACAAGGAGATACAAGGATATGCTGATTAAACAGATGCTTTTGCGCGATCGGATTCTTACTGACAAAGAGCGCAAGAATCTTGCTATCTTAGAAACTATCCGCAAAAACGGACCGATCTCCCGTACTGACATTTCCAAAATTACCGAACTGAATATTGTTACCGTTTCGAACTACATCAATCACTATATCAAGAAAAACCTCGTGATTGAGGGCGAGCTGGATGAATCGACCGGCGGACGTAAGCCCGTTCTGGTTGAGCTTAACCCTAAGTCCGGTTATATCGTCGGCGTGGGTCTTAATATGCTGAGCATGGTTGCTGTTTTGGTGGATTTGGAAATCAACGTCATCAAAGAAATTAAGCGCGAAAGATTACCCGAGAACTCCGAAGCCGTGATCAATCAAATGGTTGATTTGGCGAAGGAAATTATCGATCAAGCTGAAGTTGAAAAAGACAAAATCGTCGGCGTTGGTGTCGGTGTGCCGGGCATTATCGATGAGCGCGGGCGCACCATTCGCTGGCCGCAAAGCTTAGGCGATAAAGATATTAATGTTTGTTCTTCGATCAAGGATACATTTGAAACTCGTCTTGGCATTCCTGCTTTCGTTGAAAACGACGCGAACGCGGCGGTTCTTGGCGAAAAATGGCTCGGTCTCGATCGGGATGTGCGCCACATGCTGTATATGTTTTCGGGTGTTGGTTGCGGTATTTTGATCAACGAAGAAATTTATCGCGGCGCGGCGGGCGCGGCGGGTGAGCTCGGTATCACCAGCCCCAAGCAATCGAAAGAACAGGCTTTCGAAATTAAGACCCAGCTCGGACGATGGGAAATGGATTTGGGCATGGTTCGTCACGCGAGCGAATTAATCAATGCCGGAGAAAAATCCGTATTAAAAGATTTCGTCAAAGGAGATTTGTCGAAGCTCGGATTTAAAAATATTGTGCAGGGCATCAAAGAGAGAGACCCTGTGGCTTTAACTGTGGTTCAGCGCGCCGGCGATGAGCTGGGCAAGAAAATCGCATTTTTGGTTAATCTGCTTAACCCGGAAGTGGTTGTGATTGGCGGCGGCATAGAAGATTGCGGCTCTCCTTTACTTGATGCCGTTAAGCTCGCGATCAAAGATTGGTGCGTTGAAGAGGCTTCGGAGCAGGTTAAAATCATTCCCTCCGCTTTCGGTGAAAATGCGGTGGCGCTGGGGGTTGTGGGCATCGTTGCCCGCGAAGTCTTCGCTCAAGCGTAATCCGCGCTTGAAAAAGGCCAACTGCTTTGTTGCAGCCCTCACTCTCTCGTGCGATGTATTTTCCGCATACATCTCCTCGTTCGTTCAGCTGCGCCGCGCATTTGGCGCTTTTTGAAGAGCGGATAAAATTCAGAAGGTTTTAAAATGAACTTTGATTTTCTTAATCATCTCGAAGAATTCCGCCGCAGGCTAATCATTTGTCTTATTTCTCTCGGCGCAGGAACTCTGTTTTGTTTCTTTTTTTCGCGCGCTATTTTAGATTTTCTCACTATTCCTTTACGGACTGATCCTGAAGCCAGTCTTTATTTTCAAACCCCTTACGAAGCTTTTATGGTTCACATGAAAGCGGCCCTGGCGGGCGGGGTGCTCTTGTCTTTACCGGTCTGGACTACACAGCTTTGGCTTTTTGTCGCGCCGGGGCTTTATGAAAAAGAAAAGAAGAGTTTGGTACCGCTCATTTTTGCTTCGCTCACGCTTTTTTTAACCGGCTGCGCTTTTGCTTATTACTTTGTTATTCCGGCCGGACTGCATTTTTTGCTCGCTTTTGGATCCGACAGTCTCAAGCCCATGTTGATGGTTGGGCCGTACGTGTCGTTTTTTTTGGGAATGATTTTGGCTTGCGGGGCTTTATTCGATTTTCCGCTTGTCATGATCGGTTTGGTGAAGCTGGGGGTTGTGACAACGAAAGCTATGGCCGGAGCGCGTAAAGCCGTTCTGGTTGCCATTTTGGTTATTGCCGCGGTGGTGACGCCCTCTCCCGATCCTTTTTCTCAGCTGTTGTTAGCTGTACCCCTTTGGATTTTATTTGAAGTTTCGCTTTTGATTTGCGGCCGTTTTGAGCCCAAATTGCCCTCGGTCCCTCAGCTTGACCCCCCCCTGAATTAGTTGTATAGTTTTAGCTCATTTTACCCAAGAAAGTAAAAAGTAGGCCGGCTTTTCTGTATAGCCGAATCCGGCTTCAAGGAATGCATGGCTGAGAATCGACAGGGCGTTACAATTTGGCTGACCGGGCTTCCGAGTTCCGGTAAATCAACTCTGGCAAACGGGCTAGCCCGCGAGATAAAGTCTCAGGGTGTGCCGGTTGAGGTTTTGGACGGAGATGTCGTGCGTACCCACCTCAGCAAAGGGCTGAGTTTTTCGCGCGAAGACCGCGATTTAAATGTGAAGAGAATCGGATTCGTCAGTCATCTGCTAACTAAGCATGGCGTGACAGTGATTGTCGCGGCGGTTTCCCCATACCGTGAAGCACGGGATTGGTGCCGCAGACAAGTCGGAAATTTTGTAGAAGTTTTTGTGCAAACGCCGGTGGCGGTTTGCGAACAGCGCGACGTGAAGGGTCTTTATGGTAAAGCGCGCGCGGGTGAAATTCAGGGCTTTACCGGCGTCGACGACGCTTATGAAGAGCCTTTGAATCCGGAAGTCACGGTTCAAACAGAATCAGAAACAGCGGAAGTTTCAGTCGCAAAAATTTTGGCCCGGCTTAAAGAGCTTGGGTATATGCAAGCGCGCTGACGCACGCGAAAGCAGACACGATGCGACTTGATTTAGAGAAGCTGAATAATGACTTTGAAAAGGCCACGCCGCTTGAAATTGTGCGGTGGGCAACGGAAACCTTTGCGCCGAAAATCGCGGTGACGTCGTCATTTGGACCGGAAAGCGGCGTGCTTCTGGATTTGATCGCGAAAGCGGATCCGAACACACCGGTTTTGTTTTTGGAAACCGGGTTTCATTTTCCGGAAACGCTGGCATACAAAAATCAGCTGACCGAACTTTTGGGATTGAAAAAAGTTGTTGATTTGAAAGCCGCCCCGGCGAAACGGGAAAAGCTGATCGCGGATTATCAGGGAAAGCCCTACGAAGCCAATCCGGATTTGTGCTGTCAGATTAATAAAGTAGAGCCGCTGGATGAAGCGTTGAAGGCTTACGGCGCGTGGATGAGCGGAATACGTCGGCACCAAACCGATCATCGCAAGTCGATCCGAATTGTGGAAGAGTATGAAGGCGGGGTTTACAAAATCAGCCCGCTGGCGAATATGACTTCGCGCGATTCTTGGTGGTATTTGAAAGAGCGGAAAATTCCGCTGCACCCGCTTTATGAAAAAGGGTATATGAGTATTGGCTGCTGGCCATGCACGCGCCCGATTCAGGATGGCGACGATGAGCGCTCGGGACGGTGGGCCGGCAAAAGTAAGCAGGAATGCGGGATTCATACTTTTAAAGAAGTGAAAACTGGCAAGGAAGAAGAAGTCGAGCAGCCGAAGGATTCCGGCGGAGACATCTAGACTGTATTGTTTGGTTCGATAAGTTAAAACTTATCGAACACATCGATACGAGCAATTAAATAGGAAGAAAATAAGATGAGTTTTGTATTAGGGTTGAAAAGTAAAGAAACGGGACGCGAATATCCGAAGAAGGCGCTGTATGTCTGCGAATACGACTTCAGCCCGCTCGAAGCGTTTTACGATTATGACGGCATCAAAAAAGTTTTGACCCGCGAGAAAATCGAAAAAGGCCCCAAAAGCATTTGGCGCTACCGCGAGCTTTTGCCGATTGACGGCGAGCCGACGGTTGGCTTCTACACTGGATTTACGCCGCTCGTGAAAGCGCATAATCTCGCGCGCGAACTTGGCGTGCGTACTGTTTATGTGAAAGATGATTCCGTTTGTCATCCGACTTTTTCTTTTAAAGACCGCGTGGTTGCGGTGGCGCTTTCAAAGGCGCGCGAGCTTGGTTTTAAAACCGTGGCTTGCGCATCGACCGGCAATCTCGCGAATTCAGTTTCCGCGCACGGTGCCAACGCCGGCTTTGAGCGGTATATTTTTATTCCGCATGATTTAGAAAAAGCAAAAATCATGGCCTCGCTTGTTTACAATCCGCATGTTGTGACTGTCAATGGCAACTATGACGATGTGAACCGTCTTTGCGGCGAAATTGCATCGAAATATAACTGGGGTTTTGTGAATGTGAATTTGCGCCCCTATTATTCCGAAGGCTCCAAAACTTTTGGTTTTGAAATCGCTGAGCAGTTAGGTTGGCGCGCGCCGCAGCATATCGTTGCGCCGGCGGCGAGCGGATCATTGCTGACCAAAATTTGGAAAGCGCTCAAAGAATTCGAACAGCTCGAGCTTTTAAGCGGCCCCGTAAAAACCAAAATGCATTGCGCGCAGGCAATGGGCTGCTCGCCGATTTCGACCGCGATTTTGGACAATGTTGATTTCATCAAGCCCGTCAAACCGAAGACCATCGCGAAATCGCTGGCAATCGGTAATCCGGCTGATGGCTACTATGCCAAAGATATTGTGAAAAAATCGGGCGGTAGCGCGGCGATGGTTACCGACGCTGAAATTCAGGAAGGCATTTTGATGCTGGCGCGAACCGAAGGTATTTTTACCGAGACTGCGGGCGGCGTTACGGTTGCATCGGCCAAAAAATTAATAGAATCCGGCGCAATCGGTCCGGACGATGAGGTGGTGATCGCGATCACCGGCAACGGAATGAAAACACAAGATGCGATTCAGGATGTGGTTAGTGATGTGATTCCGATTGAGCCGACAATGGATTCATTTGAAAAGGCGATCCAGGGTAAACCCTGCCGGGTCTGATTTTGGCTCTGGGCCTTGCCCAACCGCGATTAGCAAATAGCAATAGAGGAGAAAAGCATGAGTGTTAAAGTAAGAATTCCGACACCGCTTCAAAAATTAACGGCGGGCGAAGCCGAGGTTCAAATCGAGGCAACAAGCATTCAAAATCTTTTTGTCGCGCTTGAGCAAAAATATCCCGGCATGAAAGAACGTCTTTGCGACGAAAACGGAAAAATTCGCCGCTTCGTGAATGTTTATGTCAACGAAGAAGACATTCGTTTTCTTCAGCAAGAAAACTCCGCGCTTAAAGCAGGTGATGATGTGTCGATCGTCCCCGCTATCGCTGGGGGCTAATTTCATTGAAAACACCGCGCCTGCGGCGTTGCAAAATCGCAATCTTCGGTCAGCGTACATTTTAGTACGCCTCCCTTGATTGCTCATTTGCGCCTAGCATTCACGGCGTTTTGAATGAAATTAAGAAGAGGTTTGAAAAAAGAGAAATATGAAAAAAATTATCGAAGAGCTAAAAAATAGGGTGCTGGGCGGCGGAGAAGTTTCATTTGATGAAGCGATGAGCCTAATCAATATCGAAAAAGAAGAAGACTTTGACGCGCTTTTGGATGCCGCGCGCGAAATGACTTTTCATTTTAATACCGATGAGCCCGGTCTCTGCTCGCTCATTAACGCGAAAAGCAATCTCTGCGGCGAAGACTGCGGTTTTTGTTCTCAATCGGTTCAATTCAATACCCGCGTGGATACTTATGCTTTGATGGAGCCGCAGGAAGTTTTGGATGCCGCGCTCGAATTCGAAAAAAAAGGTGCCAAAAACTTTTGCGTCGTTACAAGCGGCGGCGCTTTAACCGAGCCTGAATTTAACAAGGTTCTCGAAATCTACCGTGTCTTAAAAGCCAAAACTAAAATGAGCCTCGATGGCTCGCTCGGGTTTTTAACGCCCGACCGCGTTCAGCGTTTAAAGGAAGTTGGTCTGCGCCGGTTTAACAATAATTTGCAAACTTCCCGCGAGTTTTATCCCAACATTGTTTCGACGCACAGTTATGACACGCGCATTGCCACGCTCAAAATGCTTGTTGAGGGCGGTATGGAGCTTTGTTCGGGCGGTATTTTGGGCATGGGCGAAACCCGCGCCGATCGCATCAAGCTTGCTTTCGAATTGAAGCCTTACGCGCCGCATTGTTTGCCGATGAATGTCTTGAATCCGATTCCGGGCACCCCGCTTGAAAAGCAGGAAACGCCGGATCCGATTGAAATGGTAAAAACGATCGCGGTTTACCGTTTTATCCATCCGCGCGCCAACATTAAACTTGCGGGCGGGCGCGAAAAAAATTTAGGCGATTATTATCAGGAGAAAGCTTTGAAGGGCGGCGCCAACGGATTGATTGTGGGCGGATATCTCACAACTGAAGGCAATCCTATGCGCGATGATTTTGACATGCTGAAACGTGCCGGATTTCGCGGTAGACAGCCCACCTCCGACGAAACACAAACGGAAGTAGTTTCTGCGAAAGTTTGATGAATCTGTCGGGTAAGAACATATTGATTACGGGCGGCGCTGGATTCTTTAGCTCTGCGCGAAGCGCAACCGCGAGGTCTAGAGCGTGCTGACAGGTAAAAGCATATTAATTACCGGTGGCACTAGCACCCTAGGCCAATGCCTCGTGCGTCAGGCGATTGCGGTACAAGCGCGGGTGTTTTTCACCTGGCATAAAAATGAAGCCGCCGCCGAGATGCTCGAAAAAGCGGGCGCTAAGCCGCTAAAACTGAATTTGAATTCAGCTGATGCGATCCGTGATGCCGCAAAAAAAATATACAGCGCGGTAAGAGCGCTGCACGGCGTGGTGCATAACGCGGCCGCAACGCGCGATGCGATCGTTGAAAATATGTCGGAAGACGACTGGGACAGCGTGATGGGCGCCAATGTGAAAGCGCCCTTTTTATTCACGCGTGAGCTGATGCCGGCGCTTGAAAAAGCAAAACCCGCAAGAATCGTGGCGCTCACAAGCCGCGCGGCGGTGTCGGGTGTTTACGGTGCGGCGAATTATGCCGCATCGAAAGCTGCCCTCGAAGCTTGGGTGAAAACCTTGGCGCGTGAAGCGGGCGAAAAAGTTTTGGTGAACGCGGTGAATCCCGGGTTCATGCTCTCGGAAATGACGGCGAAAGTGCCGGAGAAAGCGAAAGAAGCGCAGCGGAATTTAAGTCCGCTGAAGCAGTTGTCGAATCCGGATGCAGCAGCGAAAGCGATTTTATTTTTGCTTTCGGATGAAAATACGCAGATTACGGGACAAGTATTGAATTTAGAATCAAGAATGTCGTGGGCGGTAAATAATTAGGAGCGCGCCGCGAGCTTAATCGAGCGGCGCAAAAGAGAACAGATGTCGACGAAAGAAATGAATCACTTAGACAAGTTGGAAGCACAATCGGTATACATTCTGCGCGAGGCCTATGCCAATTTTAAAAGCCTCGTCATGCTCTGGTCTATCGGCAAAGACAGCACGGTTTTGCTGTGGCTGGCGCGCAAAGCTTTTTTCAGCCACGTGCCTTTTCCGCTCGTGCACATCGACACGAATTATAAAATCCCTGAAATGATCCAATACCGCGACCGTCTCGCGCTCGAATATAAACTCAACATGGTTTACGGGCAGAATACGGAAGCGCTGAAAAACAAACAGACCTATCCCGACGGCACCATCGACCGCCTTTCCTGCTGCAAAAATTTAAAGACCGACGCTTTGAAAAATACTTTGGCCGGAACTTGGCCGCGCTGGCGCATGGATCATAATCTCAAAAAATATGTGCCCGATGAAGATAAAGAGCCTTATACGGGCGTAATCGTGGGCGCGCGCGCGGATGAAGAAGGCAGCCGCTCTAAAGAACGTTATTTTTCACCGCGCGATAAATATAGCGACTGGGATGTGGGCGATCAGCCTCCCGAGCTTTGGAATCAGTTCAAAACCGATTTTGCACCGGGCACGCATATTCGTATTCATCCGCTGCTCGACTGGACCGAACTCGACATCTGGGAATATATCGAACGCGAAAGTATTCCCGTCGTGCCGCTTTATTTTGATCAGGGTAAAGGCGAACGTTATCGCTCATTGGGCTGCTATCCCTGCACCTTTCCGGTGAAGTCCACCGCGAAAAACATCAAAGAAATTATCGCCGAACTCAAAACCGGCAAATTCAAAAATATTGCCGAAAGATCCGGCCGAGCCCAAGACAAAGAGGATGGCGGACTTGAGACATTGCGTAAGCAAGGGTACATGTAATGGAAAATCTCATCGATAAAGCAAAAAAACTTTTCGGCGGAGAAACCATGAACATCGATTTGATGCCGAAGATGAACATTGTTGTCGTTGGCCATGTTGATCATGGCAAAAGCACCTTGGTTGGCCGCCTTTTGGCCGACACCGATTCTTTGCCGCAGGGAAAGCTCGATCAAGTCAAAGCCGACTGCCAGCGCAATGCGAAGCCGTTTGAATATGCTTTTTTACTCGATGCTTTAAAAGATGAGCGCGCGCAGGGGATTACGATTGATACGGCGCGCTGTTTTTTCAAAAGCAAAAAACGCCAATACATCATCATTGACGCGCCTGGGCATATCGAATTTTTAAAAAATATGGTGAGCGGTGCCGCGCGTGCCGAAGCCGCCTTGCTTTTGATCGACGCCAAAGAAGGCATCCGCGAAAACTCCAAACGGCATGGCTATTTGCTTTCGATGCTCGGCATTAAACAGATTACAGTCTGCGTCAATAAAATGGATTTGGTGAGTTACAGCGAAGAAGTTTTTAACCAAATCGAAAAAGATTACCGCGCGTTTTTACAGCAAATCGGCGTCGTGCCCGAGCAGTTCATTCCGATCGCCGCGTTTCACGGCGACAACATGGTTTTGAAATCCGACAAAATGCCTTGGTACAAAGGGCCGTCCATTCTTGAAATGCTTGATCAATTTAAAAAAGCTCAGCCGCCGGAAAATCAGGTTTTCCGCATGCCGGTACAAAGCATTTATAAATTTACCGCCGATGGCGATGACCGCCGCATTATCGCGGGCAAAGTTGAAACCGGAAAAATTTCGGCAGGCGATGACGTTATTTTTCTGCCGTCGAACAAACGCTGCAAAGTTAAAACCATCGAAGGCTTTAATATCCCGGCACAGAAATCCGTCGCGGCCGGCCATTCAACCGGCGTGACGCTGACCGAAGAGCTTTATCTGCAGCGTGGCGACATCATGTGCAAGCTGGATGAAACCTTGCCGCAGGTATCATCGCTTTTACAGGTCAAACTTTTCTGGATGAATAAGCGCCCGCTTGTAATGGGCAAAGAATATAAGCTCAAAATCGGTACCGCGAAGGTGTCGGTCTATGTCAAAAAAATCAATCATGTGCTGGACGCGTCGAATTTAAATTCCGCGCAGAAAACACAAGTCGAGCGCCATGATGTCGCCGAGCTTGTGCTTGAAACCAAAACACCGGTCGCTTTTGATTTAACGGGCGACATTGAAGCCACAGGCCGTTTTGTGATTGTGGATGAATATGATATTTCGGGCGGCGGCATTATTACTTCCATGATCCGCGATGAACAGGCCGATGTGCGCGATCAGGTTGTTTTGCGTGAGCAGAAATGGGACTTCAGTATTGTTGACCGCGGCGCACGGGCAAAAAAATACGGACATCAGCCCAAATTTATTTTGCTGACCGGCAAAGTTGGTGTCGATAAAAAAACGATCGCGAAAGAAATTGAGAAAGACCTTTTCGAATCAGGCTGCAAAACATATTTTCTCGGCATCGGAAATTTATTGCGCGGCTTAGATGTGGATCTCGACAAAAAGGCGCGCGGTGAGCATATTCGCCGTATGGGCGAAGTCGCGCACATCTGGATGGATGCCGGCTTGATTGTGGTTGCGACCGCGAGCAACTTAAACGACGAAGAACTCCGCATGCTTCAGGAAGTTGTCAGCCGCGATCAGGTGATGATCGTGAATGTCGGTAAAAATGAATTCCGTCAGGGCTTAGTCGATGTCCAGCTTGAGGCTAATGCTCCCGCCGCCGAAAGCGTCAAAAAAATTCGCGCTCTGCTGACGGAGCAAAAAGTTTTTGCCGTTTGATTTAATCGGCTGCGCCGGTTGAGTATGAAAAGCCAATCCTCTCGTCCCTTAAAGCGTGTGGTTATTACCGGCTTAGGCGTCGTTTCCTCGATCGGGCTCGGCCGCGCGGCTTATGCCGCGGCGCTGCGAAAAGGTCAAAGCGGCTGCGGTATGATTTCCCGTTTTCCATGCGACACCTATCCTTTTCGCCTCGCGCATGAAGTGCGCAATTTTGATTTAAACCAAAAATCGCGCGACCGTGTTTTGGAGTATGCCCTCGCCGCGGCCGATGAAGCGGTGATCGACTCCGCCGCTGATTTAACCGCAATCGATCCGTATCGTTTGGGTGTTTCGGTCAGTTCGAGCAAGGGCGGCATTGAAACTTTGGCGGAACTTTTAAGCGTGCAAACCAAGTCGTATTACCCCGCGCGTGCTAAAAATCTTTTTGAAGATATTTTTCCCAGCACGCCGGCTTTGCGTATTGCCGCGAAACATCGTTGTTCGGGGCCGGTCAAATCTTGGATTGCCGCTTGCGCCACCGGCAATCTTGCCGTGAGCGACGCGTATTATCTTTTGTCCGAAGGTTATGCCGATGCCGTGATCGCGGGCGCCACCGACGCATCGATTGTCCCGATGTTTTTGGCGGGCTACCATCAAATGAAAGTCTTGGCGCAGGATCGCATGCGGCCTTTTGACAAAGAGCGCGGCGGATTTTTAGTCGGCGAAGGCGCCGCGATGTTTTTTATGGAAACCCTGGAATCAGCGCAGGCACGCAAAGCCAAAATTTATGCCGAAGTCGCGGCGGTAGGACTGGGACAGGAAAATAGCCACGCGCTTTTTTTCAGCGACGACGAAGGCACGCTTTCCCAAACGATGAAGCTGGCGCTGACGCGCGCCGATGAAACACCGCGCAGTTTGGACTATATTAATTTGCATGGCACCGCGACAGGGCATGGTGACTTATATGAAACTCGCGAAATCAAAAAAGCTTTCGGCGCGCATGCCTATGACATTGCCACCAGCGGAATTAAACCCATGACGGGCCATATGCTGGGCGCTTCGGGCGCGGCAGAAATTGCGGCGACACTTTTAGCCATGGACGGCGGGTTTGTCCCTCCGACCTTAGGCTTGGCTCAGCCCGACCCCGAATGCGATTTGAACTATACCGCGGGTGTTGCGGCGGAAAAAGAAATCCGTGTTGCGATGTCTATCTCGATGGGTTTTGGCGGGCAAGCGGCCGCCATCATTCTTAGAAAACCATAAATAAAATTATCCGTTAAAATACGCTTATGAATTTCATTTTAGAAGAACTCGAAGAGCTGAAAGCGAAGCATCTTTACCGCGAAATCCGCGAATTGGATTATCAGGATGGCACGCACGCGTCTTATCGCGGTAAAGCCATGACCCTTTTTTGCGGCAATGATTATCTGGGGCTTTCGCGGCATCCGCGCGTGAAAGCCGCCGCCATCCGCGCCATTGAAAAAATGGGCGTCGGTGCCGGCGCCGCACGACTTACCTCGGGCACGGCTCCGTCGCATCGCAAGCTCGAAGAAAAAATTGCTGCGCATAAAGGCTTTGATCGAGCCTTAGTTTATTCCGCGGGCTATCTCGCCAATCTCGGAACGCTCACCGCGATTGCCGATGAAAAAACCGAAATTATTTTCGACAAACTTTGCCACGCCTCGCTGATTGATGCCGTCAAACTTTCCGGCGCGTCTTTCCGCGTTTTTCCGCACAGCGATTATGACCGTTGCGAAGAATTACTCGCTAAGTCCACGGCTGCACGGAAAATTCTTTTGGCTGAATCTGTTTTCGGTATGGATGGTGATGTTGCCGACTTAGAACGCCTGGCAGAAATTAAAACCAAACACAATGCGCTTTTATTTGTGGATGACGCGCATGGTACAGGCGTCGTCAAAATTCCGGCCATGAAAAAAGCCGACATCGTTACCGGAACGCTTTCGAAAGCCGTCGGCAGCATCGGCGGCTTTGCGGTGGCGTCTTCCGATTTAGCCGATTTGATTTTAAACCGCGCGCGGCCATTTATGTTTGCCACCGCGCTTCCGCCCATGATTTGCGAAGCCGCGCATGAAGCCTTTTGCGTGATGGAAGAGGAGCCGGCTTTATTTCAAAAGCTTTGGTCTAATATTCATGCCGTTTATGCCGAGCTTAAAAAACTGGGCTTTGAATTGGAAGCGCCGCAATCCGCCGTGCTGCCCGTGATTTTGGGCGATGAGAAAAAAGCGCTCGATGCCTTTGAACAGCTTTTGGAGCAGGGTATTTTTGTGCCGGCGATTCGTTATCCCACGGTACCGAAAGGCAAAGCCCGTTTGCGCATTACCGTGAGCGCGGCGCATACGGATGCGGATATTCGCAAGCTGGTTTCAGCCATGGAAAAAATCAAATGAGCCAATCCGAATCTTTCCGTCAAAGAGACCGCGCGGTGTTCTGGCACCCGTTTACCCAAATGCAAGATTGGCAAAACGAACCCTTTCCGGTGATTGAGCGGGGTGAGGGCAATTATTTAATCGATGTGGACGGCGCCAAGTATCTCGACGGTGTCAGCTCGCTTTGGTGCAATGTGTTTGGCCACCAAGTGCCTGAAATTGATCAAGCTGTGCAGGCCCAGCTCAAAAAAATCGCGCACACGACGACTTTAGGGCTCACGCATCCTTCTGCGATTGAGCTCGCTGAAAAATTATTGAAAATCGCGCCTCAAAATTTGACGCGTGTTTTTTATTCCGACTCGGGTTCCGAAGCCGTTGAAATTGCCGTGAAAATCGCGTTTCAATATTGGCAGCAAA
>ERZ761609.535-NODE-535-length-43144-cov-820.837105_pt1 | contig 43144 bp, 31 predicted proteins | sample MGYA00511163_ERZ761609 | MGnify/ENA primary metagenome ERZ761609 (study PRJEB28899, sample SAMN02445070) | bioreactor sludge metagenome | biome: EBPR sludge | place: Australia: Brisbane, Thorneside Wastewater Treatment Plant | collected 2011-12-16 ...
AGCTGTCCGCCACCGAACGCGACGACAACAAACCAGTTCGTCGTCCTGCAGTACGCGAACCAGTCGGCCGAGCTCTACGGCATCGACTTCTCAGGCGAATTGCCCCTGGCGCGCACGGGCTACGGCGACTTCGGAGTGAACGGAGTCGTTTCCTACACTTACGGCAAGAACCGCGATACCGGCGATGGCCTCTACAACATCATGCCGTTCAACGCCCGATTGGCGCTGACCCACCGCCTCGGCGGCTGGGACAACGCGCTCGAATTCGTCGGCGCGACGTCGAAGGATCACCTGTCCGACGTACGCAACGAAATCGGCACGCCCGGATACGGGCTGCTCAACCTGCGCGCCAGCTACTCGTGGAAGCAGGCTCGTCTCGATTTCGGCATCGACAACGTCTTCGACAAGCTCTATTACCTGCCGCTCGGTGGTGCCTACACCGGTCAGGGAACGACGATGATGATCAACGCGATTCCCTGGGGCATCGCGGTCCCCGGCATGGGCCGTTCGGTGTATACCGGGCTCAGCTTCAAGCTGTAGGCGGAGGGGGAGATTCGCCGCATTGACCATCGCCAGTGATGGCGGAATCCGGGGAGGGTTGGCGACCGGTGTCACCGGCCGCCGGCGCACGCCGGCGGCCGCTCAACCTGATCTGCGCGCTCGGCTTCGTCGTCGCCATCCATCTCACGGCGGCCTATGCTTTGTGGACGCACCGCCTTCTCGCAGCGCACGCCGAAGTGAGGACGCTGCAGGTCGACTTCGTCCCGCCGGCGGTGACGCCGCCGCGCGCTCCGCCAACGGCCGAGCCGCGTCGTCCACAGACGACGAGCAAGCGCGAGACGCTACGGCAGCGACCGCCGCCACGCCAGCCGCTGCTGTCGACGCCACCTAGGCAGACAGCGGCGGCGGCGGTGACCGTCGCCGAACAGGCGCCCGTGGTCGACGCGCCGGCAGCGCCCACCGCACCCGCACTTCCTGCACAACGGGCGCCGCTGGCATTGGGGTCCGAGCTGTCGGTAGTCTGTCATCACCGGCCAGCCCCCGCCTACCCGCCGCTGTCGCGACGGCTGGAGGAGACCGGCGAGGTGCTCCTGCGGGTCGAGCTGGGCGAAGACGGCAGCGTCGCGGCTGCGCGAATCGAACGTGGTAGTGGCCATCAACGACTCGACGACGCCGCGCTGGCAGCGGTCAGGGGCTGGCGCTGCAGCGTCCCGCCGGCCTTCGGCCGCGCCGCGCGCGCGGTCGCGCTGCAGCCGTTCCGCTTCGTTCTGCAATGAGGATGAGCCCCGGCGGCCCCGGCTGTCACGCCCGGCGAGTCGGTGCTTTGTCGCCTCGATGCACCGCGTGTCCGGGTAGAATGCTGCCCTTCCTGCTGCTTCGCAGGCTTTCTCCCGGCTGCGGGCAAACAACTTTTCCTGGATACTGAATCGTGGAGTCGCAGGTCGTCGATGGCTTCGGTGTTGCCCATTTTCTCTCGCAGACCGACCTCGTCGGCCGGCTGGTGTTGCTCGTCCTGCTGCTCCTGTCGCTGGCGACCTGGTATCTGATCGTCACCAGGTCGCTGGCCGGCTTTCTCGCGCAGCGGCGGGCCAGGGCCTTTCTCGCACGCTTCTGGAGCAGCAGCAGCGACCTGCAGCGCCGCCTGCAGGATGAGGAGTGCAATCATGCGTTCGCACGCCTGGCTGCCGAGGGACTCGACGCCCTCGCCGACAGTGGCGGCGGCGTCAGTCTGGCGGCGGCAGGCGGCTTCGCCGAGTATCTCAGCCGCCGGCTGAACCACGTCATTGATGACGAGGCAGCCGCTGCCGAGTACGGCCTGACGGTGCTCGCTTCGGCCGCCTCGGCGGCACCGTACATCGGTCTTTTCGGTACCGTCTGGGGGATTTACCATGCGCTCGTGCAGATCGGCCTGTCGGGGCAGGGAACGCTCGACAAGGTTGCCGGACCGGTCGGCGAGGCCCTGATCATGACCGCGCTCGGGCTGGCGGTGGCGATACCGGCAGTGCTCGCGTACAACGCCTTCAACCGTCGCAATCGGCTTTGGCTGGCGCGCCTCGAGGGTTTTGCGCACGAGCTCTACGTCCTGCTGACGGTGAAGAGCGTCGCTGCCGATGCAGCCGACGCGCAGCTCCGCAGAGCCGGCCAATGAGCGACTGCAGCTTCCGCCGCCATCGCCAGGCGGCAACGCGGGCGGAGATGAATGTCGTGCCGCTGGTCGACGTGATGCTCGTGCTGCTGGTGATCTTCATCGTCACCGCGCCGCTGCTGACGCATGCGGTGAAGATCGACCTGCCGCACGCCTCGAGCCAGGTCAATGTGACACGGGCCGAACGTGTCGAGCTGGCGGTGCGCGAGGATGGTGCGCTGTACTGGAACGGCGAGCCGCTGACCCTTGAGCAGTTGGCCGAACGCTGTGATCTCGCCGCGCGGCAGGTACCGCAACCCGAACTGCACCTGCATGCCGATCGCCACGTGCACTACGAGCGCGTCGCACGCGTGCTGGCGATCGCCGTGCGCGCCGGCCTGCAGCGCGTCGGTTTCGTTTCCCTGCCGGAAGAGCGGGCGACGCAGTAGCCTTCCGCTCGCCGCCGCACCGTCGTCCGGCCACCGATCGCACCTGCTGCCGGAAGGCGCGCTCCGGCTGACAGCACGCAATCAGAAGGCGTAGGGCTGGTAGAGCCACTGCTTGACGACCTCGATGTCCCGCGCGGGAAGGTAGTGGAAGCCTTCCAGGACATCGCTGATCACGGCATTCGCCAGGGCGTATGGTGCACTGCGGACGGTCAGCATGTGGAAGAACCAGGCCATCGGGAAGCCCGCGGCCTTGTCGTAGTGGGCCATCGCCTGATGCAATGCCAGCCCCTGCATGCCGAAGGTCGCGACAAACTTCGGCGCCGCACCGTTCAGCGCGGCCACCGGTGCCGCGTGCAGCACGCTCTGCCGGTAGCGATCGAGATGCTCGCGCACGGCGACGACCCAGTGGTTGGAAAACTGCGTCGCCGTGCCCGCACTGCTGGCTTCCCAGGCTTCGACGAAGCGATGGATCGGTTGCGCCTCAGGCTTCTGCACGCGCATGCGGGCAAGAAAGGCGGCCACCGGCGTCAGCCGGCGCAGGACCAGGAGCGGCGCACCGATCGGCTCCGCAGCAGCACCGCCAGTGGCGTCCAGGTGACGCGGGTCAATCAGCTCCTCGATTCCCGACGGCGTACTCTCCGCTGCGAACAACGGGTGAGAAACAATCTCCTGCAGTTCCTCGATTTCGATCTGAACGAAGTCGGCGGCGCCGGCTCCGGTGGTGGCAACCAGGTAGCGTGTGCGGCCGGTGAGGCGCGTCGCCCGCAATCCCCGCCCGGCGTAGTGGTCGCAAAGAGCCACCATGTCCTCGTCGTGAGCGGCCAGCTCGCGCTCGGCCCACGCTTCAAGATGATCCGAAAGATGCACGTTGTCGGCATCGACGACGCCGCCCAGGCGATACCAGCCGCCACGCGACAGAACTTCGCGAAACCTCAGCTCGGGGGCCAGTACCGCGAGTTCCCTGGCGAGCACTGCCGGGCCTGCGGTGGCAGGGATTCGCGAGCACAGCCCAGCGACCTGGCGCGACAGTTCCTGCCACGTTGACGTGTTGTCCATTGCCACCTGGCAGTCATGCCTCGTCGGCGACGAAGCGGGCCAGCGACCCGGCTTCCACGCCCATGACGCGGGCCAGCCAGGGCGCCGGATGCTGCAGCGCCTGCTGCAAGCGAACGAGCAGTTGCTTCGCCTCGCAGCCTGAGTCCTCACGCGCGAGCTTGACCGGATGGATGCCCGCACGCACGACCTTGGCCGTCGCCGGGCCGCCGATCGATTGCAGGTACACGATCTGGCAATCGCTGATCAGGGCCGCGCGTGCCGCGTTGCGGTCCTCGGCGTGGTCTGCCTCGAACGTCGGTCGCACGGCAATCAGTCTCGTTTCGCCAGGTGACACCTGGTAGACCAGGAAGCGCTCGCAGGATCCGAAGTGGCCGTCGAGCAGTTGCTCGCGGTTCGAAGCGCAGGCAACGCGAATGGAGCCCGGCATGTCGCCTTCAACGTAGCGCGAAACCGCTGGTCGATCGCGGTCGGCAAGGCCTTCACCCCACAGCAGGCTGACGGCCTGTCTGATCTGCTGCCGCGGAACCTGCCTGTCGGCACCCTCGTTCGTCTGCAGAATGAACTGCAGGTCAGCCACCGTGACGGTGGCGAGTCTGGCCGCGGTCAGCGGCAGCCCCAGTCGCCCGACCAGAGCCGAAACCAGCGCCTTGACCGGCAGACCTCCCAGTTCACGGGCAGCAAGAGCGACGCGGAGCGCCGCATCGCGGGTGATCGACTGCGCCATCAGAGCCTCCCTCGAGCCTAGATGAAGACGATGCAGGCTTCGCCTGCCGGACAGGCATCGAGGCACTGCGGCGAATCGAACTCGCCTTCGCACTCGGTGCAGGTGTCGACATTGATCTTGTACATGCCGGCCTTGCTGGTGATCGAGCTGGTCGGGCAGACCGGCTTGCAGTCGCCGCACGACGTGCATTCGGCCTGGATGATTTTCATTGCCATGAGGTCAGTCTCCGTTGAAGGGCTTACTCCGCCGCATCCAGCCGCCTGGCACGCAGCGAGATCGGGAAGCGTGCAGGCAGGGCCTGCGGTTCGATGTAATAGGTGCCGCCATTGTTGAGCCGGATCTCGCCGCCCCACTTGTCGGCGCTGTCGTACTCCATCGAGACGATGGCGTCCTCGAGATCGCGCTTCGGCAGGTAGAACGAGTAGGTACCGACAGCCGTCTTGCGGACCATGATGTTGGCCATGGAGCTTCCCTTTGCAGTGGGCAACGGGAACGGCGAACGTCCCCGTCGGGCTGGTTCAGCGCACTCAGCGCACGAGATCGAAGTTGTAGTCGGTGGTACCCATGCCCATGGTTTCCTGGTCGAGTCGCTCGAGCACCGCATTGACCAGCGTGGTGACCACCTGCATGGCTCCCTCGTAGCCGATCGTCGTCTGGCGATGCAGATGATGACGATCGAACAGCGGGAAGCCGATGCGAATCAACGGCACCTCGAACTCCTTGCCCTTGTGCAGCGTGTCGCGCTGGATGAACTTGCCGTAGCTGTTGCCGATCAGGAAATCCGGCTTATCGGTGAAGCAGAGCGAGCGCAGGTGCCACAGGTCGAGGCCGGTCCAGGCCTTGGCGTTGACACCGAACGGGCTCTCCGAGAGCATTTTCTCCATCGTCTTCAGCCAGCGCTTGCTGCCATTGTGGCTGACCACGTGCGTCGGTTCGGCACCGCATTCAAAGAGGATCTTGACCATCCCCATGACGAAGTCGGGGTCGCCGTAGAGGGCAAATTTCCTGCCGTGCAGCCAGGCGTGCGAATCGGACATCAGGTCGACCAGGCGGCCGCGTTCCCTGGCCAGCGATTCCGGGATCGGCTTGCCGGTGAGTTCGGAAACCTTCATCAGAAAGTCGTCGGTCCAGTCCACACCCATCGGGATGTTGAGCTTTGGCACCTCATGGTTCCACGTGTTCTCGACCAGCTTCTTCGTCTTGTCGAGTTGGAATGGTTGCAGCAGGATGGTGCTGATGGCGTTCGGCGCGTCCTTGATCTCGCCCTGCGTCGTGCCGCCGGCGTACATCCGGAACTCACCGTCGGCCGGCGTGTCGAGCACCTCGCTCGGGTCCGAGAGCAGCGTTGCCTCGACGTCCATTTCGGCCATCATCCGCTTGATGACACGGAAGTTGCCGAGATAGGTCTCGAAACCGGGAACGAAGTTGAGCTTGCCGTTCTGGCCTGGCGCCTTGTCGGCCATGTGGTTCAGCGTGAACGAGCGCATGATGCCTTCGAACATGTTGTCCCAGCCGGTGACGTGCGAGCCGACGAAAGAAGGCGTGTGCGCAAAGGGGACCGGAAAGTCGTCCGGCACATGGCCTTCCTTTTTGGCGTTGTTGATGAAGGCGTTGAGGTCATCGCCGATCACTTCGGCCATGCAGGTGGTGGATACCGCGATCATTTCCGGCCTGTAGATTGCGCGGGCATTCTCGAGGCCATCGAACATGTTCTTCTGGCCGCCAAACACCGCGGCATCTTCGGTCATCGAATCCGAGACGCAGCAGATCGGCTCCTTGAAGTGGCGATTGAAATAGGTACGGAAGTATGAGACGCAACCCTGCGAGCCATGGACGTAGGGCAGCGTCTTCTCGAAACCCAGCGCACAGAGCACGGCGCCGAGCGGCTGGCAGGCCTTGGCCGGATCGACGGTCAGCGCCTCGCGTTTGAAGTTGAGCTCCTGATATTCCGCGGTGGTGGTCCAGAGGAAGATCTCCTGCACCTTCTCCGGCGGATGGCGCTCTTCGAAGACATCCCGTTTGTTCTTCAACGACGCCTGATAGTCGGCTTCGCCGAAAAGCGGGTAGCAGGGCTTGATATCGTCTACAGCTTGCATCTTCATCTCCTTTGGCCGCGCCACCCATGTGTGGACGCGGACACAAGTTGCGGGAAACTTCTCTCAGGCGACCTTCTTCAACTCGCCTTCTGCAACTGGCGCGGTCGAATCGCCCAACTCCGGCTGCTTCTTCCATGGCGGCGTCTGCTTGCTCCAGCACGGGTTGGAAATCGCCATGTCCATGTCGCGGGCGAAGATGGCAAAGCCGTCGTAGCCGTGGTACGGGCCCGAGTAGTCCCAGGAGTGCATCTGGCGCAGCGGGATGCCCATCTTCTGGAAGACGTATTTCTCCTTGATGCCGGAACCGACGAGGTCGGGCTTCATCCGCTTGATGAACTCTTCCAGCTCGAAGCCCGTGGCGTCGTCGTAGAGCAGCGTGGCGTTGCCCATTTCCTTGATCGTGCGGTCGTAGTCGTCGTTGTGCGCAAACTCGTAACCGGTACCGATGACCTGCATGCCGAGATCCTCATAGGCGCCGATGACGTGCCGCGGTCGCAGACCACCGACGTAGAGCATCACCGTCTTGCCCTGCAGGCGCGGCTTGTACTTGGCGATCACCGCCTCCATCATCGGCTGGTACCTGGCGATGACGCGTTCAGCGCCTTCCTTGATGTGCTCATCGAAGTGGGCGGCAATTGCCCGCAGTGACTCGGCAATCTTGGTCGGGCCGAAGAAGTTGTATTCCAGCCAGGGAATGCCGTACTTCTCCTCCATGTGGCGGCTGATGTAATTCATCGAGCGGTAGCAGTGCAGGAGGTTGAGCTTGACCTTGGGCGTTTTTTCGATCTCGGCCAGCGTACCGTCGCCAGCCCACTGCGAGACCACCCGCAGGCCCATCTCCTCGATGAGGATGCGTGACGCCCAGGCATCGCCGCCGATGTTGTAGTCGCCAATGATGGAAACATCGTACGGGGTTGCTTCGAAGGGCTGGCCGTCACGCTTGTCGAGGACCCAGTCGCGGATCGAGTCGTTGGCGATGTGGTGCCCGAGCGACTGCGAGACGCCGCGAAAGCCTTCACAGCGCACCGGAACGATCGGCTTGTCCATTTCCTTGGCGGCCTTCTTCGACACCGCCTCGATGTCGTCGCCGATCAGCCCGATCGGGCACTCGGACTGCACCGAAATGCCCTTGTGCAGCGGAAACAGCGTTTCGATCTCGCCGATCAGCTTGGCCAGCTTCTTGTCGCCGCCGAAGACGATGTCCTTCTCCTGGAAGTCGGAGGTGAAATTCATGGTGCCGAAGGTGTCGACACCGGTGGTGCCGACGTAATAGTTGCGGCGGCCGGCGCGCGAATACTGGCCGCAGCCGATGGGGCCGTGCGAGACGTGGATCATGTCCTTGATCGGGCCCCAGACCACGCCCTTGGAACCGGCGTAGGCACAGCCGCGCACGGTCATCACCCCGGGCAGCGACTTGCGGTTGGAAGTGATGCACTTCTTCGATTGTTCGACCGACTGGTCGTTGACCGCAAGGTGCTTGGCGCGGTCCTTCCTGGCCTTGTCGGGGTAAACCTCGAGCACCTCCTGAATCAGGGCCTCGGTTTCTTCACGTGTCAATTCAGACATCCTGCTTCTCCTTTTTGGCTGCCGCCACTCATGGGTGCGCGGCAGCCGCGGTTTCAGACGGTCGTGCGCCGTGTGGGCTGGGCGGCTCAGGCAGCGGCGAGTGCTCCGGCCTGCTCGGCCGCCAGCTGGGCAGCGGTCTTGCCGATGATCGACTCGTCGTCCGCTTGCAGGATGCCGAACTCCATCAGCAGTTCCTCGAGTTCGTCCATGGTCACCGGCGTCGGAATGACGAAATTCTTGTTGGCGACGATCTTCTTCGCCAGCGTGCGGTACTCATCGGCCTGCGCCGCCGTCGGGTCGTACTCGATCACCGTCATGCGGCGAATCTCGGCGTGCTGCACGATGTTGTGACGCGGGATGAAGTGGATCATCTGGGTACCCAGCTTGGCGGCCAGAGCCATGATCAGCTCGTCCTCGCGGTCGGTGTTGCGACTGTTGCAGATCAGGCCGGCGAGGCGCACACCGCCGGAGTTGGCGTATTTCACGATGCCCTTGGCGATGTTGTTGGCGGCGTACATGGCCATCATCTCGCCCGAGCAGACGATGTAGATTTCCTGCGCCTTGTTCTCGCGGATCGGCATCGCGAAGCCGCCGCAGACGACATCGCCGAGCACGTCGTAGAAGACGAACTCGAGGTCCTCGTCGTAGGCGCCCTCCTCCTCAAGGAAATTGATCGCCGTGATGACGCCGCGACCGGCACAGCCGACGCCCGGTTCCGGGCCACCGGACTCGACGCATTTGATGCCGCCGTAACCGACCGACATCACATCCTCGAGTTCGAGGTCCTCGACCGAACCGGCCTCGGCAGCAAGGCCCATGACCGAGTTCTGCGCCTTGCTGTGCAGGATCAGTCGCGTCGAATCGGCCTTCGGGTCGCAGCCGACGATCATCACCTTCTTGCCGATCTCCGCCAGCGCGGCGACGAGGTTCTGGGTCGTGGTGGACTTGCCGATACCGCCCTTGCCATAGATGGCGGCCTGACGAAGTTTTCCCATGATGCAATCTCCTTGTTGAAGTCCTGCGTTGAAATCATCTGAAGCAAGGAAGAATCCCGCGCTCCTGAGCACTCTTGTGCACAGAGCGTGCCAGTTCCCGCCGGGGCCGCTGAAACCCTGACGGGGCAAGGCCTGCAGCGATTCCTGAGAGGGCCGGGGAAGCGTTGATGTCGGACATTCCCGCGAGCCTTTGTCGCGCTCCCGACAAGGACGGCGAGGTCTTGTGCTGAGGGCAACGGTCATCACCTGAGTGATCCGGGGTGTCCCGGCAGTCACCACCGCTGCCCGCAGGAGCCAGCTTGCTGGCAGGTCCGACGCGCTTCTCGCATGGAAAGGCTGCATTCACGCGGAGAACACGCCATGCCGACAATCCCCTCCAGCGCCCTCCTCGCCTCCTGGCGATCCGGCCTCGCCGACGGCAGCATCGTCCCCGACCTGTCGGTCGAGCCGGTCGCCGGCAAGCTCGAGGCTGGAGCGAGCTGTCCTCAATGGCACCGTTCGCGCTCAGCGCCAAAAGGGGACGTTATTCGGCGATAATCCAGAAGTGTCGCGAGAATCAGCACTCATCGCACCGGCAGGGATTTGCCTTCGTCGTCGGCTTTCGGGGAGCACAAACTCGATTCTGTTGGATGGATGATGAAGTCGGCAGAGAGGCAAGACTCGACAACGATGACCCGTGATTCACTGGATCAGCGATCCCGCCATGACCCGGCAAAATTCTCACCCTAGAACCTAATGAAAGATCCCCGCTGGACAGCGATCTCGGAATCAAACTTTGCCTGGGAGAAGGCGGCGCTCGACTGGCTGCGTGATCGGCTCCCGGATCGCGATCCCTGGCACGTCTGGTCGAACTTTGAATTCATCGACGACGAAGGCAAGGTCAATGAGGTGGATGCCCTGGTGCTCTCGCCCGTGGGCATCTTCCTGGTCGAGGTCAAGAGTCGGCCCGGCGTTCTCACCGGTGATGCGCATACCTGGACCTGGCGTACCGACGGGCGTGACTACGCCTACGACAACCCCTTGATTCTTGCGAACCGCAAGGCCAAGCGACTGGCGACGCTGTTGCGTCGGCAATCGTCGGTGATCAAGGCCAGGTCCCGGGTGCCGTTCATCGAGCCACTGATCTTTCTCTCGGCGATCAACGCTGACGCCTTCAGGCTGTCAGGTAACGGACGCTCCGGCGCCTTCCTGAAGGGTCGCCCCGATACAAGCAACGACGACGGGATCATGGCCCGCCTGGAGGGCACCGGGAATTACCCGCCCAGCGGACCGCTGCTCGGCCACGAACTGGGGCGTGTGCTTTGCCGAGCCGTTGTCGAAGCCGGCGTGCGTCCGTCCAACAAACACCGGCGCATCGCTGACTATCAGTTGGGCGCCCTCATTCAAGAGGGCGAGAACTATCAGGACTGGGAGGGGGAGCACGTTTCGGCTGGTGTTCGCCGTCGCGTCAGGATCTATGGCTACGCCCTGGCGTCGACCGTTGACGCCCGGCAATCCCTGGTGCGCCAGGCCACACGCGAGTTCCAGATTCTCGAAGGAGTGGATCACCCCGGCATCCTCAAGGTTCGCGATTTCAAGGAAAGCGAACTCGGTCCGGCGCTGCTTTTCGACTACAACCCGCAGGGACGACGACTTGATTTCCTGCTGCGCGAACAGGGCAATCAACTCAACGTCGACCAACGGCTGTCCATCCTTCGACAACTGGCGGAAACGCTCAAGTACGCCCACCAGAAGAAGCTGATTCACCGGGCGCTATCACCACAAAGCATCCTCGTCCAGAACCAGGATGGCGCCCCACTCAAGCTCGCCATCATGAACTGGCAGCTCGCCGCGCGCGGTGGGCAAGGGGCGGAGCAGTCGAATCTGACGGCGCTTGGCGCATCGGGTGGAACATTGGCGCGTACCGTCGGAACCCGGCACGTTGAAGATTACCTGGAAGATCCGGCGAAAGTATTTCTCGCACCGGAAGCCCTCTGGGATGGCGCGCCAACTGGGCCCCACCTCGACGTCTTCTCGCTCGGCGCCATCGCCTGGCAGGTGTTCACCGGCGAGCCGCCGGCAAGCAGCGCCTCCGAGCTGCAACAGAAACTCCGGGCCGGCAACGGATTGCGCATCTCCGATGTGCTGGATGGTACCGGCCGGGCGCTGCAGGATCTGATCCAGTTCTCGACCTGCCCGGACGTCTCTGCCCGCCTCGGCTCGGTGACGGATTTTCTTGAATACCTCGAACTTGTCGAGGATGAACTGACTGCGCCGGCCGAGTTGGCAACAGTCGATCCAGCTTCCGCCAAGTCAGGCGACCTCATCGATGGCGGCTTCACCGTCGTCCGTCGTCTCGGCAAGGGCTCGTCATCCGATGTGCTGCTGGTCACTCGAAGCGGCAACGCCGAAGAGCTGGTCCTCAAGGTTGCCCTGGACGCCAGCCACAACAGGCGCCTGGTTGCCGAAGGTGAAGCCCTGCGCAAGCTGCGCCATGCCAATATTGTCGAGTGGCGCGAAACGCTGACCGTTGCCGGCCGCACGGCGCTGCTGATGAGCAGTGCCGGCAAGGACACGCTGGCTCATCTCCTGCGCAACAACCGCCCCTCGCTGGATCTCGTCCGGCGTTTCGGCGAGGAACTGCTGCAGACGGTCGTCTTCCTGGAAAACGAAGGCGTCTATCACCGCGACATCAAGCCCGACAACATCGGCCTTTGCCCGACGTCGCATAGCGGCCGCCTGCAACTGGTGCTGTTCGACTTCTCCCTGTCGAAAGCTTCCGTCGACAACATCCAGGCGGGCACGCGCCCCTACCTCGATCCCTTCCTCAGCCTGCGCAAGCCGCCACGCTGGGACATTTACGCCGAGCGCTTTGCCGCAGCCATGACGCTCTACGAGATGCTCACCGGCACACTGCCGATCTGGGGCGACGGCGTCTCTGACCCGGCCGTGATCGAGCCCGAAGTCACGCTCGATGTCACCCTCTTCGACCCCAACCTGCGGGAAGCCTCGGCCGCCTTCTTTGGCAAAGCCCTGCGTCGCGATTTCCGCGAGCGTTTCGACAACGCGGAAGACATGCTGCGTGACTGGCGAAAGATTTTCGACCAGGCCGACACGCAAACCGCAGCCGATCCCTTCGAGCTCATCGCTCGTCGTGCGACCCGGGAAACGGCCATCGGCGAGCTCGGCTACGGTGTTGAAGCGCAGAACGTTCTCGACCGCATGGGGATCCACAGCGTTCGCGAACTGCTCGCCGTCGACCGCGTCCGTTTTCGTTACCTCAAGAGTGTCGGCGACAAGGTGCGCAAGGAAATTCGCGGCACAGCCAAGCGCCTCGCCCAGATTCGTCCCGATCTCGTCGCCGGCGCACCGACCGTTCTCGACACCGATGCCGGCAAGAGCGGCATTCGCAGCCTCGACGAACTCGCCAACCATCTCTTCCCGAAGCGCGCCGCAGCCGACGAGCGCCCGGATGACGATGCGCTCGCGATCTACCTGGGCCTGGAGACGGCCGAAACGGGCACCGAGAATGAACGAAACGCCACGCTCTGGCCCACCCTGGGGGACGCAGCGCAGGCAGCGGGAATTTCCCGGCCGACCTTGACCCATGCGATCGTCGCCGCGCGCGGGCGCTGGATCAAGTCAGTCGCCATCAGCGAAGTGCGCGAGGAACTGGCCATCACCCTCAGCGCCAGTGGCGGCGTCATGGCCGTCACCGAAGCAGCCAGCTCGCTGCTGGCGAGCCATGGCTCGATAGAGCAGGACGACGCCAATCGCCTGCGGCTCGCTGCTGCCGTGCTGCGCGCCGCCATCGAAACCGAAGCAGACCTGGCGCAACCGCGCTACCAGGTATTCCCCGGCGCCGCAAAGGGCGCCGTACCGCTGGTCGCGGCCAGCGTCGACCATGCCGACTACGCACTCCGACTCGGGGTCGCCGCCGACAGCGTCATCGCCGCCGATGAGGAAACATCGGCTGGCGAAAGCCTGCCGACACCGCAGCAGGTGATTGAAAGACTCGAAGCGGTGGATCGTCCCCATACCGTTGCCACCCTATCCACGCAGCGGATGGTGAAGCTTGCTGCAGGTTGCAGCCAGCGCGCGGCGGTTTCCAGTCGTCTGGAACTCTATCCCCTGGCGATGGCTGCCCAGCGCGCCATCCGGATTGCCATGGGCTCGCTGATCGGCCCGCGTGTCCTGACCGAGAGCCAGGTACGCGAACGCATCACGGGGCGCTATCCCGATGCAGAACCCCTGCCCGGCCGGCCGTCGCTGGACACCCTGCTCGGCGCCGCAGGTTCCGATCTCGTCTGGCGCAATGACGGCGAAGAGGGCCCCGGCTACTACTCCACGCACAGAGGCTTTGGCCCTTCGGCGGGAACGACCACCTTCCTGCACCGTCCCGACACCGTGGCCGACGACGACCACAGCGAAGAAATCGTCGCGGCACGCCAATTCAACGACAGGCTCAGGCACGCCATCAAATCGGGCGGGTTCCTGGTGTTGACCGCCGCACCGCGCCTGGCGCGCCACGCCGAGGCGGCACTGCGGCGCACCATCGCCGGCGCCGACTTCCTGCCGATCAGCCTCGACCGCATCGTGCTCGAATCACTCAAGGAAGAAGCACGGCAGCGCAAGGTCGGCTGGAGCAAGGTCCTCGAAGCCGACATCGGCGGCCCGGGGTCGCGCGACTGGAGCAACCTCATCCGCCTTGCCTCGTTCGCCAGGGCGCGCATCAGAGGAAAGCTCACCGCTCAGGGCAAATCCCTGCTGCTTCTCGATCCCGGCCTGCTGGCAAGGCTGGATTTGCTGGACCTGATCAGCGACCTGCAAAGCATGGCCGGCAGGGCCGACGGGATTTCATCAGTCTGGATGCTGGCGCCAATGGCTGGCCAAGGCATGCCAACGCTGGATGGCGTACCGATCCCGGTGATTACGCAGGCCCAGTGGGCAAGGGTTCCAGACAGATGGCCAAGCCATTCTTCTCGCACCGCTGCCTGAATGACGAATCAACGACCAATCATCGAGCTTCCTGCCGTTGCCGGGCAAAACCGGGAATCGCGGCAAGCGCCGACCAATAAAGGAATCCCCTCGTGATCAACGCCGCCGCCCTCCTGCGCGACCTCAAGCGCCTGACCACGACGATCGAATCCGACCTCCGCGAGCAGCTCACCACTACGCCGGACCTCGATGCCTCGCTGGACAACGAATGGCAGGCCGCCCGGAACGTCGGGCGAATGGCTGCGACGCTGCACGACTTCAAGGAAGAAGCCATCACCCAGGCCGCCGTGCATTGGTTGCTGATGGGCGTGTTCATCCGTTTCCTGGAAGACAACGGCCTGATCGATCGCCCCTGGTTGAGCGCCGCCAGCCCGGCCCGCCGGGCGCTGGCCCAGGACCGGCACGAAAGCTACTTCCGCGCCCATCCGGGCGACAGCGACCTCGAATACCTGCTCGCCGCCTACCGCGACGTCGGCCGGCTGCCCGGCCTGGGGCCGCTGTTCGACGAGCGGCACAATCCGCTGTTTCGCCTGGCCGTCTCCGGCGACGGCGCGATGGCCATCGTCGGCTTCTGGCAGAAGATCGACCCGGACACCGGCACGCTGCGGCATGACTTCAGCGACCCCGAGTGGAGCACGCGCTTTCTCGGCGACCTCTACCAGGATCTTTCCGAAGCGGCGCAGAAAAGGTTTGCGCTGCTGCAAACGCCGGAATTCGTCGAGGAATTCATCCTCGACCGCACGCTGAACCCGGCCATCGCCGAGTTCGGTTACCGCGAAGTGCGGCTGATCGACCCGACCTGCGGTTCCGGGCACTTCCTGCTCGGCGGTTTCGCCCGCCTGCTCGAATGCTGGCAGAAGAACGAACCCGGCCGCAACGCCCGCGATGCCGTGCAGCAGGCGCTGAACGGCATTTACGGCGTCGACCTCAACCCGTTTGCCGTCGCCATCTCCCGCTTCCGTCTGCTGATTGCCGCGCTCAAGGCCTGCGCTGAAACCAGTCTCGCCGAAGCGCCGAACTTCAGGTTCAACCTCGCCGCCGGCGACAGTCTTCTGCATGGCCCGCGCCTTGGCCACGGCCAACTCGCACTCGGCGGCGAGGCCGAAAACCTCGGCCGCGGCGCGCTCGCCCACGCCTTCGCCAGCGAAGACCTGCCTGACCTCAACCGCATTCTCGGCCAGCGTTACCACGCCGTGGTCGGCAACCCGCCCTACATCACCGTCAAGGATGCGGCGCTGAACGCCGCCTATCGGGCGCGCTACGTCACTTGCCACATGAAGTATTCGCTCGGGGTGCCCTTCACCGAGCGCTTCTTTGAACTGGCCATTCCCGGTAGCGAGCGCGAGCCGACCGGCTACGTCGGCATGATTACCACCAACAGCTTCATGAAGCGCGAATTCGGCAGGAAGCTGATCGAGGATTTCCTGCCGCGCATCGACCTCAGCCACGTCATTGACACCTCGGGCGCCTACATTCCCGGCCACGGCACGCCGACCGTCATTCTCTTCGGTCGTGATCGACCGCCGCTGACGTCCGTCGTGCGGACCCTGATGGGTATCAAGGGCGAACCCAGCACGCCTGACAATCCAGCGCAGGGGCTGGTCTGGCGGGCGATCGTCGAGCAGGTCGATGTCGCCGGCAGCGAATCGGCGTTTGTGTCGGTCGCCGATACCCCGCGCGCGACCTTTGCGCGACATCCGTGGAGCATCGGCGGGGGTGGCGCGGCGGATTTGAAGGATGTGATCGAGGAAGGGCGTGCAAGACTCGAGTCATTGTCCGAGTCGGTTGGCATCACGTCATTCACCCTAGAAGACGATGTTTTCATTCGGGATACACGTGCCTATCGCCGCGCTGGCGTGAGCGCCTCCCTGTTACGCCCAATGGTCACGGGCGATGAGGTTCGCGACTGGACGCGGGCGGATGGCGATGTAGCACTGTTTCCTTACGATTGCGACTTTCAGCCCATCGATCTCCGTGTCGAAAGCAGCGCCTTGCGGGCCATGTGGCGCTACCGATCAAATCTTTCGAACAACAAGATGTTCGGCCAGCAAACCAAGACGGATGCCGGCTTGAAATGGTGGGAGTTTGGACGGCTGACATCCTCAAAGCTCCGCACGCCCCTCACCATCACCTTCGCCTTCGTCGCCACCCACAACCACTTCGTCCTCGACCGGGGCGGCAAGGTGTTCAAGCAGACCGCGCCAGTCATCAAACTGCCCGCAGGAACGAGCGACGCCGAGCATTTGAGTCTGCTGGGCCTGCTTAATTCGTCTGTGGCGTGTTTCTGGTTGAAGCAGGTTTGCGCTGCCAAGCATATTGGCGATCCGGCATTCCAGCGATTTGAATACGATGGAACCAAACTTTCGCAGTTTCCGCTCGTCAAGGAACAACCCCTCGTTCTCGCACAAACCCTCGACCGCCTCGCCCAGGAACTCGCCGCCACCAGCCCCTCTGCGCTAGTCCATCGCGCCTTGCCACTCCGCGCCACCCTCGACGGCGCCCGCGCCGCCACCGAATCGCTGCGCCAACAAATGATCGCCACCCAGGAAGAACTGGACTGGCGCTGCTATCAACTTTACGGCCTGACGCAGACCGAACTCACCCACCCGCAGCCGCCGGAAATCGCCCTCGGCGAGCGCGCCTTCGAAATCGTCCTCGCCCGCAGCATCGCTGCCGGCCAGGCCGGAACCACCTGGTTTGCCCGCCATGGCTCAACACCGATCACCGAACTGCCGGCGCACTGGCCAGCCGATTACCGCCGTGTCGTCGAGGCTCGCATCGCGCTGATCGAATCCGACAAATTCATCGGCCTGATCGAACGCCCCGAATACAAGCGCCGCTGGGCGTCGAGCGCGTGGGCAGAACAGGAGCAGACCGCCCTCAGCGGCTGGCTGCTCGACCGCCTGGAATCGTCTCTGAAAGCCGCTGCGGCCGACACCCCGAGCCTGACCAGCACCAACAAGCTGGCCGATCGGTTGCGGTCCGACACCGATTTCATGCAGGTCGCCGAACTGTATGCCGGCCGCTCCGATTTTGACGTGGCGCTGCTGGTGGCGAACCTGGTGGCCGGCGAAGCGGTGCCCGTGCTGCCCGTCCTGCGCTACAGCGAAGCCGGCCTGCGCAAGCGCGCCGAATGGGAGCGCACCTGGGACTTGCAGCGCCGGGAAGACGCGGTCGACGCCGAAACAGCCGACGAATCGGAACGCCGGCGGCGCAAGACCGCCGAGATCGGCGACATCCCGGTGCCGCCCAAATACAAGTCGACCGATTTCCAGAAGACCGACTACTGGCGCCTGCGCGGCGGGCTCGATGTACCGAAGGAACGTTTCGTCAGCTTCCCGCACTGCAGCCGCGACGCCGACGGCAGCCTGCTGATCGCCTGGGCCGGCCTCAACCCGCTGCAACTCGGCACCGCCATCGCCACCTGGTATCTCGGCATGAAGGACAACGAGGGCTGGCATGCCGAGCGGCTGAAGCCCTTACTGGCCGCCATCGCCGAACTGGTGCCCTGGATCAAGCAGTGGCATAACGACCCCGATGCCGAACACGGCACCCGCATGGGCGACTATCTGGATGGTTTCGTCGACGAGGAAGCGCGTGGCCTTGCTGTAACCCGCGATGCGGTAGTGGGCTGGCAGCCACCCGCGACTCCCGTTCGCCGCGGTCGACGGCGAATTGAGGGGTAAATTCAAGGATGATTAATTTCAGGGGCGCTGCCCGGCGGCATTTTGCTGATGCGAAGTTGCTCGAACAACAGGTTCGTACCGCAAATGCAGGGCAACTCTATGGATTTTGTGTCGAGTGTGGCCTCAAGGCCTTGCTTGTTGCGCATGGATTGCCGACGGAAAGCAATGGCGATATTCAGCGAAAGCCGAAAACAGGCTACCGTGAGCACATGCCGTCGCTGGGTCAGATCGTTTCCGGATTAACTGCTTTTCCCGATGGGCGTCAGGCGACACGGTATGTCGCAATGCTGCCGGGCATAGCCGCTTTCAGCGACTGGTCGGTAGACCATCGTTATTACGATGAATCCAGATTGCCACTTGCTTCCTTGCCAGGATGGCGAGGGGCGGCGACTGAAGTCATGAGCATGCTGGATCAGGCGATTGTTGACGGAGTGATGCAATGAACCCGATCAGATTCAATGAGGCACTGCGCCTGGCTGCTGAAGCGACACGCTTCGATCATCTCCCTGCAGATTGTCAGCCTGGACTCATTCGGGATATCTACGGACGGATTCGATTCGCCATTGACGCTTCCAGCAGTGACTTTCCGGAAGAGGCATATCGTCATTTTCAGAAGACATGCATTGCGCTGGGTGCTTATGGCGTAAGAGATGGGGTCATGTTCCGAGAAAATTTCTCCAATCCTGAGACTATTTTCAATCATCCCGACTGGCACGAAACGATAGTCTCTGGACACGAAAACGAGGATGGGTCGTTTGCTGAAGATATTGTGGTTCGATTACTTGATCGGCAAATTACAGGGCAGGATTGGCTGCATACCACGGAGAATGCAGACGCAATCCCGGCTGCGCCTCGTATCGTTTTCTACGGAATCAAGGGTGGGGTTGGACGATCGACAGCTTTGGGCATGCTGGCCTATCTGCTGGCGCAAGAGGGTAAGCGTGTTCTGCTGCTGGATTTCGACCTTGAATCGCCTGGGCTATCCGGTTTGCTGTTGCCCCCCGAACGCCGCGCAGGATTCGGTCTCGTGGATTGGTTTATCGAAGATGCAGTCGGGCAATCCGACAGCCTTCTTGATGACCTGGTTGCCGATAGCCCACTGGCAGAAAACTGTCCTGGAAGTATTCGTGTCGCAAGTGCCATCGGAAATGGCGAAACGGCCTATCTTGCCAAACTGGCGCGCGCTTACGCCGATGTGCCTACCCCAGCGGGTGCCGAGCGCTTTGCCCATCGCATGCGGCGTTTGGTCGAAACCCTGGAGGCCAAAGAACTACCGGAGGTTGTCCTGATCGACAGTCGCGCCGGTTTGCATGATTTGGCCGCCATTTCCATTGCCGGCCTGTCTTCAGTGGCGCTCCTCTTTGCGACGGATAGCCCGCAGAACTGGCAAGGGTATCAACAGCTATTTGCAAATTGGCAATGCCATCCTGAGGTGCTGCGCGGCGTGCGCGAGCGCCTGGCGATTGTTCACGCGCTGTTTCCTGAATCGGATCAGGAAGGGCGTGCCCGGCATTTCCTCGAAAACTCCTGGACGCTTTTCCGTGAAACGCTTTACGACAACGTCGAAGCTGGCAGCGAAACACCCACGGATGCCTTCACCTTTGATCTCGAGTCTGAAGGGGCGCCGCACTTTCCACTTCGCGTACGATGGAATGCCAGATTTCAGGAATTTGATCCCTTATTGTCCGAGGCAAAGGGGGGCGTCGGCCAGGCTGACATCGACTTGGCCTTCGGCCCCTTTGTCCGCAGCGTCAAAAGCATGGTTTTCGGGGAGTAAGGGTGGTGAGCAATCAAACGACAGCACAAATTCTGCGCAGCGCAATTCGTGAGGCGCTCCCTGAAATAGATCATAGCGGCCCCTCGACAGCAACAGCGCCTGGTGCCATCTACGTTCCACCGAGCCATGCCAAGGCGTTGCATCCGGATAACAGCCTGGTGGAAGGGATACGAGGTTCAGGCAAAAGCTTTTGGTGGGCAACGCTCTCTTCCGAACCACATCGACGTATTCTGACGGCCGCCTTTCCGGAAACACAGATCGAACCCAACGTCACGATCGAGCGTGGTTTTGGTGCGCAACCCTCCTCCATTGACGCACCCAGCCAGGATGTATTGGCTGATCTCGTACGCGACTTTCCGCCTCGTGCCATCTGGCGAGCCGTGCTTGCTTGCAAGGCGAAGTTTGCAACGCCGTTTCCAGCGATGGAGCAAGTCGGTGCTGGTGTCTGGCGCCAGCGTGTCGCGTGGGTGGCGTCCAATCCCGAAGCGTACGATGCATTGTTGCAAGAAGCTGACCAGGCTTTTGATGCAAATGGCAAGACTTTGCTTGTTCTCTTCGATGCGCTGGATCGTCTGGCCAACGATTGGCAGCACATTCGGCCGTTGGCAAAAGCACTGTTGCAATTGGCGTTGGATGTGCGCGGCACGCGTCGCATCAGATTGAAGCTTTTTTGTCGGCCCGACATGCTTGAAGACAGGGGAATTACTGGCTTTCCTGATGCATCGAAATTGCTGGCACGCAAGACGCAGCTTGTTTGGCGCCGAATTGATTTGTATGCCCTGTTGTATCAGTGCCTGGGCAATGCAGTGGGTGGCGGTGAAACCTTTCGAAGTTTATGTACATCGGTAGCCCGCCTGGATTGGGAATATGGTGAATCAGCATGGTTTTTGCCCAAGGTTTTACGCACCGACGAAGCAGTTCAGGAGCAAATTTTCGTCGCGTTGGCCGGGCAGGCGATGGCTTCCGGCCCAAGTGGAATCAAGCGAGGAAAGCCCTATAGCTGGTTGGTGAATCATCTTCAGGATGGCCGCGACCAGGTGAGCCCGCGAAGTTTTATCGAGGCAGTGCGTAAGGCCGCTGAAAACACCCCGGATGAACATTCATTGGCATTGCATTTCAAGGGAATTCAACAAGGTGTCCAGGCAGCGTCCCGCATTAGAGTCAATGAAATCACCGGGGAAGATTACCCCTGGGTTGCTGAGTTGATGCATCCCCTTCGCGGGAGGGTCACTGTACCTTGCGAATCCGAGGATATTGCTTCGATTTGGCGCCAGGAGAGATCTTTGGATCGCTTGCACAACTCACTTCTTGAGTCAGGCGACGGGGTGAAGTTGCCACCCCAAAGTCTTGATCAAGGTGCCGAGGGGGTACTCAATGATCTTGAGGCCCTTGGGCTTATTCAACGCCTTTCAAATCGACGTATTCAAATGCCAGATGTCTACCGCATTGCGTTCGGCTTGGGCCGCCGCGGTGGTGTCAAACCACTGAGATAATCGAATCAAACGACATGACATTAATACGCGAACTGATACCGATCCCCGAGCGGGTCCATCAAGGGGACTTTGTCCTCAAACTGTCCGATGGCGTCCGCGCTGCTGACGAAACACTCGGCAACTACGTGGTCACGCCGCAATTGGCGCAGGCTTTCGACAATGCCCTGGCCTTCATCCAGTCGGCACTGGCGACGCGGCAAAGCAAGGCAGCCTACCTGCATGGCAGTTTCGGTTCGGGCAAGAGCCATTTCATGGCGGTGCTGAACCTCCTGCTGGCCGGTAATACGCGCGCCCGCTCGATCAAGGAACTGGCCAGCGTCGTGACCAGGAGCAACGCCTGGACCGAGGGCAAGAAGTTCCTGCTGGTGCCCTACCACATGATCGGCGCCCGCAACATGGAGTCGGCCATTCTCGGCGGCTACGCCGACCATGTGCGCAGCATTCACCCCGATGCGCCAGTGCCCGGCTTCTACCTGGCCGAAGGGCTGTTTCGCGATGCCCAGCAACTGCGGGCGCGCATGGGCGATGACGCCTTCTTTGGCAAACTGAACGAGCACGCCGGCAGTGCCGACGGCTGGGGCGAGCTTTCGGGCGGTTGGGATGCCGGCAGCTTCGAAGCAGCGATGCTGGAGTCACCTCGGGGTGACGAGCGTAGCCGTCTGGTCGGTGACCTGATTTCGTGTTTCTTCAGCGCCTACGCCTCGGTCGCCAGCAGTAGTGGCGGTGGCCAGGGTGAGGCCTTTGTCAGCCTCGACGATGGACTCGCCATCCTTTCCCGCCACGCGAGCGAACTCGGCTACGACGGCGTAATCCTCTTCCTCGACGAACTGATTCTCTGGCTGGCGAGTCGGGCAGCGGACGTCGCGTTTGTCAGCAGCGAAGGGTCGAAGCTCTCGAAACTGGTCGAGGCAGCCAATGCCGATCGACCGGTGCCCTTGATCAGCTTTGTGGCGCGTCAGCGGGACCTGCGCGAACTGGTCGGCGACAACATGGCCGGCGCGATGCAGATGCAGTTTGCCGACGTGCTCAAGTACTGGGAGGCGCGCTTTCACAAGATCATCCTGGAGGACCGCAACTTGCCGGTCATTGCCCAGGCCCGCGTTCTCAAGCCGGCGACGGAATCAGCCCGCCAGGTGCTGGACGCTGCTTTCGAGGATTTCGCCAACAGGTCGAGGACGGTGACCGACACGCTTCTGACATCGAACGCCGACCGCGAGATGTTCCGGCTGGTCTACCCGTTCAGCCCTGCCCTGGTGCAGACCCTGGTGGCCGTGTCGAGTGTGCTGCAGCGTGAGCGCACAGCCCTGAAACTGATGCTGCAACTGCTGGTTGACCGCCGCGACGACCTGGAACTGGGCCAGATCATCCCGGTAGGTGACCTGTGGGATGTGATCGTCGATGGGGATGAGCCCTTCTCGGACGCCATGCGCCTGCACTTCGACAATGCCAAGCGTCTCTTCAGCCAGAAGCTGGTGCCGCTGCTTGAACGGACACATGGGGTCGTCTGGCAGGATCTGCGCAACCCGCAGGCCCATACTGCGGTCGACCCCGTGCGGGCGCGAAATTTCCGTAACGATGCACGCATCCTGAAAACGCTGCTGTTGGCGGCCCTGGTGCCCGAGGTCGAGTCGTTGAAGGCCCTGACGGCGCAGCGACTTGCCGCCCTGAATCATGGTTCGGTGAAGTCGCCGATTCCCGGCCGCGAGACGCAGGACGTACTGAAGAAGTGCCGTGATTGGGCGGGCGAAGTCGGCGAACTGAAGATCACCGACGAGCAGAATCCGGTGATCTCGATTCAGGTCACCGGGGTCGATATCGAGCCGATCGTCAAAGGCGCCGAGGGGCACGACAACACCGGCAACCGCCGGCGCAAGATTCGCGAGATGCTGTTCGGCGAACTTGGCATTCCGGACACTAACGAGCTGTTTACCCGTTTCTCGTTCTGGTGGCGCGGCACCCTGCGCGAGGTCGAGGTGCTGTATGAAAACGTGCGCGAACTGGCGGATGATCGGCTACGCGGGCGTGAAGGGGCGTGGACGGTCATTCTCGACTTCCCTTTCGACGAACCCAACCGCACCCCGGCCGATGATCTTGCCCGCCTGGACCGCTACACCGGCGAAGGCTCCCAAACGCTGGTCTGGCTGCCAGCCTTCCTTTCGGAAAAGGCCCTGAAGGATCTGGGCCGTCTGGTGGTGCTCGATTACATCCTGACGGGCGAGCGTTTCAACGACTACGCAGCGCATCTGGCGCAAGTGGACCGGGCACAGGCCCGTTCCCTGGCCAAGAACCAGCGCGATCAACTGCAGCAGCGCCTCAAGCAATACCTCGAGGTCGCCTACGGAATCGCCCAGGATCCGCGCGATGCCGTCGACCAGAAGCTCGGCGTGGCCGACCAGTTCCGCACGCTCGACCGGACATTCCAGCCACAGGCGCCGGTGGGCGCGAATCTGCGCGAGGGATTCATCAACCTGCTGGACCAGTTGTTCACCCACAGGTATCCGGCACACCCGCTGTTCGAAACCGAGATCAGGATCGCTGTGCTCAAGAAGGTCGAGGCGGAGCTGGTTCGGGCTCTTGAGGACAAGGACCGGCGCGTGCATGTGGCCGATCGCGCGCTGCGGCAATTGACGCTTGCAGTCGTGAATCCCCTGCGCCTGGGCAACATGGGTGGGACCCATCTGGTGCTGGAGAATCACTGGCGCACTCATTTCCTGCAAAGACAGGCAGCCGACGGTGACCCCGGCGCGCCGATCACGGTCGCCCGAATGCGCAAATGGATCGACGATCCAAGCCCGATGGGCTTGCTGCCGGAAGTCCAGAATTTGATCATCCATGCGTTTGCGGCGATGACCAATCGTTCTTTCTTCCTGAACAACGGGCCCTATCCGCCGACGCTTGAAAACACGCCGAACGAGCTGGTGTTGCGCGAGCAGGCACTGCCCGGCGAAGACGACTGGAAAGAGGCGATCCGGCGCGCTGGCCTGTTCTTCGGACTGACGGTGGCGGAATCGTTGAACGCCGGCAATGTGGCCCGACTGAAGGATCAGTTGAGCACCGAAGCAAGCACCAGGCTTGCTCCGCTGCAGGATTACGCCAAAGCACTGGCCGTGAAGTGGCGGAGTCTTGGCAATGCCGGCCAGGATTGCGATCGGCTCAGGACAGCCGAGGGTGCTGCGACCCTGCTCCTCGGCATGACATCCGCCAATGCCGACATGATCGGCACCCTTGCGGGCGCGGCGATGGCGACGACCGAGGCAGCCTATGGGCAGACCATTGGCAAGGCGAAAGCGCTTGACGAGGCTTTGAAGACGACAGACTGGGAACTCTTCACCGCCGTGATCGCGCTCGTGGATCACCGCAGAATTGCCGCCCAATCGATGCGGGAACGGCTGGCGGAGATCCTGGCGAGTGACGAGCACGCCATCGGCCTGAAGGCAGCGCTGGCCGAGCAAAAGAACAAGGCTTTGAAGCTGTTGACGGAAGCACCTCCGCCCCCGCCCCCGCCGGTCGTGCCACCACCACCCCCGATCCCGCCCGCACCGTCAACGCCGGGAGTTCGCGTCGTGCGTGAAGTGACAAAGAGCGACCTTGCCATTGCTGATGCCATCAATTCCCTGGATGAAATTCGCGTTGAACTCGCCAGGGATGCCGACTATCGACTGAGCATCTCGTGGAAAATCACGAGGAAGGGCTAAGCCGGTGAATGTATTGCTCAACCCGTCGGCCCGCCAGATCGTCGCCCAGATCGATGCGGTTCTGCGCCACGATAGAACGGCAGCGGTGATCGCCATTCGTGCGCAGCACAACGAAGACTGGCCATTGACGTTGGCGGTTGGCGATCGGGAGTTTTCAGTGGCCTGGTGCCCGTCGCCGATTGCCGTTCGGGAACGACTGCTGGCGCTTGCTGACGGGGCGATGACCGGTTCAGGCCAGGCATCCAGCGAATCGCCCGGGAAATTGCCTGGTCTGGTGGTATTGACGCCTCTGTCCGATCATGTGCTGGGCGCCGACGTGCTTGCACGGTTTTCGCGTGGCAAGGTTTTTTCGGTTGAAGCGTGGGATATGTTGCGCCATGCGTTTCAGGCCAAGGCAATCGATTCCCGGCTTGCTCGCTGGTCCTGGGTTGCCGAGGCATTGCTGGAGAACCTTCCGGCAGGGGGCTATCCGCCAGTCGCGGGCGGCGTTCTCGATGTTGACTCGGCCTGGTCGCAGGTCTTGCGCTGCGTCCTCGGGATGACCACCGAACATGCGGGGCGTCCCGACCTCGCTTCGGTCTTGCGCTGGACCCTTTCACCCGAGGCAACACGTCGCTATGGCGATCTTCATGAGAAGGCACGCCAACAGGTCGGTGAATGGCTGATCGAGATTCTCGGTTCCTGTGGACGGTTGGTCGCGCAGGTGCTGGAGGCGGGCTACGGCGGCGAGTTGATGCCGATCGCCCTGGCGTGCGGCATGGTCCTCAAGCGGCCTGACGATACGCCGCTTGCACCGGAATTACTGGCCGCGGCCGTGCGGCTGGAGCGCTACACCGGCGGGACGCCAATTCCGCTGCGGGAGGGACTGCGTTTGCATGCGGCGGCCGTCCAGGTCACCAAAGCCATGGATGCTTCGACTCTGATGCCGGTCCTCGATGTGGCAGACCAGCTTGTGGCATCCCTTCACCTGACGGCGTTCGCCGAAAGATCCAGCGACTTGCCTTCGGGGTTCAGCGCACGCCTGAGCGTTTTCGCCAACGCAATTGCAGAATTTCTCGCAACAGGGCCCGAGAAGAAGCCGGCTGCTCGCGCGGCTGCCACGGCCGCGGTGCTGGTCGCGGGCGGCGCCGTCAAGGAGCATCGCCTCGCAGTTCATCAGGCAAACCGGGTGCGCCGTGTTGAGATGGCCATGCGGCTGGTCCGCTGGCTGTCGAACGCTGAGCCCGGCCAACACATCGGGCTGGATTCGTTGGCGAAGTCCTATGCCGACGAAGGCGCATTTGCCGACTGGGCACGCCTTGCCTTGATGGGAGGCGATGACCTGGCTGTCGTGACTCGTGCCTACAGTGCTTTGCGCGAAGCGGCCCGGGTCAGACGCGAGTCGTCAAACAGGCAGTTCGCGGTGGCTCTGTCCGCCTGGAACCAGGGGGGATGCCCAAAGCTCGACCATGTCGTCCCGGTAGAGCAGATCATCGCCGACGTGCTCGCTCCCGTGGCAACGCTGGCGCCGGTGCTGCTGCTGGTCGTGGATGGCCTGTCGTTTCCCATTTATCGGGAATTGCTTGAGGATGCACAGCGACAAGGCTGGAATGAAGTTTTGCCGAGTGCGCAGGAAAAGGCATCGGTTGGCCTGGCAACGATTCCATCAATCACCGAGATTTCCCGCACCAGCCTGTTTTGCGGAAAATTGCTTCAAGGTCAGGCAGCCAACGAGAAAACCGGCTTTGCCCAGCATCCCGCACTCATCCCCCTCGTACCATCGAACCGGTCTGGTGCAAGACCGGTCTTGTTCCATAAAGGTGAGCTGACATCGGCCAGCGATGGCGTCACCCTGTCCGAGGTGGTACGCGATGCCATCGGCAGCCGAGAGCGAAAAGTCGTGGCCGTTGTTTTCAATGGTGTCGATGATCACTTGTCGGGCTCGGCTCAACTGAACCACCGCTGGGCGCTGGATGACCTGCGCCTGATCAAGCCACTTCTCTACGAGGCTCGAAACGCCGGGCGCCTTGTTCTGATCACTGCCGATCACGGTCATTTGATCGACGAAGCAACACACGCATTGGCGAATCCAGCGCAGGACAAGGCAGTCGCGAACAGTTCAGATCTCGCGGCTGGCGATCGCTGGCGGACTGTTGCCGGCGCTCCTGTCTCTGCCGAAGAGATCATGCTCTCCGGCGGGCGGGTGATGACACCGCACGGGCAACGGCAGATCGTCGTTCCATGGAGCGAGACGCTGCGTTATGGCTCGCGGAAAAACGGCTACCACGGCGGCATCAGTCTCCAGGAAATGCTTGTCCCCATCACGCTTCTGACTACTGGCAGTGTGCTGCCAGAGGGTTTGCGCCATGCACCCAGCGCCGCACCCGCCTGGTGGGAGCTTGCTGCCGAGACAAGCCCCGTATCCCCCGGCTCGCAGCCTCTGGCCAAAGCAGTCGGCAGGAAAACCAGGCCGCCAGCACCAGTAGCCTCGGGACAGCAGTCCTTGTTCGAACTGCCAGCGCTTGAGGTGGTTCAGGCCACGGCAGTCGAGCAGGACTGGATTGCTGCACTGCTTGAATCAACGGCATTCCTGTCGCAGAAACAGTGGGTGGCTCGTGCTGGTGTGACGGATGAAGAGATCCGTGCGCTGCTTGAAGCCTTGTCGGAGCGAGGCGGAAAAGTGTCCAAGCAAGCCCTGGCTGCACGGTTGTGCATGCCTTTGCTGCGGGTTTCCGGCTTCGTCAGTGCAGCGCGTCGCTTGTTGAACGTAGACCAAGCTCCTGTGCTTACCCTCGATGAAGCGGAGGGGACGGTTGGGCTGAATCGAACGCTCCTTGAGACGCAGTTTGGTGGGCGTACCGGGAGAGCGCAATGATCAGTCCAGCGCGTCGCTCGGAGATCATCGATGCCTTGCGTCGGGGTACGGTGCCGCGAAACGGCCTGGATGCTTTCGCAGTCGGCGTTGAGCGCTTTCAGGCGACGCTCGACGACGAACTCTCGTCGGTCAGCTCGGGGCGCGCTGTGTTCAAGGCGCTGCGCGGCGAATATGGCAGCGGCAAGACGTTCTTCGGTCGCTGGTTGCAGGAACGCGCGCGTGCCGCCGGCTTCGCCAGCAGCGAGGTGCAGATCTCGGAGACAGAAACCCCTCTGCACCGAATGGAAACGATCTATCGTCGCCTGATCGAGCGGCTTGCCACGGCCGACGCCGGCGAAGCGGCATTCCGCGGAATCATCGATGGCTGGTTTTACGTTCTCGAGCAGGATGTACTTGCCGCTGGCCAGCTTGACCCGAACGATGCGCAAGGGCTGATGGCCGCTACCGGCGTGCTCATGGAACAGCGACTGGCAAGTATCAACAAGGTGGCTCCCGCATTTTCGGCAGCCCTGCGCGCGTATCGCGAAGCGGTGGCGCGCGGGGAAACGGCCTTGGCCGAAGGCCTGGTGAGTTGGGTATCCGGACAACCGAATGTGGCAGCACAGATCAAGCGGACGGCAGGCCTCAAGGGCGATATCGATCACTTCAGTGCGGCAAGTTTTATCGCCGGGGTCTTGGCGATCCTTCGCGATTCGGGCTACCACGGATTGATCCTCGTCATCGATGAGGTCGAGACTTTGCAGCGAATGCGGGCTGACACCCGGGAAAAAGGGCTCAATGGCCTGCGCCAATGGATCGACGAGATTGATGCGGGGCGCTTCCCCGGCTTGTACCTGATGATCAACGGCACGCCTGCGTTCTACGATGGTCCGCAAGGGGTGCAGCGGCTGGCGCCCCTGGCGCAGCGCCTGCATGTTGATTTCAGCACGGAGGCTCGTTTCGACAATCCGCGCGCAGTGCAAATCCGCTTGCCCAACTTTGACCTTGGATTGCTGTCGCAGGTAGGTTGCAAGGTTCGCGACATTTTTGCCGAGGGTGCCGTCGATGCGGATCGTGTTCGATCCCTCGTAGACGACCGTTATGTGCATGACCTGGCCGTCGCCGTCGCGGGAAAGCTTGGTGGAAAGGTTGGTGTCGCGCCACGGATTTTCCTGAAAAACCTGGTCGCTGACGTTCTGGACCGTGTAGACCAGTTTGCTGATTTTGATCCCCGCCAGCACTACGCGCTGACGCTTGCGCCCAACGAATTGACACGTTCCGAGGCCGCAGCCTCGGGACTTTCCAGCATTGATGCCATTGAACTCGACGTGGAATGAGCGAAGAGCAAGCAGCCTTTGATCGCTTGCATCCAGCCGTTCAGCATCACATCGTCAATTCGCTGGGGTGGAATGGGCTGCGTCCTACGCAGCAGGCGGCAGTAGGCCCTATTCTCGATGGGCAGCACTGCATCCTTTTGGCCCCCACGGCCGGGGGGAAGACCGAGGCGGCGATATTCCCTGTTCTCTCGCGGATGCTGTCGGAAGACTGGCGCGGCTTGTCCGTGCTGTATGTTTGCCCGATTCGCGCACTCCTGAACAACCTGGAACCTCGCCTTTCGTACTATTTCGGCTTGCTGGGACGACGTGTCGGCGTCTGGCATGGCGACATCAGTGACTCGATCAAGAAAAGAGCGATCAAGGATCCTCCGGATCTCTTGCTGACGACACCCGAGTCTCTCGAAGGAATGTTGATTTCGGCAAACGACGACAAGCGAAACCTGCTTCTTGACGTCGGCTTGATTATCGTCGATGAACTGCACGCCTTCTGCGGTGACGATCGCGGATGGCATGTGCGATGTCTGATTCAACGACTTCAACGACTTGCTGGACGGCGAATCCAGGTTCTCGGATTGACCGCCACCGTTGGCAACCCGAAATCATTGATCGAATGGATGCTTCCAGGTCAAGCAACCACAGTCATCGGAGATGGGCAATCCGGATACGATGCGGATCTCACCATCGACTTTGTTGGTTCGCTCGAAAATGCGGCAACAGTAATCTCCAGATTGCATGCTGGCGAAAAGCGTCTGGTTTTCTGCGATAGCCGGGCGAAGACGGAAGAACTCTCGGCACTGCTTCGCGACCTGGGCGTCCGGACCTTTGTTTCTCATTCCTCGTTGTCTGCGGACGAGCGCCGGCAAGCCGAGAAGGCATTTGCCGAGGAGCCGAATTGCGTCATCGTCGCGACATCTACCCTGGAACTTGGAATGGATGTCGGTGACCTGGATAGGGTCATTCAAATCGACGCCCCTGCTTCGGTAGCGTCGTTTCTCCAGCGCATGGGGCGAACGGGTCGGCGCAAGGGAACGATGCGGAACTGTTTGTTCCTTGCGACGGACGACGAGGGATTGATGATCGCCAGTGCGATCGTTCGCCTCTGGCGCGAAGACTTTGTCGAACCGATAAATCCTCCTGTAACGCCATGGCACTTGGTCGCACAACAGGCAATTGCGCTGATCCTGCAGCACCGTGGGTTGGCGAGAGCTGAACTTGAAGCGGAATTGACTGACCTCTTTTTCGATCTCGACTCGAACAGGATTTCGCGGATCATCGGTACGATGCTTTCTCGTTCCATTCTCTGGGAGGATGAAGCACTTGGCGGGTTGATCGGTTTGGGCGCAACCGGCGAAGATGAATTCGGCCGACGCCACTTTGAGGCCATCGTTTCCACCTTCAATTCTCCGTTACTAATGACCGTTCTGCATGGTCGGCGTGAATTGGGTTTTGTTGACCCGATGAGCGTTCGGGCAAATGACGAATCGGCGCCGACGCTGATTCTGGCTGGCCGATATTGGCGAGTGGTGACTTCGGACTGGAAGTCTCGCGTCGTCCATGTCGAGCCGAGCGAAAACAGGGGAAAGGCTTCATGGCTTGGGTCGTCAAGAGTACTTCGATTTGAACTTTGCCAGAAAATGAAGTCTCTCCTGATTGATCGCAAAGTCCCGGCCGTTCTCTCGAATCGGGCACGAAATCGACTCGACCATGTGTCATCCTCGTTTGCCTTGCTCGAGACTGGCAAGACTACTGTTGAAAGAACGGTTGCCGGCAAACGACCGGAGTGGCGATGGTGGACATTTGCGGGCAACGCGGCCAATTTCTTGTTGGCCGAGATGATGACCTTCGCCGGGAACAAGTCAATCACTCACGACAATTTGTCTATCAGGCTGACTTTCCCAGCGAAAGTGGCAGAAGGAATGACATTACCTGCCGAGCTGACGCAACAGGGAGAAAAGCGGATAAGGCAAATCGGCAAGGATCTGAAGTTCAGCTTGTGTCTTGAGGACAATGATGTTTCCAGCGTCGTCAAGTCTCGCTTGCTCGACTGGAGAGGGGCTGCATCCATTATGGAACAAACAATGGTGGTGTCGGGGGAAGGTTGACTTGAAAACCATGAATTGCACTCGCCATCTGGCACTGATCGGCGGCGGCATCTCTGGCCTGTCCTGCGCCACGGCGCTGCAACACGCTGGCCTGCGGGTCAGTGTGTTCGACAAGACAGAATCGACAGCAGCCAAGTACCCAGAACATTCCGCACAGACGGCGCATTTGGACAGCATCTACGGTGCGTCGCACTGGACACGCGCAGCGCTGCACGAGTGGCGGGCAACGCTCCGGCCACCCTATGTGATCGACACCAACCGCGACACGCAGTTGCTCGACTCGTATGCCGGGACGCCACACGTTCTGATCCACGGTTCTGCACGCCTTGGCGGCACCGACCATCGCTTCCGTCTCTACGCCTTGGACGGGAGCGGCTACCGCGCCATCGCGCCGACGGTGGCCGACACGGAACTGCCGCTGCTCTTCAAGCCGATGGGCGCGCCACTGCCGCAGCCGAGTTACGTCGCCTCCGATGCCGACCAGGTGGATTACATCACCGAGCTGATGGGTGGCTTTGCCGTTCCCTCGTTCGTCAAGGTGCGCCGTCGCGGCAGGCGCTATCTCCTGCTCGGCGTGCGCCTCGATCGTGATACCGAACGCATGATCCTCTCCGACCTGGTGCACGACGCTGCGGTCGGACCCGCCGGTTGGGCGCTGATCCCCGAAGCGAACGACAAGGAACGGCGTCTCTGCCAGCGCATCGGCATCGAAATCGTCGAGGCGGATGCGCTGGCGCTGCTTGCCGGTGCCGCAACCAGCTGACTCGCCGGCGCAGCAGTCCGACGGCGCTCGAATCAGAGACGCGGTCAGCGGCTCGGGTACTCGACGAGAATGTCCTCGTCCCGGACGATGTACTGGCAGGCGAGGCGCCATTCTGTCGGTGGCAGGTCATCGACGTACATCTGTTCGATCTGTGCCTGCTTGATCTTGCCCAGTTCCTTGAGGACTGCGACCTCGCGGGCGTTCAGCGGACCACCCATGTGGCCGTACTTGCTGTGGCTGGCCTTGTCGACGCTGCTGACCTTGACGAGGCAGGTACCGCACTCGCCGTCGCCACAGCAGAAATCGATCGGGACATGATTTTCCCTGGCGAGCTTCAGAATGGTCTGGGTGTGGCTGCCAGCGACGGCGTAGACCGTTTTGTCCCGGTGCAGCGGACTGGAGAAGGTGATGTTGGGCATGGCAGGCTCCTGGTGAGTACAAGGGGTGGGACGAAGGCTCAAGCGGGCTGGACGACGATGCAACCGCCCAGCACCTGCGCCTGACAGGCCAGGCGGTGGCGGCGCGGCGCCAGGTTGTCCCGGAGCACCTGCTGCTCGAGGACCGAAGGGGCAGCGAGGTGTTCATGACCGGAAACGATCCTCGTCAGGCAGGTACAGCACTCCCCTTCGCGGCAGCCGTAAGTGATGCCCGCGCCGACCTTCTCCGAAACCTCGATCAGGCGGGTGCCCGCCGGCACGGTGACGGTGACGCCGATATCCTGGAAGGTGATGCTGGCCTTGGGCATGAGGTTTTCTCCGCTGGGTGGACTGGGAAATCAGGAGAGCTGCGCGAGATCGACGGTACGTGGCGTCGGGCGACCCAGGAGGTGGAGCGCAACCTCACGCCCGAGATCATGGCAGGCGGCAAAGTCTTCGCCGGTCGGCGCCAGGCGCGCCCGGACACCCGGCAGGGGAACGCGCAGCTTCAGGCGGCGCAGGCGGTCTTCGATCATCGGCACCGCCTCGCCGCTCCAGCCGTACGAGCCAAAAGCCGCGCCCACCTTGCCCTTGAGATCCACCACGGTCAGCGAGGACAGGAGATCCCACACCGGCTTCACCGCATCACCGTTGATCGTCGGACTGCCGAAGACGAGCGCGTCGGCTTCCTCGATGAGGTCGACGAAGGCGCCTGCATCACCACCTTCCAGGTCATACAGCGAGACGCGAACCTCGCCGGCCGCCGTCGACGCCGATTCGGCTCCGGCCACCACGGCTTCCGCCATGCGGCGCGTGGCACCGTAGGCCGAGATATAGAAGACCAACAGGGTTCTGGTCGCAACTCCGTGCACAGCGGGAGCGGCAAGCGCACGATAGCGGGCGACGTACTCGCGGGGATCGCGCCGCAGAATCGGGCCGTGCGCGGGAGCGATGATGCGCAACGGCAGCGGTTCGATCAGGTCGAGCGCCTCGCGCACGTAGGTGCGGAACGGGCGCATGATGTGCCCGTAGTAGTAATCGAAGGAGAAGCGGAAATCACCGACCGCGTCATTGAACAGACGGCTGTCGCAATAGTGGCAGCCGAGGAAGTCGGCCGAGAACAGGACCCCTTCGGCCGCCAGCCAGGTGCACTGGGTATCCGGCCAGTGCAGGTACGGCGTGTTGAGGAATTCGAGTTGCCGATCGCCGAGATCGGCTTGGTCGCCGCTGCCGACGAAAGCGATCCGCCCCGCCAGGTCTACCGGGTCGAAAAGCCCCTTCAGCATCAGACGCGCCTGCGGCGAAACCAGCAGCGTCGCTCGCCGGGCGCGCCGCAGCAGCTCCGGCAGGGCGCCGGAGTGATCCGGCTCAAGGTGATTGAGGACGATGGTGGTGATTTCGTCGTAGTCGGCAATCGACTCCAGACGGCGAAAGAAGGTTTCCGAGAAGCAGAGCTTGACCGTGTCGATGATCGCCACACCATGGCTGCCGCGCACCGCATAGGCGTTGTAGGTGGTGCCGTTGGCCGTGCGCAGGATGATGTCGAAGCGGCGCAGGTCCGGGTCGAGGGCACCGATCCAGTGCACCCCGGCAGCGACGGGCACCGCTCGCTCAAGGTCGGCAGCGGGACTCATCGGCCTGTTGGTCGTCGAAGCGGCAGGGATAGGCGGCGCCACCAGCCGTCTGCACATGGAAGGTACGTACCCCGCCGCGATTGCGCCGGCAGGCTTCGAGGTCGCCGGCCGGCAGCTCGCGCAGGCCGATCCAGGCGTCGATTGCCGCGACGTCGAAACCCACCCGCCGTTCTTCGCCGACCTGCAGCAGCGGCCGCCGGATCAGCAAGGGGTTATGCCGCAACAGCGCCAGTGCGCTCCGCTCATCGAGTTTGTGGGGCACGATGGTCCCCGCCCTGATCGCTGGCGCCGCCGGGTTGAACCACTCGGCGACCGGCAAGTCGGCGAGAAACTCGAGCAGGCGCACATTGCTCCAGAACTGCCCGCGCAGGTCTCGGACCACCAGTTGGTGCCCGGAAGCCACCAGCAGGGCCTTCTGGCGGGCGTTGCCCGCACAGCCGGCCTTCTCGTAGAAAATGATCTCGGCCATGCTCAGCGCCCCGCAATCTCGGCCTGCGCCGCCGCCCAGCGCGCCGGCGGGATGCCGGTCAGCGAACCCGGCGGGTTCAGTGCTTCGCCGAGTTCGTTGATGATCGCTCCTTCGATCGGGCAGATGCTGGCGCATTGCGCTTCGGCAAAATCGCCGCTGCATTCGGTGCATTTGTCGGCGTCGATGAGAAAGTGCGGGGTCGCCGCCTGGATGGCCTGCTGCGGGCAGACCGGTTCGCAAGCCCAGCAATTGACGCAGCTTTCGATGATTTCGAGGGCCATGTTCGCCTCCTCACGCGCGCTTTGCCGCGATCTGCCCGACAGCCAACTTGCCGGCCGCCAGCATCTCGTTCCACACCGCCATGACGGCCTCCTCGATCGCTTGCATGGCGTACTCGCCGTTCGGCTGAATTCCTGCCGCCTCGAGCTGCCCCCAGGGTTCAAAGCCGATGCGTGAGCAGAGGACGACTTCGCAGTCGGCGAGCGCCCGGATCGTCGCTGCCAGCACCGCCTCGGCATCGCCACAGCTCTCGTCACCGGCGCAATAGGACTCCGCCTTGCGGTGACCGACCAGGCGGGCGCCGTCTGCCGAGGCTTCGTATACCAGGAACTCCCTGGCGTGCCCGAAGTGCACGGCGACCAGCCCGTTCTTCGCCGCCACCGCCATCAGCACCGGCCGGCCGACCGGCGGCGCCGATTTCGCGACCTGCGGCTGGATCCGGATCACCTGCGGTGTTGTCGCGGCAGCCGGCGCGTGTGCTCTGGCGCGTTTCTCGGCCAGTTCGGCGGCGATCTGCGCGCGCAACTCGGCACGCACGACCATCGCCGCCTCGTAGTCGATCTCCATGGCCTCGATCTTGTCGAGCGTGAACTCGGCGCCGCGATCCTCGCCGAGCAGGCCGACCGCATCGGCGCGGCACTGACGACAGTGGCGCATCATGTTCATGTCCCCGGCGCAGGCATCCTGCAGGGCCTTGAGTTCGGTCGGCTGCGGGCTGCGCTGGCCCATCACCCCGTAGAAGGTGCCGTGCTCGGCCTCGGCGATCAAGGGCATGACGTTGTGCAGGAAGGCACCCTTGGCCTTGACGATCCTCGACACCTCCGGCAAATGGGCATCATTGACGCCGGGAATCAGCACCGAGTTCACCTTCACCAGGATGCCGCGCGCGGTCAGCATCTCGAGGCCCTTCTGTTGCTGCGCGATGAGGATCGCCGCCGCCTCGTGGCCGAAGACGCGCCGGTTCTTCCAGAATATCCACGGATAGATCCTGGCGCCGACCGCCGGGTCCACGCAGTTGATGGTGATGGTGACGTGGTCGATGCTGTAGCGGGCGAGATCCTCGACGTAGTCGGGCAAGACGAGGCCGTTGGTCGACACGCAAAGCTTGATGTCCGGTGCCTTCAGCGCCAACTGCCGAAAGGTCTCGAAGGTGCGCTCAGGATTGGCGAGCGGATCGCCGGGACCGGCGATACCGAGCACGCTCATCTGCGGGATCGTCGCCGCCACCGCCAGGGTCTTCCTGACCGCCTGGTCCGGCGTCAGCACCTCGGAAACGACGCCCGGCCGCGACTCGTTGGCACAGTCGTACTTGCGATTGCAGTAGTGACACTGGATGTTGCAGGCCGGTGCCACGGCCACGTGCATGCGCGCGAAGTAGTGGTGGGCGTCTTCCGAGTAGCAGGGGTGATCCTGCACCCGGGCGCGGACGGCGTCCGACAGAGCGTCCATCTGCCGGGCCGTGGAGCCGCAACTACCGGCGCTGCAGCCGGCGGCCACGGGCGGCGAGGGTTCGATGACAGGCAGATCCATGGCGAGCTTCCCTGGTGATTTCTCGGGTTTCGAGGCACCAGGGATACAGCAACTGGCGTGCCAGGCCGGTCTGCTCGCTTAAGTCATTGAAAATCCAGTTCCGTCCAGATTCGCCCGCGATGTTGCAAACACGACAATGGCGGCTTGACGACCGGCGGCGGCGACCCGCGTCGCCTGCGCGCGTGCGACAGCCGAGAAGGAACAGGCTTGGAGATTGACGCCGTTTGGCGAGGTCCCTACACTCGCTGAACAACCGTTGGATTCCCTATCCCTCGTCGCCAATCTGGCGCAAGCTACTTCGCAGGAGAGACCAAGCATGGGCTCTATGAGCGAACTCATGGACCGAGCACGACACCGCATCAGCGTTGGCGACTATCACAAGATGGCCGATGCTGGTGTGCTCGGCCACGACGACAGGGTGGAACTTATCGAGGGAGAGATCGTCGACATGGCCCCCATCGGTAGCCAACACGCCTGCGTCGTCAACCAGTTGGCGCGTTTGTTCACGCTCGCCGCCGGCGAAGACTGTTTGGTCAGCACGCAAAATCCGATCCGCCTGGATGATCGCTCCGAACCGCAGCCCGATCTGGCCCTGCTCAAGCCCGGAGACTACATGGAGCGCCTTCCCGGCCCAGAGGATATTCTGTTGGTGGTCGAGGTCGCCAGTTCATCCGCCGACTATGATCGCGGCGTGAAACTTGACCTGTACGCGCGTCACGGCATCCCGGAAGTCTGGCTGCTTGACCTGACGGGCAATGAATTGCTTGTTTGCCGCGATCCGGTGGGTGGAAGCTATCTATCGATCGCAGGGCCACGGGTAGGAGAGTGTGTCAGGCCAGTGTTGTTGCCAGGGATTGGATGGAGGCTGGCGGAGGGGAAAACCTGGTCCGTCCCCTTTTAACTCTGCTTTCCCCAAATGCGCTGCCCCCGAAATGCGAGTGGGGTGGCTGCTCCACAATGTCGGAGATTCCCCTGCGGGAAAAGCCCCAAGTAGGTACGCAATGCGTACCTACTTGGCTAGCCACTTTAGCGAAGCAGTCGGGGACAGAGCGCGGTTGTCCGCCCGTTACGCGGCGACTTCCATAACATGAACGAAATGTGGCCGCGAGATCAGATCTGCTTCATCTCGATGTTGAGGATCTGCACCCGGTAGGCGATCTGCCGCGGCGTCATGCCGAGCAGGCGGGCGGCGCGTGCCTGCACCCAGCCGGCGCGTTCGAGGGCAGCGATCACGCGCTCGCGTTCGCTGGGTTCGGCGGTGGGCTCGCTGTCGTCGGCCCCAGCGGCCGCCTGGGCGCCGGCACTCGGTAGCGTGACGGTGCTGCCCGGGTGACTGGGCACAGGCGCCGGCGCCGCGCCAGTCGGGCGTCTGCCGCTGCGCTCGCGCACCCTGTCGATACGGATCAGCTCGGCGTCGATTTCGCCGCTTTCCGACATCACGGCGGCACGCTCGAGGCAGTTTTCCAGCTCCCGCACGTTGCCTGGCCAGTGGTGCTGCGCCAGGCGCCGCTGTGCGCCGGCGCTGAGACGCAGCGGCCGGCGTTGCAGGCCACCGAGACGGTCGAGCAGGTGCTTGGCGATCTTCGGCAGGTCCTCGAGACGTTCGCGCAGCGGCGGCAACACGATGGGCATCACGTTGAGACGGTAGTACAGGTCCTCGCGGAAGTGACCACCATCGACCGCCGCTTCGAGGTCGCGGTGCGTGGCGGCAAGCAGCCGCACGTCGAGCTTCAGTGTCCGACCGCCGCCAACCCGTTCGAGTTCGCCCTCCTGCAGCACGCGCAACAGCTTTGCCTGAAAGGCGGGTGAGACGTCGCCGATCTCGTCGAGAAACAGCGTGCCGCCATCGGCCATCTCGAAGCGCCCCTTGCGCGAACTCACGGCGCCGGTAAAGGCACCCTTCTCGTGCCCGAAAAGTTCCGACTCCAGCAGGTTCTCCGGCAAGGAAGCACAGTTGAGACGCACGTAGGGGCCGCGTGCCCGTGGCGAGTTGTAGTGGATGGCGTTGGCGATCAGTTCCTTGCCCGTACCGGTTTCCCCGCGGATCAGGACCGTCGTGGACCACTTGGCAACCATGCGGACCTGATCGAAGACGCGCATCATGGCCGGCGACTGGCCAACGAGATTGCCGAAGCCGGGACGGTGGCGCAGGGCGCGGCGCTGCGGATCGCGCTCCTCGTCGAGCGGACGGCCCTCCTGTCTGACGTCGAGCGACAGCCGGACGTTCTGGGCGATCAGATCCGCGATCAGCTCGACGAAGCGGACCCGCTCGTCGAGCAAGCCGTCGTCCGGCGCATCGGGCTGCACCGCCAGCACACCCAGCAGCGTGCCGCCGAGACGAATCGGGACGGCAATGAATGGCAGTTCGCGCTCATACAGGCCGAGCCGGTTCAGGAAGCACGGATCCTCGCCCACCTGTGCGATCGCACAAGACCTGCCGGTCTCGACGATGCGGCCGAGCAGACCCTCGCCCGCCCGGTAGCAGACGGCCTGGAAATCATCGTGATCGAGACCATGCACGGCGTGCACGCTCAGGTCGCCGCTCTCGGGACGGGCCACGGCGATCAGGCCGCGACTCAAGTGACCACTGATCTCCAGTGTGCGCAGCACTTCGCGCAGGGTCTGCGGCGCATCGAGCGAGCGCGCCAACAACTGTCCGACGCGCGCGAGGATCGCAAACTGGGACTGCAGCAGGGATGCTGAATGATCGTTCATGGTCGTCGGTGCAGCGGCAGCAACACGCGCACGCGGCAGCCGCGAGTCGTCGTCGGCTCGATCTCGAGGAAGCCGCCATGCTCGGCGGCGACCTGCTGCGCCGCCGACAGGCCGGTGCCGAGATGGCCGCCTCCGCGTTTGGTGGTGTGGAACGGCTCGAACACCTTCAGCAACTGGGCTCGGTCGATACCCGGCCCGCTATCTGCGATATCCACTTCAATGCCACCGAGACGCGCCCGGCTGGCCACCGTCAGCTCGCGCTCACGGCAGCCACGGGTGTTCATCGCCTCGATGGCATTGTCGATCAGCGCCTTGAACAGCGAGCGCAGCCTGTTCGGCGCGCCCAGCAGCGCCGGCAACATCGCCTGCGGTTGCCAGATCACCGTGATGCCGGCGGCGAGCAAGCGGCCGGTGGACAGGTCGAGCACGTCGCGCAGCAGTTCGTTGAGGTTGACCGCGCCGAGCGGCTCGCGAGTCTTGGCGGGGATCATCGAACGCAGATCCGCGAGCGCCTGCTGGCCGGTGGCAATGGCCTCCGCGAGAGCGGCCGACATCGGGTCCGTCCCGCCCTGGCGCCGCGCCAGCATGCCGACCACGGAGGCCATCATGTTGAGCGGCCCCTCGAGCCGGAAGATCGCCGCCGCGAGGCTCTCGCGCAAGCCCGACGCGCGATCCTCGTCGGCCATCACCGCCTGCAGTGCGGCGACGCGCACCTTCTCCTGCTGCGTGCGCAGGCTCGTGATCTCCTTCGCCACCAGCAGCAGGTAGTCGCGCCCCTGACCGGCGAGAAAGGCATCGGCAGAGGTGTCGTCCTCGCGCACGCGGCTTCCCGAGCACGAAAACCAGCGCGGTGGGCGACCGCCAGGAGGATCGAGGCGCACTTCGCGATCGAGAAAGAGGTAGCCGGACGGGCGGCGGCCGCGTCCCGCCTCCGGCTCGAGGCTGGCGCGCACCGACGACATGAGCATCGGTGCCGGCTCTGCCATTCCCAGGTCGGCCTGAAGCTTCTTGTACTCATGATTGTCGAGGACGACGCGGTCGTCGGCGTCGAGCAGCGCTATGACCATCGGTGCGGCGTCGACAACCGACTCGATCAGCGCCTTCTGATTCCGTACCTGGGACTCCAGGCGGTGGAGATCGGTGATGTCGCGATGCATGCCGAGATAGTTGAGGACCTCGCCGCTGGCATTGAGCACCGGCGAGATGCTCAGTTCGGCAAGATACTTGCTGCCGTCCTTGCGCCGATTGACCAGGTGCCCACTCCAGGGTTCGCCATGCGAGATCGTTTGCCAAAGGGCGCGATAGAAATCACGCGGCATGCTGTGGTTGGAGACGATCGACTGGTTGCGGCCCACAGCCTCGTCGCTCGCGTAGCCCGTGACGCGGGTGAAAGCTGGGTTGACGTAAAGGATGTTGCCCTGCCCATCGGTGATCGAGATCGCCATGTCCGCCTGATTGACCGTCTGCTGGAAGACCTGTGGATGGACGCTCGGCAGCAGCACCTCCGCCGCCCGCGGCGCGCCGTCGGTCGCTGCCTGGAACTGATTGCTGGTCATCGCGTGCCTCCCTTTCGAAGTGTTTGGTAAATGCCGAGCACTTTTCGTGCCGCCCTTGATTCGCCGGCCCTTTCTGGTTGCATTCATGGCGATTTGTCGGATTTGCGACATCGGTGGCGGCTGCCGCGCACAGCTCGCCGGGGCTCGCAGGAGAGAGAAAAACGCCATGGTGGTGCGCACTTGGCAACGCCGGCACGGCTTTGGTGTGCCGTGCCGCAAGCCGTGGCACGGTTCGTGCGTGACCAGTCTCAAGGAGCTTGCCGACAATGACCGCCCATTTCCTGCTGCTGCTCGCGACCGCCCTGGTCAACAACGTCGTGCTGGTGAAGTTTCTCGGACTGTGCCCCTTCATGGGGGTCTCGCGAAACATGGACAGCGCGCTCGGGATGGGCCTCGCCACGACCTTCGTCATCACCCTGGCCTGCGCCGCCACCTGGATGCTCGAGCACTGGTTGCTGATGCCCTTTGACCTCGGCTACCTGCGCATTCTGAGCTTCATCCTCGTCATCGCGGCGACCGTACAGTTCGTCGAGATGGTCGTCAGGAGATCGGCTCCGGCGCTGTATCAGGCACTGGGCATCTATCTGCCGCTGATCACCACCAACTGCGCGGTCCTCGGCGTGGCGTTGCTCACCGCACAGGAGAAGATGGGCTTCGTCCAGAGCCTGGTTTACGGCTTCGGTTCTGCCCTCGGCTTCACCCTGGTGCTGCTGGTCTTTGCCGGCCTGCGCGAACGCCTGGCGCTGGCGCGGGTGCCGGCTCCCTTTTCCGGCGCACCGGTGAGTTTCATCCTCGCCAGCCTGCTGTCACTGGCATTCATGGGCTTTGCCGGCCTCAGTTTTTCACAGGAGTCGTCGCCATGTGGCTCGCCATTCTGTCCCTGACCGTTCTGGGCACCCTCCTTGGACTCGCCCTCGGCGTGGCGGCGAAGTACTTTCACGTCGAAGGCAGCCCGCTCGCCGCCGAGATCGAAGCCCTGATGCCTGGTTCGAACTGCGGTCAGTGCGGCTTTGCCGGTTGCCCGCGCGCGGCGGCGGCCATCGCCGAGGGGAGCGCCCCGGTCACGCTCTGCCCACCGGGCGGCAAGGCGCTGGCGAAGGCGCTGGCGGCCAAGCTTGGAATCAGCATCGACCTCGATGCCGTCGTCGACCGCGGGCCGCAGGTCGCCCGCGTCGCCGAAGAGATCTGCATCGGCTGTTGCCGTTGCAGCAAGGTCTGTCCGACGGATGCCATCGTCGGCGCAGCGAAGCAGATTCACAACGTGATTCGCGAAGCGTGCACCGGCTGCGGCAGCTGCATCGACCGCTGCCCGACCGAAGCGCTGCTGCTGCAGACACTGCCGGTCACCGTGCAGCACTGGGTATGGCCGAAGCCGGCAGCGACGCCCGCGGCGCTCACCGCCTAGCCGGCGATCGACTGTCAGCGACCGACAACGAGGCACGACGTGCGCATCCTGGAAAAGATTCTCGGCCGCCACCCGCATTGGGGTGTCCATCCGGACGATCACAAGCGGCCTGCGGCAGACGCGCCACTGCGCTCGCTGCCGTTGCCGGAAGTGCTCTACGTGCCGTTGCAGCAGCACGTCGGAAATCCGGCGCGGCCGGTGGTACTGGTCGGAGAACGTGTCTTGAAGGGCGATCTGATTGCCGAGCCGAACGGCAACATCTCGGCGCCGGTGCATGCGCCCACCTCGGGCTGGATCAGCGCGATCGGCGAGATCACCGCACCACATCCCTCCGGTCTCCCGCAGCTGGCGGTCACGATCACCGCCGACGGCGCCGACGCCTGGTGCGAACGCCTGCCGGTGGCCGACCCGTTCGCGCTGGCACCCGAGGAAATTTCCCGGCGAACGGCGGCGGCTGGCGTCGTCGGACTCGGTGGCGCCACCTTCCCGGCGGCAGTCAAGTTCAACCTGGGCCGCCGCCTGCAGGTCGGCACGCTGATCGTGAACGGCGGCGAATGCGAACCGTACCTGTCATCGGACGATCGGATCATGCGTGATCGTGCCGCCGAAGTCGTCGACGGTCTGCGCATCGTGATGCACGCCATTGGCGCCCGCGAGGCCCTGATTGGCATCGAGGACAACAAGCCGCAGGCGATCGCCGCGATGCGGGCGGCCGCCGCAGCTTTCGGCAATGTGCAGCTGCGGGTGGTGCCAGCGCGCTATCCGATGGGGTCGGACAAGCAACTGATCCAGACCCTGACCGGCAAGGAGGTCCCGGCCGATGCGCGTGCCGCCGAGGTTGGCGTGCTGGTGCACAACGTGTCGACCTGTGCCGCCGTGCACCGCGCCCTGCGCCGCGGCGAGCCGCTGGTCGAGCGCATCGTCACGCTGAACGGCGGTGCCCTGACGCGGCCCGGCAACGTGCTGGCGCCGATCGGCACGCCGGTGGTCGATCTCCTGCGCTTTGCCGGCGTCAGCGGCCGGCCGGCGCGGCTGGTGCTCGGCGGACCAATGATGGGCATCGTCCTGCCGCACGCCCGGGTACCCATCGTCAAGGGGGCGTCAGGCATCCTCGCCTTCGACGCCGCCGAAGCGCGGACGCTGACGGCCGGCCCCTGCATCCGCTGCGGCAGTTGCACGCGGGCGTGCCCGATGGGTCTGCTGCCACTGGAGATGGCCAGCCGCATTGGCGTCGGCGACCTCGACAGCGCTGCCAGCTTCGGACTGTCGGACTGCATCAGCTGTGGCTGCTGTGCCTATGTCTGCCCCGCACATATCCCGCTGGTGCAGTTCTTCAGTCACGCCAAGGGCGAACTGTCGGCGCGCGAGCGCAGCCGGCTGCGCAACGACGCGACGCGACGCCTGGCCGAAGACCGCGCCGAGATCGGAAGAGCACACGTCTGAACTCCAGTCACTGACCAATCTCG
>ERZ761609.536-NODE-536-length-43116-cov-34.814728_pt1 | contig 43116 bp, 27 predicted proteins | sample MGYA00511163_ERZ761609 | MGnify/ENA primary metagenome ERZ761609 (study PRJEB28899, sample SAMN02445070) | bioreactor sludge metagenome | biome: EBPR sludge | place: Australia: Brisbane, Thorneside Wastewater Treatment Plant | collected 2011-12-16 ...
CAAAAGCCGGGCGGGCTGCGCCACACCCGGCCTACATCATTCTGGCGACGCACCCGCCGGCTAGACAACCGCTGGCGCTTCACGTCAAAATCACGCGAACACTTCCGTGATGACCTGGCCTTTGTCGCCGACGGTGAAGGGGCGGTTGCTGGGGGACATGACGATTTCGTTCACGTCGAGGCCCATGGCATGGCCGACGGTGCTGTGGAAGTCCTGGATGGTGGCCTGCTTGTCGGCGGGGGCGCTGCCTTCTTTGTCACTGGCACCATAGATGGTGCCGCCTTTGACCGGGCCGCCAGCGAGCAGGGTGCTGAAGACTTTCGGGTGGTGGTCGCGGCCGTTGCGGCTGTTGATTTTCGGCGAGCGGCCGAATTCAGAGCACAGGACGACCATCGTGGACTCCAGCAGGCCTTTGGATTGAAGATCGGTGAGCAGTGCGGAGAGGGCGGTGTCGAGCGTGGCGCCGTGGTCCTCCATGCCGTCGTCAATGTCGTTGTGCATGTCCCAGCCGCCGTAGGCCACCTCGATGAAGCGCACGCCACGCTCGACGAGCCTGCGCGCGAGCAGGCAGCCCTGTCCGAATTTGTTCATGCCATAGGAGGACCGCGCGTCGCTGCTTTCCTCGGAGAGCCGGAAGACGGTCAGGTCCTCGCTGGAGAGCAGCTTCAGGGTGTCGTCATAAAAGTCGGTGTAGGCTTTCAGGTTCGTGTCCTGGAATTTGGCGCGAAAGTCCGAGTCCAGCCGGTTGAGCAGGGCCAGGCGCTTGTTCAAGGTGTCGCCGCCGCTGTTGGCATACTGGAGGCCGGCTTCGGGATCGTGGATGGGGAGGGGACTGAAGGCGGCGGAGAAGAAGCCGTTGCCGTTGTCCGGGCCGCGGTTGATGCAGACGGAGGAGGGCAGGCTCCCGCTGTTTTTGCCGAGCAACTGCTGCGCCCAGGCTCCGAGCACGGGGTGCTTGATGGTGGCGCGCGGGTCGTAGCCGGTGCGAATGATGTACTGGCCGGAGGCATGGACACCTGTCTTGGAGGTCATGCTGCGGATGATGGCGAGCTTTTCGGAGTGCTCCTTCGCCAGGGTGGGCAGGAAGCCGCCGAGCTTGAAGCCAGCCTTGGTCTGCACCGGGTCGGAGGGGCCTTTGGTATCGCCCTCCTTGGGGTCGAGCGTGTCAATGTGGGACATGCCGCCGATCATTTGCAGCCAGATGACATGTTTGGCATTGCCAAAACCGGGCAGCATCTTGTTGTCCACGCCTGGAGCCGTGTCAGCGGCGCGGGAGAGCTGCGGGAGCAGTGTCACACCGAGGGTTGCCTTGGCGATGGTCTCGGCGAACTGGCGGCGGGATTGCGGGTCGAGCTGGAGCAGGGAATTTTTCATGGCCGTGAAATGCTGGTGGTTTCAATGGAGGGTCACTGCACAAAGACGAACTCGCGCGAGTTGAAGAGCACCCAGGCGAGGTCTCCGGGAGTCAGGCCGCCGTTGATCTCCTCATAGACGGTCTTGAGTTCCGCCTCGGTGGGGCGGCGGGAGAAGAAGCTGAGATAGAGGGACTCGACCTGGGCTTGTGCGGTCTCGTGCTTTTCCGCGTCGGCAACGGCGAGGGCGCTTCGGCTGCTGAGCACTTGCTGGGCCTCGCCGTTCATGAGCATGAGCACCTGGGGCACGCTGCCTTCGGAGCTGTTGCTGTCCGCGATCTGGCGGTCGCTCTGGCCGAACATGCGCAGGAAGTGCCCCTCGCGCTCGGGCTGGCGCAGTTCGGAGGCGCGGGCGAGCGCGAGACCGAGCATCATGTCCGGCTGGGTGACCTCGCCCTCCTCGTTGACCTGGCTGGCGGTCTCCATCATGGCGCGGCGGTTGGGGCGGTTTTTCCCCGCTTTGCCCGGCTTGCCTCCACCCAGCGGGCCGTCGGCCTTGCGGCGCATGGACTGCATCTGGCCGAGCTTTTCCTTGATGATCTCAGGGCTGATCTCGGAGACATTCAGGGCCATGACCTCCTTGTAGCTGTCCGCTCGGCGCAATTTGAAGGCGTCCACTCTTTCGCCGATGGCGAGTGTGACGCATGAGTCCCAGGCCTGCTCGGCGGTCATGCGGCGCAGGACGGGGCCGGGGAAAAGGTAAGGCTCGCCCATCACCAGCTCCGCGGTATAGGCCTCGCGCTGATAGGTCTGGGTGTTGCAAAGCAGGCGCATGAAGGCGCGGAGGTCGAAGTTCAGGCGCACCATTTCCCTGCCGAGGTGGTGAAGCAGGGCGGGATTGCTTGAGGCGTTGGGATCGTCAAGTTCCGCGACGGGCTCGGCGACGCCGACACCAAAGACCATCTTCCAAAGCCGGTTGGCGATCGTCATGGCGAAGCGCGGGTTGTCCGGCGCGGTCATCCAGTCGGCGAAAATCTCACGCAAGCGCGTGTCGTCGCCGGCTTTCTTGAGGGCGGCCTCGGCGGTCTGGTAGCATTTGAGGCGGCGGTCGTCCTTGCCCCATGCGATGAGGGCGGGCTTCACAGGGTCGCCGGGGCTGGCGTCCTTGTATTTGTAGTCTTCGGGCAGGACGAGGTCGTTTTGCTTCTGGTCGAAAATGGCCAGCGCGTTCGCGTCAAACAGCCGCTTGGCTTGCTGCAGTTCCTGCTGGGTCAGCTCATCGCGCAAGCCGCGCATGGAGGCGCGCGCCTGGCTGCGGGTGTAGGTCTCGGTGGCGCCAAAAAAGGCTGCCATTTCATAAAACTGCCGCTGCGTCCAATCGGCGAAGGGGTGATCGTGGCACTGGGCGCAGGAGACATCCGCGCCGAGAAAGGTGGAGAGCGTGAGGCTGAGGTTGTCGAGCCTCATGCCGCGGTCCCGGAGGAGGTAACCGGCGGCGCCGTTGTCGAGTAGTTTGCCGTCGGCCACGAGCATGTCGCGCACGATCTGGTTCCAGGGGCGGTTGTCGGCGATCTGCTGTTTGAGCCACTCCTCGTAGTGGAAAAACTTGGCCTTCTGCGCGTCATCGGCGATGCGCAGCATGTCGGACAGATAGTTGTACATGCGCGAGGTAAAGCCCTCGCTGCTCACCAGCCGGTCAATGATCTTGGCGCGTTTCGAGGCGCTCCCATCGCCGAGGAAGGACAGCGTCTCCTCGCGCGTGGGGATGCGCCCGGCGAGGTCGAGATAGACGCGGCGTATGAACTGCTCGTCACTGGCCAGTTCGTTCGGCTTCTGCCCGGCCTTCTCCAGCCCCATGAGCACGCCTTTGTCTATCATGGCGGCTGCCTGGGCCACATTTGGGTCTTTGGGGATGCCGAGCCCCTCGGGTTTCAGGGTGGCGGCCAGCTTTTGATCTTCTTCGGAGAGGTTGTTCAGCGGCAGCCGGTGGACATAACCGTTGCGGGTTTGCAGAAAAATCTGCCCGTTTTCGATGCCGCGAAAAGTGGCCTCCACGGTGCGGCCCTGCTGGTCGCGCCAAGTGCGGAAGTTGGAGTTGCCATCCGGGGCTGTCGTCTCAGCGTCGGTGAGCGAGACGAGAAGGAGCAGGGGTATACAGACGAAAGACAGCGTTTTCATGATTTGTTCAGAGGCCGACCTTGAAACGCGGACATGGCACAAGGGTTGCGCTAAAATTGCGACTCGGAGCAGGCGAAGCCTCGTGGTTGAAGCACCGAGGCTAAAAAATACCTTTGATTTTCTTATATTTTCTGTAAAATATGTATCATTTGATAGTTTGTCGTATAATTTCAATAAAGCACTGCTGAAATCTTTCTTTTCCTCCCAGGCACTCCAGCCTCATGCTTGGCATTCATCACATGTCCGCCAGGCACCCTGCAATGAATCACGAAATCGAGAGCTTCGGTCACTTGATGATCGCTCGCACCACCGGCCAGCAGCCGGTGCGGCTCTCGCGCTCGCCGGATGAGGTGACATTTCTGGCTTTCGACGCCTCGATCAAGAGGCTGGTCGAATTGCATGTCCTGGGCAAAGGCCAGCCAGTGGACGCGGGCACCCGCCAGGCTGTGCTGCGCCGCGCGCGGGAGGTGGCATTGTTCCGCGGGCCTTCCTTCACCCGCATCCTTGATGTGGGGGAGGATCAGGGGCTGGCCTATTACACAAGCAATCTGAACGATGGCGAATTTGTCGGTGAATATGTGCGGCGCATCGGGCCGCCGCCCCCCGCGCTCGTGTTCGCGCTCGTGCATCAGTTGCTGGAGGATTTAATCCGGCTCAAGGACCAGCAGCAGGTGGTGCCCTCGCTGCATCTGGATCGCGTGCTTGTGACCACGCAGGAGGACGCCTTTTTGCAGCTCCGGCTTTACGACCTGGGCCTCACCTCGCGCGAGACTCCCCAGCAGGGGGCCGCACGGCTCGTGGTCGAGGGCTGCCGTTTGATCTTCCAGCTGCTCACCGGCCGCGAGCATCAGGGTGAAAATCCCGACCTTTTCCCCGCCATGACCGCCGTGCCCATGAACCTGCGCACCACCATGCGCAGCGCCCTCAACGACGGCGGCGCGCATGTTCCCGTGTCCCTGGAGCGGCTCAAGGACGACGTGCGCGAGGCTCACGCCGCCCTGGTCAGCAGCATCCAGGCGCGCACCTCGCGCAAGCAGCTCCTCGTCACTCCCGCGCTTCAGCCGAAGTCCCAAATTCAGAGCGTCCTGCTCGAAAACGTCCCTGTCGAGACCATCCTCGGCAGTCGTTTCCTCGTGGTGGAGGACGAAAATTTCCGCCGCCAGCCCTTCTCCATCCCCTGCGTCAACGCCAAGAACGAGCAGCCTGTCACCGTCCATCTGCTGCCGCCGTCGCGCATCGTGGACAAGGCGCTGTACGAGGCCGTGCCGCTGCAAATGTGGCGCTTCGATCCCGGCAGGCACCCGAACATTTTGCGCAGCCTCAGTCTGTGGGAGAGCCCTGACTGGACCTTCCTCACCGAGGAGCGCGAACCCGGTTTCTCCCTCAGCCGACTGCTCGCCGAGCGAGTCTGCCTCAACCCCTCCGAGGTGCTGGTGCTCATGCGCCAAGTGAGGGAAGGCCAGGAGCAGGCCCTGGAATGTGGCGTCGAAAGGCTGGATCTCCACCCCTCCAGCATTTATCTGCGCGTCGGCAAAAACGGCCCCACCCAGGCCCGCGAGTGCGAGCGCCTGATGCAAAAGCGCGTGGACGTGTGGCCGCCCTTTCATGTCAAGCTGCGCGCACACCTCACCCTGCGCAATCTCTACGAGCCGCCGCTCGTGGACAAGCCGGAGCTGGGCGAACACCCCGAATCACACCTCGCCGACCGGGACTACCGCCACCGCGTCTTCATCGGACTGGCCAGTTACCTGCTCACCGGCGAGCGCCAGACTGGCGGCAGGCCCGTATTCCCCGAGACCATGCCCGAAGTCCTGGGCGGGTACATTTGCGAGTGCCTGGAAAAATGCCGTCAGCATGGCGCGGCCCCTTCCCCCGCCGAGTTTCTCGCGCGTTTTGAAGAACTGATGAACGGCCCCGCCGCGCCCGACCTCCTCACCCGCATGAGGGGTGCCATGGTCAATGTCGAGGACATGGAAAGCGCCGGCAGTGTCAGCGACTTCGATGACGACGACTACGCGGATTCCGATTCCGACACTCCTCACGGCACCGCGCCCGCACGGCTCAAACCCGTCGCCTTCACCCGCAAAAGCAGCCGCCGCCGCGGCAAGCCACCCTACCTGGCCTGGGCGGCCGGCATTGCCATCACCGCTGTGCTCGCCTGGCTGCTGCTGCCCTCCGCCCAGGAATCCTCGCCAACCTCGGCCAGCATGGAAGGCGCCGATCCTGACCAGGCTCTCCAGCACGCCGCCCACTCGCATCCAGAGGAGTCGCCGCCGCCTCCATCCAAGTCGGAGCCCGTCGCCGCCCGGCAGTCCGCCGAAGCCTCAGACCCGCCTGCCGAGCCGCCGGCACCTTCCGCTGAAACACCTCCGCCCGCGCCCAAGCCGGTGTTAACCGCCGCGCAGGAGGGACCGCAAAAAACCGAGGCCAAACTTGCCAGAATCGAGTCTGCGGAAGACTCCGCGCCTTCCGCGCCCGTCGTTGCCTCCCAGGCGGGCGCGCAGCCCAGCGTGGAAAAAACAGAAGCATCCCCGCCGCAGGCCCCGGCCACCGCCGCCGCGCCACATCCAACCGCTGCGGATGGAAACAATCCGCCAGTTGGCGAAACTTCTGGCAAGGCCGGCCCGCGCGTCGCCAAGCCTGTGCCGAATCCCGTCATCATCCGCAAGGCCATCCTGCCCACGCCGGATGAGATCGCCAAATACAAGCAGAGCCTGAACCAGACTCCGCCTCCTGTGCCAGCCAAGTCTGACACCCCGCCTGAGGAAGACGTGGAGCGCATTGGCACCACGCCGACTCCGCCAAACCTCGCGCGGCCTTGATGTGGTCTGGGTGCCGGACCGGCACGGGCCGCCGCTTCCCTTTATTAATGCGGCACCAAGAAAGCACACCATCCGCAAAGAGAAGTGGATGGGCGATTCAGCGTGCTGTCTTGATGCCGGATGAATAGCGTTGTTCGACGGGCCAGGGTATTCACCTCATGGTAGCGCCAGCGCTACCGTCGCCAAAATGCGCACTGCACAAGCCGCGCAGCCTGACATACCCGGCCTGACCAAATACGCCCGCGATGCAGGGTCCGGCTCCAGCGGTGCGTATTGAGAGGCCCTGCCATGAAGCCCCCGCCTTTCCTGCCGCTCCTGTGCCTTTCCCTTGCCACCCTGCCTGTGTCAGGCGCCACTGAGGGTGAGACAGAGCACCTTTACTGGCGAATCCCCGGACCGGACGAGCCCTATGTGGACACACAACGGGGAGACCGTGCTTTCGCCTTCCAGGGAGCGCGCATCATGCTTTCCGAGGACAACGGGCGCACCTGGCCGCACGGTGCGGAGTTTGCCGACGCGCAGAACATCACTTTCAGCGTGCTGTTAAAAAACGGGAACGTCCTCTTCGCCACGCGGGAGCGGCTGTTCCTAAGCACTGACAAGCTCAAGACGCACCGCGAGCTTATCGTCAAGCGGACCGACGGCAGCGACTACCTGCCGCACAAGCCGGTGAACCCCGCCGCGCCGGGCTGGTATTTCCATTCACTCGACGGCGAGCATTGCTTCGAAGTCGAAGGGCGTGAGATGCTCGTGTGGGGGAACTACTGCAACGTGCTCGGCGGTCCCGTGCCGGTGAACATTTATTACTCCACTGATGGCGGCGAGACGGTGAAGCTGGCCTATGGCTTCGGTCAAAACCCGCACTTCCAGCAAAAGGGCGCGCCGCCAGGCGCGCCTCTGCTGGGCGAGGCGGGGAACCCGCTCATCGCCCGCCATGTGCACGGCGTCACTTACAATCCCGCTGAGGGTGCTTTTTACGCCTGCACAGGGGACATTGACCGCGGCCACGGCAAGGAGTGCCACTGGCTGCGCGGCATTTATGACGCGGCGGCGGACAAGTGGGAATGGCGGGTCGTCATCAGCGTGGACTCGAATTCGCGCTTCAAATGCGGCGGCATCAATTTTGTCAACGGCCGCTGCTGGTGGATCGCCGATGCCAACGGCCCCGCCATCGCGAATCGTTGGGATCGCGGCATCTTTCACTGCGCTCCGGAAGACATCACGGACAAGGCCAGGCACACTCTCGCTTTTAATCCCGGCTTCGAGTCCGCGAACATGCTTTACCAGGATGGTGTCTTCCTCGCCACCCACTGCGCCCCGGCCTCCACTTATGTGAACGGAATCATCTGGTCCGGTGACGACGGCAAGACGTGGGCGCAGCATGATCTCAAAGAGCCCGGCCCGCGCTCCGGCTGCCGCATCAACAGGAAAAACGGCGAGGGCTGGTTCCGCATGGACCTCCGCAAAGGCTGGATCGAGCGCGCCGAGGTTCTCTTTCTCAAATCGAAAACCTGATATCCGCATGACAGCGGCCCTTCCAATCTGGATTGCCCTCACTCTCGCCGCCGGCGCGAGCGGGGTGGCTGCCGACCACTGGGCCTTCCAGCCGCTAAAACCCGGCAAGGCCAGCAGCATCGACGCCTACCTGCCACACGCACACGCCCCACGCGCTGACGCCCGCACCCTCATCCGCCGCGCTCACTTTGATCTCACCGGCCTCCCACCGTCGGACATGTCAGACTCGTCCGACCTGTCCGACGAAGCTTACGCTAAGGTCATCGACTCTCTCCTCTCAAGCCCCCACTACGGCGAACAACAAGCCCGCCACTGGCTGGACATCGCCCGTTATTCCGACACGAAAGGCTACGTCTATGCCCGTGAGGAAAAACAATGGGTTCACGCCTCCGCTTACCGCGATTGGGTCGTCCGCGCCTTCAATGATGACATGCCCTACGACCGCTTTTTGCTGCTGCAGATCGCCGCGGATCAGGTCGTGCCGCCAAATTCACCAGATCTCGCCGCGATGGGCTTTCTCACGCTCGGGCGGCGCTTCCTCGGCGTCACGCATGACATCATCGACGACCGCATTGACGTCGTCATGCGCGGCACGCAGGCGCTCACCGTCGCCTGCGCACGCTGCCACGATCACAAATTCGATCCCATTCCCACGCGCGACTACTACGCGCTCTACGGTGTCTTCCAAAGCTGCGCCGAGGCCCTCGTGGCCTGCGCGAGCGGCGAAAACGCCGAACTCGCCGCGCTGGAGAAAAAGAATCGCGAACTCATGACCAAACGCCGCGAGGAGCAGATGAAGCGCAATCGCGCGCGCATCGCCGACTACCTCGCCGCGCAGAAACATCTCGATGATTACCCGGAAGAGGTCTTCAGCCAGATCCTCGACGAAAAAGACCTCAACCCTTTCGTCGTGCATCGTTGGAAAGCCTGGCTCGAAAAGAATCCCGGCGTCGAATTGACCGAGGAGATGCTCAGACGGCCCGATTCACCCGCTTTCGTGCCTGATGAGCACATCTCGAACATCGAAATGTATTTCCCGACCGGCATCACCACCGAGTTGTGGAGATCGCAGGGCGATGTGGACCGCTTTCTCATCAAAACCAGCACCGCGCCGACTTACGCCACCATTCTCAAAGATCGCGCGCTGCCGAGCACGCCGCGCGTTTTCACCCGCGGCAATCCCCTCACCAAAGGCGATGCCGTCCCGCGTCAGTTCCTGAGCCTCTTCGGGAATCAAACGCCCTTCACCAAAGGCAGCGGCCGGCTCGAGCTCGCGCAGGCCATCATCGACCCGCGCAATCCGCTCACCGCCCGTGTCATGGTGAATCGCCTCTGGCAGCACTACTTCGGCAAAGGCCTCGTCAGCACCCCGAGCGACTTCGGCAAGCAAGGCAGCCCGCCCACGCATCCCGAACTCCTCGACTGGCTCGCCACCGAGTTCATCCGCAGCGGCTGGAGCATCAAGCACATGCACCGGCTCATCATGCTGTCGGAAGCCTACAAGCAGAGGAGTGATGGAGTGATGGAGAATTGGAGTGATGGCCAGCAATCCATTACTCCATTACTCCATCACTCCAACGTCCCGCACCGCTTGAGCTTCGAAGAAGCCCGCGATGCCTGGCTCGCCGCCGCAGGTCGGCTCAATCTGCGCGTCGGTGGCCGTCCCGAGCCTCTTTTTGCCGCCAGCAACACGCGCCGCACGCTCTACGCCTTCGTCGATCGCGAAAACTTGCCCGCCGTGATGCGCACCTTCGATTTCGCGAATCCCGATCTCTCGATTCCGCAACGCACCGAGACCACCGTGCCGCAGCAGGCCCTTTTCGGCCTCAATCACCCCTTTCTCGTTCAGCAGGCCAAAGCGCTCGTGAAACGCGTTTCGACCGAAAAGTCGCCCGAAGGCCGAATTGGCCTGCTGTATCGCTATTTGTTCCAACGCAGCCCCAAAGCCGATGAAATGGCCTCCGCGCTGTCCTTCGTTGCCGTCGATGAAAAGCCCGTTCTCGTCGAAAACGACCACGCGAAGGCCTGGCAGCATGGTTTTGGCGAGTGGGATGAAAAAACAGGCCTCGTGAAGAGCTTCACGCCCTTGCCACACTTCACCGGCCACGCCTGGCAAGGCGACGAAGACTGGCCGAATGCCAAACTCGGCTGGGCACAACTCACCCCCGAAGGCGGCCATCCCGGCAATAACCGTCAGCACGCCGTCGTGCGTCGCTGGATCGCGCCTGCCGATGGCCGCTACGATCTCCGCTCCACCTTGATCCACGAACCGAAGGTTGGCGACGGCATCCGCGCCTTTGTCAGCCACTCCCGCCTCGGCAAATTGCTCGGCACCAAGCTCCACGGCTCCAAAGCCGACCTCAGCCTCACCTCCATCGCCTTCCAGAAAGGCGACACCCTCGATTTCATCGTCGATATCGACATCGGCCTGAACAGCGACCAATTCCTCTGGTCCCCGCAACTCAGCCCCACTCAAACCATCGCCGGTTCCGGCGGTGACACGCCATCCGAAGTCTGGGACGCCAAAAAAGACTTCACCGCCGCGCCGAAAACAACGCTCACCTCTTGGGAGCAACTCGCGCAGGTGCTCATGCTCTCGAACGAGTTCATGTTTGTTGATTGAGATCGTTTTCTCAGCACGCGTGTGGAATGCTTGAATTGACGACCATCAAAGAGGCCATCCACGAGTTGTGCGCAGCGGACAAGCAGCAACTGGTCAGCTTTATCATCAGCCAGCTTAGGCTGGAGAACGTCAAAGCTGAGAAACGTCAGATTTCGAGAGAAGCAATCCAAGCCTGGGTTGCGGAAGACGAGGCAGACATGAAAGTGTTTTTGGATGCAGGAAGAACGTCCCAGTCTGCGGAGGACTTTTGGCGGTTGATTCAGCAGCGCCCAGAGATGTTCCTTGGCCGGCCTTCAATCTCAGCGCTGTGGAACTTTCTGAATGGTTGGTGTCTCGCGTGCACAAAGCATGGATTGGCTGACGAGGCGCTGTCTCTACCGGCTGATTTCCACGAATGGGTTGCGTATCGTCTTAGGTTTCATGAGTCAACTACAGGATGGTGCAGGATGATTTTAGAGCGTGCTCTGGACGAGGCAGAGGGATTGAAGATGTTTTTCCAGCTCAAGGACGATCACCGCACCCGCGTGCCCACTGCAATTGCGCATATTGAAAAGTTCAAACTTCCAGATCCGCATGCTGACCGGGCCGAAGTGGTTGGATCCAGAATGACTTTGATCAGCTATACGACCGACCCTGGTTTTTTTGTTCTGCACGAAACCCAGCCCACAGAATTAGCGCGCCCAACCTTTTATCCGTGTCTATCTTGGTTTGAGACTTTCACAGGTTGCCGAGCCATAGATCTAGAAATCATCGATCCTGCTCGATTCGATCAAGTGGCCAGGCATGACGTGTAGGCTCTGTGGTTTTCTCTCGTTTGCCATACTGTCATGCAATCCCAGATCAAGGTCTGAACAAAGCTGCCGTTGGCAAGCAAAGCCCTTGAAGTCCCGTTTGATCAACATGCCTCCCCCACTCACCCGCCGAGACTTCCTCGCCCGCTCGGGCATGGGTCTGGCTGCGCTGGGTTTGGCGGATTTGCAGGCTTCCAAACCGCACCACGCGCCGAAGGCGAAGCGCGTGATTCATTTCTTCCTCAATGGCGGGCCGTCGCATGTGGATACGTTTGATCCGAAGCCGGCGCTGGCGCGGTATGCGGGCAAACCGGTGCCGAGTCATCGCATCACGGAGCGGAAGACGGGCGCGGCCTTTCCTTCGCCGTTCAAATTCGAGCGGCGCGGACAGAGCGGCATCGAGGTGAGCGAGTTGTTCGCGAAAACGGCGGCGCACATCGATGACATCGCGGTGATCCGCTCGATGCAGGCGCAGGTGCCGAACCACGAGCCTTCGCTGATGCTCATGAATTGCGGCGACTCCATTCAGCCGCGTCCGAGCCTCGGCGCATGGCTGACGTATGGCCTCGGCAGCGAGAACTCGAACCTGCCGGGCTTCATCGCGATGTGTCCCGGCGGCATGCCGATCAAAGGCGCGGAGAACTGGCAGGCGGCGTTTTTGCCCGGTGCGTTTCAGGGCACCTATGTCGATTCAAAGCACGAAGCGGTGGACCGTTTGATCGAAAACATCCGCAGCCCGCACGCCGACACGAGCGTGCAACTCCGCCAGCTCGAGCTGTTGCGTCGCATCAATGCCGCGCACAAGGCTGAGCGCAGCGATCCGCGGTTGGAGGCGCGCATTCAGAGCTTCGAGCTGGCTTTCCGCATGCAGATGGAGGCGGCGGACGCGTTTGATGTGTCGCAGGAGCCCGAGCACATCCGCAAAATGTATGGCGAAGGCGTTCACGCGCGGCAGACGCTCATCGCGCGGCGTCTGCTGGAGCGCGGTGTGCGCATGGTGCAGCTCTGGCATGGCGCCGGGCAGCCCTGGGACAATCACGACAACATCGAGACGAATCACCGCAAGCTCTCGAACGACATCGACCAGCCCATCGCGGCACTGCTGAGCGATCTGAAGCAGCGCGGCATGCTGGAGGACACGCTCGTGCTATGGGGTGGTGAATTCGGCCGCACCCCGACCGTGGAACTCGCCGGAGGCAAATCGAAGCTCGGTCGCGATCACAATCACTACGGCTTCAGCGTGTGGATGGCCGGCGGCGGCATCAAAGGCGGCACGGTGCACGGCAGCACCGACGAGTTCGGCTTCGCCGCGCAGGAAAACCCGACCAGCATCCACGATCTGCACGCCACGATCCTCCACCTCCTCGGCATCAACCACGAGGAGCTGACCTACCGCTACGCCGGGCGTGACTTCCGCCTGACGGATGTCTATGGGGATGTGATCCGGCCGATCCTGGCCTGACGCGGGATATTTTCACCGCCCGATGAAGAACATGTAACGCCACAAATCGCCGTAGGCATGGCGGACTTCGCAATGAGCGGCGGTAAAGCGGTGGCGCAGCGACTCCAGGATCTGCCCCTCCATGCGCACATGGTTCACGCCCATCCAGCGGCGGAACCACGCCTGGCGCGACTCGTGGAAATCCACCACGGCCACCATGCCACGCGCGCTCAGGTCTTCGCGGCAGATGTCCAGCACCTTCTCATAGCCGGGGTTGATCATCGAAAGCGAGTAGCTGAAGACGATGAGGTCGAACTTTCGCCCGATGGCCACCGGCGCGTCATAGGCCCGCTGCATCAAGGACACGCGGGGCGCGTGGCGGTGGATTTTCGGGCGTGCCTGGTCCAGCATGTCTTTTGAGAGATCCAGGCCGAGGATTTGCGCCTTTGGGAAGAGCTCCGCCAGTTCGACGAGATTTTTTCCTGTGCCGCAGCCCACCTCGAGGATGCGCTCCGGCATCACCACATGGCGCGCCGCGTGCCGCAGGATGCGGCCCCGGCCGAACAAAAAGGCCCACCGGGTGAGGTCGTAGATGCGCGCGTGCCAGCGGTAGTAGCCGGCGAGTGAGGCGTCGTTGCTCATGGCGTCACATCCGCCAGCAGGGTGCGTCCATAGGTGCCCGCGCGGTCGAGCAGGTGCAGGCGGTCGGCGGTTGCCTCGTCCAGGCGCAGACGCTCGCGGGCGAAGGGCGGGATGAAGTCAATGACCGGGCTCGCCGAGCGCATGAGGATGCGCGTTCCAGGGCGGCTGTTTTCCAGGATGAGACGCCACTCCTCCTCCAGCGCCTGCGGCCTGTGCGCGGCCAGCCAGTCCTGATGGTCGAGCAGCACGAAATGCGAGTAGGCTCCCGGATGCTCGCGCAAAAAGTTTGCCACCGTCGTGCTGTGCGTGGCGATCCGCTCCGCGCGCTCTCGCAGCAGCGGTTGATGCTCCTCGCGCAGGTAGCGGGGGCGGCATTCGCGCGTGTAACGGCCCGTGAGATAGACACGCCAGAAGTAGTTCTCGAGAAAAAGCGTCTCCGTCAGCACATGCTCCAGCTTTTGCCGGATGTAGCCCAGGATGCCGCCGGGGAAGTTTGCTTCGATGAGCCGCACCTGCGCGCGCGGGACTCCGAGCATGGTCATGGACACGGGCTGGCGCAGAAGCCAGGAGACGAGTCCGCTCCAGAGATCCGGTTTCACCTCATCATAAAGCCGGCGCTGCTCCTCCAGCGTGCCTGTCTCAAGCAAAGCGTGGATGTAGCCGCGCACTTTCCTGCTGCCGCGCGTGAAGCTTTGCAGCGTGATCCACGCCATCTGGCCTGCCGTGCCCCGGTAGTAAAAGGAGGGGTTCAGCGGCGTGCTTTGAAAATAGTAGTGCTTTGCGCGCCAGTAGCGCGCCGCGTAGGGCGGCAGGTCCAGGTCCGCCAAAATCTCGCGGAAGCGCGGATGCGCCCCGCGGCCAAAGAGGGCGAAGAAATCTTCGAAGTCCCCGCGCTGGATCATCGCCAGTTTGAGCTGCAGCAGCGCGTTCTGGCGCGGGTTCATGTCCACGGCATGTATCCTCGCCGGCGCAGCCAGCAGATAGTCCAGCGCGTTGCAGCCGGCGCTCGTGATCATCACCAGCCGGCTGTCCGCGCGCAGGTCCAGCATTTCCAGATCGGGCCGCGGGTCCTCCCAGCAGGTGTTATAGACGAGGTTGCCGCCATGCACGCGGTTGAAGATCACATCCTGGGCGAGATGGCGGAGCGGCGTGCGGGACTTGAGCGTGACGGGCATGACCCGCCACAAAAGCCCGTCCGCGCAGTCAGGCAGGCGGCTTCGTGTGAAAAAATCGCCATCTCACGGCCCGGTTGACACATGGGGTTTCAGCAGCTCGCGCCACCGCCGTGTCATGTCTTCCCGCACCGCCGGATGGCCGCTCTCCAGCGTGGCTGCGCGCTCACTCGCCGAGCAGTTCCTTGATCTTCGGCTCGATGGCCCCGGCCCACATCTCGTAGCCTTTTTCAGAGAGATGCAGCAGGTCGGGCATGATTTCCTTGGTCAGAGTTCCATCCGACTGGAGGAAGGTCTTGCCGATGTCCATGAAATGAATGGTTTTGCCGTCGGCGAGTTTGGAGATCAGCACGTTGGTGGCCTCATTTTGTTTGCGCATCGGGTCCTCGGGAGTCTCTCCGCGCGGGAAGATGCCGAGCAGGAGGATGTCGGCAAAGGGGGCCTTTTTCCGCAGCTTGCGCAGGATGAGTTCGACTCCGTCGGCGGTCTGTTCGGCGCTGCATGTGTAGATTTGATTGTTGATCTCCGGCATCGGACGATTCTGATGGCCGGTGTTGTTGGTGCCGATCATGAGCACGATGAGCTTGGGTTTGAGTCCGTCGAAGTTGCCGTTCTCAAGGCGCCAGAGCACATGCTCGGTGCGGTCGCCGCCGATGCCGAAGTTGGCGGCTTTGCGCGAAGCATAATATTTCTCCCAGGCGGCCTTGCCCTTGCCCTCCCAGCCCTGGGTGATGCTGTCGCCGAGAAAAACGAGCGTCGCCTCGCCCTGTTTGGAGACCTCGTTGAAGCTCTCGTGGCGCTTCATCTTCGCCTCGTTCGGCTCGGCCACCGGCGTGGTGGCCACATGGACCGGGATGACACGCTCGCGCGCGCAGGATGCCAGGAGGAATGAGAGAGCGAGGAGGGAAAGGGTCGGGAGCTTCATGGGAGGGAACGGATAAAAATCGGGGCGGGAAGAAAAGGAAGCCTTTTTTTCGAAAAGCTCCGCCCAAGTCCGGCTCACCACTGCGCAAGATCGGCGGCGCGCGGGCGGCGGAGGGGCGCGTTGTTTGGCGCATGACCAATCTCACCCGCCTTTATTGCGATGTCGCCCAGCCCATGGACCACCTGCGTTACGGCCGCGGCCACGGCGCGCCCGCCACTGCCGCCGGGCGCCGGCCCATCGTGGTCTGGAACATCACCCGCCGCTGCAACCTCAAGTGCCTGCACTGCTACCAGGACTCCGACTCCCGCCACTACCCCGGCGAACTGGACTGGCAGCAATGCCAGAGCGTGGTGGATGACCTGGCGCAGTTCAAAGTGCCCGCGCTGCTGCTCTCCGGCGGCGAGCCCATGATCCACCCGCGCTTTTTCGAGCTGGCCGAATACGCCGCCGGCAAGGGCCTGCGGCTGACGCTTTCCACCAATGGCACGCTCATTGACGCGGAGAATGCGCGCCGGCTCAAGGACATCGGCTTCTCCTATGTGGGCATCTCCCTGGATGGCATGGGCGCCACGCACGACCACTTCCGCGGGCGCAGTGGCGCGTTTGAAAAAGCCGTGGCCGCCTTCCGCCATTGCAAGGCCGTCGGGCAAAAAGTCGGGCTGCGCCTCACCCTCTCCAGCCACAACATTGACGACCTGGACAACATCCTCGACTTCATCGAGCGCGAGGACATTGAGCGCGTCTGCTTTTACCACCTCGTCTATAGCGGACGGGGAGCGGAACTCGTGGAGGTCCCGCATGAAAAGACCCGCGCGGCCATTGACAAAATCCTCGACCGCACCGCCCGCTGGGTGGCCGAGGGGAGTCCGCGCGAGGTGCTCACCGTGGATCAACCGGTTGACGGTCCCTATGTCTACATGCGCCTGCTGCGTGAGAACCCGGAGAGGGCGGAACGCGCCTGGGAGCTGCTGAACTGGAACGGCGGCGGTGCCAACAGCTCCGGCACCGGCATCAGCAACATTGACACCCAGGGCAATGTCCACCCCGACCAGTTCTGGCACAGCCTCACCCTCGGCAACGTCAAAGACCGCCCCTTCAGCGAGATCTGGACGAACCGCGACCACCCGGAGCTGACCGCCCTGCGCAACCGCAAGGAGCACCTCACCGGCCGCTGCGCCTCCTGCCGCTGGCTGAACCTCTGCGGCGGCGGCTTCCGCGTGCGCGCCCTCCAGATGACGGGCGACTTTTGGGCGCCTGATCCTTCCTGTTATTTGCGCGATGAGGAGACCGCCCTGGAGGCGGTGTGACAGCCTCCACGCGCAGCGCACCGATGGCGCATTCCGCCAGCCTGTCTTGCGGGCGGGGAGTTAGTGGGGCGCCTCGCCATATTGGGCGAGCAACCCCCAGAGATATTCCACATCCTCGGTGGAAATGCCGGGCGAGTAACGAACCACCTCCTCCTCAAAGACGCGCCGGGCTTTTTTCTTGAGCGTGTGGTTGAAGTAGGCCCTGAGCCGGATCGTCGTGGTGCCAAAGCTGGCCGCCATTTCCTCCTGGGTGGGGAAAGGCTGTTTCGGCCATTTTTCAAGGAGCACCAATGGCAGCAGGGCCTGGGTGAGCGCGGCTTTGCCCCCCGCATCCCCCTTTGATTGGATGAGCGTCCGCTTCAGACCGCGCCAGAGATTGCGCGCCAGTTGCAGGTCAAACTCCTGGTCGGGATTGAGGTGGGCGGTCTGCTCGGCCTGCCATTCCCGCTCGGCTTGTTCGGGATCATAGGTTTCAAATATGACGCCACCGCCGCGCTTCTCTCTGCTCCGGGCCTTGATGGCGCTGCGCGCCTGGTTTTGCGCGCAGGTCGTCAGCCAGCTTCGGAATTTGCCCTCCGCCGGATCGAATGACTTCAACAAGCCCATCCGCACGAACCGGGCGAAGAAGATCTGTGTCTGATCCCAGGCGTCCTCCACCATCATGCCCTGCCTGCGCATGACCCCGTAAACGGGCAGATAGTACAACTCACAAAACCGCTCCAGGGCAGGTTTGCTCACATTTGCCGCAGGATGCAGCATCTCCGTCAGCAAGGTCTGCGAGGTGGTGGGGAAGCTGTTCTCGGAGTTCTCGGGCATCAGCCTTGGATAGGAGAGCGCATCCAGCCCCGCGCAAGCAGGCCTTGCCACCCTCCCCGCTTTCAGGCATCCGCCGCCTCAGGAGTTGCTTGCCGCGCGGGCCGGTCCCGGCTTATAACCCCGCGCGCCCACCCGAGTCATGAATCAAATCCTCGCCGAAGTCCTCGCCTCGTTTGGTTGGCAGGAGCGTTTCGAGCCTCTCGAGCGCGTCGGCCAGGGCGGCATGGGGCAGGTGTGGCGCGCGCGCGAGGCGGGTTCCGGCCGGGCCGTGGCCTTGAAAATCCTCAGCCCCGCCCGCGAGGAGGACGGCCTCGCACTCGCCCGCTTCGAGGTCGAGGCCGGCGCGCTCATCCGCCTGTGCGAGGCCGGGCGGCATGAGGGCGTGGTGCCCATCCATGACTTCAAGGCCAGCCAGACCCATGCCTGCCTGGTCATGGACTTTATCCCCGGGCTGAACCTGCGCCAATGGTGCTCCACCCACCAGGTCAGCCTGCGCGAGCGCGCCGCCCTCATTGCCCGGGTGGCGCGCGCCGCAGGGTGGTTCCACGGGCTCGGCGTCATCCACCGCGATCTCAAGCCCGCGAACATCCTTGTCCATGCCGTGACGCGGCAGCCCGTCATTGTGGACTTCTCCATCGCCAGAATGGAGGACAGCCTCACCCTCACGCTGACGAACGAGACCCTCGGCACCGCGCCTTACATGGCTCCCGAGCAATTTGACCGCCGCCGCGCCCCCGCCACCCCAGCCACGGACGTCTATGCGCTCGGAGCCAGCCTTTACGAGTTGCTCACCCAGGTCCCCCCGCACCCCGGCGAGTTCGCCGTCATCGTCCAGCGTCACCATGACGAGGTCCGCCCCGCGCCGCCCTCCGTGCTGAACCCCGCTGTGCCGCGTGATCTCGAATCCATCATCCTCAAAGCGCTCTCCCACCGCCCCGCTGACCGTTATGCCGACGGCACCGCGCTCGCCGAGGACCTTGAGCGCTTCCTCGCCGGCGAGCCGGTCAAAGCCCGCCCGCTGCCGCTGGTCACGCGCCTCGTCCGCCGCGCGCGGAAAAAGCCCGCGCTCACCGCCGCGCTCGCATCCAGTCTCGCCCTCCTCATCGCCGCGGTTTTCATCACCGCGCACGCCAGCCGGCAGAGCCGGCAGCACGAGCTGGAGAGCCGGATCACACAGATCATGCGGGAGACGGGCTGGACAGAAGGCCGCCTCATGGAGGCAGAGGCGGCGTTGTCCGCTCTGCATTCGCATGATCCCGCGCGCGCCGCGCATCTCGCGGACGCTTTTCTCGATGACGTGGAAAAAGACATCTCCCACGCGCTCCAGCAGCCCCGGCTCACCTCCGCCGATGAGAAATGGATGCAGGCAGCCATCGCCACCCTGCGCGGCCGCGCCCCGGAGCTTTCCGCCCGGCTGGAACGCCAGATGCAGGAGCGCCAGTCGCGCTGGGAGACACTGGTGGACCTCAAGCCCCCCTTCGAAAACCGCGCCGGGCTCTTCCCGCGCGGACGCCAGAGCATCCGGGGGGATCTGCTTTTTCCAGATTACGAGGACAGCGCGGGCATCTCCCCGAGCGTGGCGGTGAAGGAGGGGTTTCCCACGCCGGTGGAAATCAGCACCACCCTGGTCTCCACCGGGCCTTTCAGGCATGCGGCGTTCACCCTGGTGCTCCAGAAAGCGCGTGTGGATGTGGGGCTGTACGCTGCGGCCCACGCGCCGAAAGACGCTCTGGCGGCGGCGGGCGGCATGACGCCGGACGCGGGCGGCGGCGTGTTTTTCATCCTCAAACATGGCGCGGTGGAAAGCGCGGCGCATATCCCCGAAGCCGGGCTCTTTGAGCAGCCTTTTCACATCACCCTGCGCGCCGATGAGCGCGGCCTGCAGGCGGAGCTCAACCAGCGCTGGACCCTCACTTCCGACCCGGTCTTCACCTTCGCCCTGCCCTCGGAGGACAACCAATTCCGCATCTCCTGGGCCAGGACGCTCGGCATGAGCAGCCTCAGCATCCGCAGCCGGCAGCCGGGCCAGCCCAGCCCGCTTGAGCAGGGGGACCGCCATGCGGTGGCGGGAGAGTGGTCCGGCGCGCAGGCCAGTTACGAGCAGCTCGTCGGGCATCCTCTCAGCGGGCCGGAGGCGCTGTACAAACTGGGCATCTCACAGGACAAGCAGGGCGACTCTGCCGCCGCCCATCTGTCCTGGCGGCGCCTGGCGGACGGGCCGCCCGGCCTGTGGCGCGACCTCGCCCTCTACCAGCTTTGGCGCGCCGCAGTCCTGCAGCAGGGAACCACCGCCGCCAGACCGCTGCTCGACCGCCTGCCCGCCCCAGGCTCCATCCCGCCGGAACTAACCCGCGCCATCCCCTCAGCCGACCGTGGAAAGCTCGCCAAAGCTTATGCGCGCGCCAGTCTCGGCCTCAATTTTCTTCGCGTGAACACCGCGGAGATGGACGAGGCGATGAAAGCCTGCGCCATCCTCGGCATCCCCGCGCTGGAGACCGCCTACCAGCTCGCCGGCGGCTACCACATGGCCGGGGCGGACAGCATGGCGCGGGAGCTGGCAAACCGCGGCCTGACCTTTCCCTCCCGGCAGACTGCCACGCCGGACATCCTCGGCAGGGCGCTCGGCCTCCTTGATCAATGGGGCCGCATGGATCACCCCGAAAGCGTCCCGGAGCTGCGCGACCGTCTCGCCGAATGGACGCGCGCCCTCCCCCAGGACGCAAGCTTCACCGCCTTGACCCTGATCAATCAGGCCCGCATCCATGCCCGTGCCGGGCGGCTGGAGGCGGCGCTGCCGCTCCTGGAAAGCATCCATGCGCTCAAGGAAGTGGAGCCCCGCCTCGTCACCCACGCCATGTTGGTCGAAGGGGCCGTGCTGAATGCTCTGGGCCGCCAGGAGGAGGCCCGCGCCGCCTGGCTCTCCGGCATCCGCTCCGCCTCCGAATCCGCCACCCAGAACCCGCTCCAGCTTTACGACCGCATCATGATGCACCACGCCACCCGCACCTGGGATGCCGGCGTTTGTGACGAGGTCATCAACCGCATCCTGGGCAAGGGCAAGGACGGCCTGGCCCGCCTCACGCTCCAGGGCATGTTCCTGCGCGCCTTCGCCAGTGATCCCGCCTATGTCGGCTCGCTCAACGCCTTCTGCGCTGACCCCGAAGGCCGCGCCTTCATCGAGGACTACGCCCTGGTTCGCAGACCCGCTCGCGAGCTGTTCCGCCACTGGTTCTCCCGGATGCTGGAGCACTTCATCCTCGCCTCCTCCCTCCCGCCCGGCTGCAGTCCGGAGGACCGGGCGCGAGTGCGCCAGACCATCAGCCAAACCCTGGCATGGATCTCCAGCACCGAAGACTGGATGGAGGTCATGGGCGGCTTCTTCCTGGCCTGGAGCAGCCGCGCCCCAGGCCAAATGCTCCAGGCCCCGGGCGGCCAGCCCCCGCCCGATCTTCTGGAAAAAATGCGCTGGCTGCTCGATCAGCGCAGCCAGACCCCGCTGACGCCCGCAGGCGGGCAATGAAAATGAGCCGTGCCCGGCAGGCACAGCACCGCCCCAGGAGAATCAGGGGAGATGCGGCTCAAGTGCCAGATCTCCCCCCCGGACAGCCGCCTCCTGCCGCGAAAAATATTTTTTCACCCGCACTATCATCAACTCCGCCCAAAAAGAGTAGCAGCAGATGACACCCCGCGTGTCTCCAATGCACTCCGCCCGCCGCCAGACCCCTTCCGAAAGCCCCCGTGCCGCGCACCCCGGCGGGCGCGCGCTGCGGGAAACCCGTCTCCAAGACCCATGCGCGGCCTATTTCAGAAAAAATCCAGGCAAAATCAGATCCACAAAAATCAAGCCATGCAGACCTGCCATCTTAAACTCGGCGCGTTGACCGCTGTCATCTTCAATGCCAGTTCATGCGTGATGGCTCCCCCGCCAGGCACCATGATTCAGCCCGACCATGCCGTCTCCCGCACTGTCTCACAGGCGGACGGGCAAAAGTGGCGTCAACATTTGAACTCGAGTCCGTTCTCCACCATGAAGCACGGCCCCGGTTTCACCGAAGCCGGAGGCACATTGACCCGCATGGCCGGGCAGGTGAGGGGAAACGCGGGCGGCATGACAGACCCGGAGATGCGCGGTCATTCCCAAGCCGTGGCGCAGTGGTGCCTGGACACGGAAAGGGACATCCGTGAACTGCGCGCCAAAATCGCCGGGATCAGGCTGGTGGCTGAACTCGCGGAGAAGCCCGCCGGGCGCGTGGCGGATGCCTTCATCTCCGAGAACGGCAGGTCAACCCTTCTTGGCTCCTTCATCGGCTGGACGGCGGTGAACATGATGCGTGTGGCCGAGGAGACCCGGCAGCGCGACCAGACGGCGGCGAGGATCATGGAGGGGGCGCACGCGCTGATACGCGCCGAGCAGCGTATTTGCCGCGAGATTGGCGTCCCTGTGCCAGACACACTGGCCACCAATCTGCAATCGGTGCTGGACTCGGAGACGGCATCCATCCTTGTCGGCTCCTGGCAGGCGCAGAATGCGGGCGCGCTCCAGGGCATGACCCAGCACGGCTGGCAGTTTTCCTCGCGCGGCACCGTGACTGTCCGTTATGCGGATGGCCGCGTTCAGAGCGGCTCCTGGCGCGTGCGGGAGGGGAGCCTTCTCGTGAATTGGAGCCGGGGTGGAGGGAGCAGCTTCTTTGTCCATGTCAAAGGCTGGCATCAAGTCATCCTCGGCGGCTCGGCCCAGCAGGGCACTCCTGTCCTTAACCGCTTCTCCATGAAATCATCCGACATTCCCGTGCGGGGTCCCGTGCGCAGTTTCGGGCGGCAGGGCCGCCTTTGGATCAACGCATCAAATCTGCGCATCCGCTTCTGATATAGCCATGAAAAGTCTGCTTCTGAAAACTTTGCTGCTTCTCCTTCTGCCATGCGTACCGTCATGGGCAGCAGGAGCCTACATGCGCGAATCGTCAAACGGTGCGCTGATCTGGAACAACCATCCGGCACCCGACGACGAAGCCACATGGTCTGGCGGACGCGACGACGAAGGTTACGCCCACGGGATGGGCACGCTGACATGGTGGAAGCGTGGACAGTGGACTTCCAAATACACAGGCTGGATGAATCGCGGCCTCTTCGAAGGCAGAGTGGAGAATCACGACTCTGACGGCGAAAAGTTTGCCGGGACATTTGTGCGGGGCAAAAAACAGCCTGATTGGAGGCGGGTGACCACTGCGGAAGCCGTTGAAAATGCAGACGCTGCGAATCTTCCGGCAACGGACGCCGACCCCAAAGAAGCGGCCAAGGAACCGGCCGCCGAGGCCAAGCAGACCGGACCCATGACTGCGGGGGAGAAAGATGACTCGACCGACACTCAAGTTCCGGCTGATCCCTTCGCCCATCTTACGCATGAGTATAAGCGCCATCTGCTGGGGGCCATTGCCACAAATCTGAATCCAATACTTGCCGCCATTTCCGGAGGGGGCCGGGACAAGGCGCTCGCCGCGTTGGAGGAACTGTGCCCGGCGAGCGACGAGAACGAGCGCATGGCGGTGCTCATTGCCCTGCATCACTGGGACAGTGATGAACTAATCGCCATTCGGAGAAAATCTGGAAGGGAAGCCTACATCAGGACACTCTACGGCCTGGCACTTCTGCACCACCCCCCGGTTGCCGCGCGCCCGGAGCTGCGCCGGGTCATTGAAGACTTCCTTGATCTGGTTTCACCATTCTAACTTTGGCACCAACAGAGGGACAACCATTTTCCCGATTTAAGAGCATGGACATCAACTTCGAAAACAAGGCGCGCCTTGCCAAAGTTTCATGCCTGGTAGGCGGACTAGCGGGTTTTCATGTTGCGGACATGTTTGGCATGATTGACCTGCTTTTGCCCGGTGCTCTCGTGGGTGCGGTGGTGGGTTACGCGGCCCCTCTTGTCAAGGTGGAGGCGGGTTTTGCAGTGCTGCTTGTGTCGTGCTTTCTAATCCTGAAAAACTGCAATGATGCTCCCGGCGGCATGCGCGCTGCGCCTGAGACACACGACCGCAAGTATGATTCGCCACCCAAGCTCGAATAGCCTTCTCTCAAAATTCGATCATGACACCCACCCTCCTAATTCAAATCCTTGATGTCACCCATGAGTCCGGGCGGGAGCAGATGCAAAGGGTCAGGGCCAGCCTGCCTCAGATCGAAGAGATCGCGCAAAGGCATGGTGTCAGAGCACTCCTGATTTCCCCTCATGTGGGTGAAGGAGATCCTTATGACGCCATTTTCGCCATCCGCATGAATGACGATTCATACTCCGCTGGCAGATTCAGCGCCTTCACCGCAGAAGTGGAAGCCGGAACCTCCATCAACGCCCAGCCTCTTGTGCATTCTCCGGGCAACGCCTATTTGCAAATGCTGGCGCTGGAGCAGCCCTACACAGACTTGCTGGGAGAAAAGCCCGTCAACCAGGAGGAAATCCATGCCCAAAGCGGCTTCAGAAGGAACAAAACGGGGGGATCTCCGCCGCCATCCTCGACCATGTCCGCTTGAGACTGGAATGGAGCGCGCGCTTCACCAAGAGCTGGCTGGTTATGTGAGGGCGTTTGATCCGAGGACAGCGTTGCGGTAGTTTTTGCCGCGAGAACGCGCCCCCTCTGCGGGCAGTGTTGGCGCAGGCGAGCACGCCACCGTATTTTATCCCACCGCATGAAAAAACACCGCATCACTCACGGCAGCCGCCACCGTCCGAGCGCGGCGCGCACACGCCACCGGGAGCAGCGCTACCTGGATGCGGAGGTGCTGGGCAGGGATTTTGTGGAGGATGAATGGCACACAACCTGGGATGAAATCTGGGACCACCACTTCAATCTCTGCGGAAGCGGCTGCTGTCATGACCACTTCGACACGACCTACAAGGCGGTCCTCGCCTTCCTGACCGCGCCGGAGCCGCTGGAAGCGCGGGTGGAGACTGGAGTCTGGGAGCGGATTTCCGTGCTGGAGGATGGCGGGGATGACTGCCGCATGGATGATGAGGAGCCGTCATTGATGGAGCCGGAGCAGTTGGAGGAAGGACTGCGCCTGCACATGCGTGCCGTGCATGATGACAAGACGCAGGTGCGGGAGCTGCTGCGCTTCTCACAGGCGGAGCTGGCTGTGCTGCGGGAGTTCCGCACGCGGACCCCCAGCGGGAATCCGGCCAGGGGTGAGATCTCCCATCCTGTTGTGAGAATGCTGGCGTGGCTCCTGGTTTTGGAGCCCTTCTGGCTGCGCTCTCCGGTGACTTGGTCAATGCCCGCCATCTGTGATGAAGGCGCCGTGATTTCGCTCACACGTCATCTTTTCGTCCATCATCCCGTGCCGGAGTGCCTGCTGCGGACGCCTTTGATCGAGCCTGGTCCGCAGGACGGCCTGGGGTGGTTTCCCTGGAAGTGGTTTTCCTGGCTGATCCTGCTGGGCGGCGGCGGCAGCGTGCGCCGTGCGGCAAGCCAGATGGGATGGTGGACGAGCGGGGAGTTCATGCGGCAGTTGCACCTGGCCCCCGCGCACATGACGCCGGATGAGGGCAGCTTGTGGGCGGAAGTGCGCAGGCATGGCGGATCGGAAGCGCTGTTTCAGGCATTCCACGACAGTGACGCTTTCAACCTGGATCCCACCGATGTGCCGGATGCCGCGCTGGCCGGCAGGATCCCGGACTGGTTTCGGGAGCGGATGGCTTTCCGCAGGCTCTGGCAGCAGACCCTGGAATGGATGTGCCGTCATTTGGACGAACTGCCGGTTGAGGATTTGAGCGTGATTTTGACCTGGGTCTCCCATTGCCACGCGGAAACAGGCCGGGGGAGAGGCGCTGCCTTTTCCTTCAAGGGGCGGACGTCCGCGTCAGTGCTGCGGGCGGCGAACATGCACGCGGACGAGGTACTGGCGGCGCAGGAATTTTCGCTCGGTAGATTGATCTCCTGGCAGGGACAAGGGTGGGATGCGTGTCTGACTGACGCGCAGGAGATCAACTGGACGGTGAAGGAACTGGTGAGCAACCGAGAACTCGCGGAAGAAGGCCGCGCGATGCGGCACTGCGTGGCTTCGTATGCGCGGCGATGCGAGTCAGGACTGTGCGCCGTTTTTTCGGTGCGCAGAGGCGGGATTCGCGTCCTGACCGTCGAAGTGGGACTTCCTCAAAAGGAGATTCTGCAAATCCGCGGCTCCTGCAACCGCGCACCTCATGTTTCTGAATTGGAGGTGGTAAACCAGTGGTTTGCCGAAGTTGCCGCCGCGCCAGGAAAGCATCTCCAGACTGGACCGTATTCCCAGGCCCGCTAGTCTGCGGCTTTCCTGACCATGAAATATCTGTCCCCTGTCTTTGCTGCCCTCGTCTTGTGCCTGCCTGTCTCCGCCCAGGTCGAATTCAAGCCCGGCGACCGCATCGCCATCCTCGGCAACGCCCTGCCGGATCGCGCCCAGCACTTCGGCTGGCTGGAGACGATGCTCACCCAGGCGAATGCGGACAAGGACCTCGTCTTCCGCAACCTCGCCTTCGCCGGCGACGAGGTCCACACCTGGCATCGCATTGACGGCTTTGGCACGCGTGACGAGTGGCTCACCAAAGTGGGCGCGGACGTCATCTTCGCCTTCTATGGCTTCAACGAATCCTTCAAGGGCTACGAGGGCATCGAGAGCTTCAAGGCGAACCTCGGCAAGTTCCTCGACGAAACGAAGGCCAGCAACTACAGCGGCAAAGGCGCGCCGCGCATCGTGCTGTTCTCCCCTTTCGCTTTGCAAAAGACGGCAAATCCCAGCCTGCCGTCGTTGGAGGAAAGGAACACGAATCTGCAAAATTACACCGCCGCCATGAGCGAGGTGGCCGCCGCGAAGGGCGCCGCTTTTGTGGACCTCTACGCCCCCACCGCGCCGGGCCTGCCTGCCGAGGCCACGCTCGACGGCCTTTACACCACCAGCACGGGCGACAAAGCCATCGCCGATGCCGCCTTCCGCGCGCTCACCGGCCAGAGCGCGCCGACGGTGAACGAGAAGCTGCGCGCCGCCATCCTCGACAAGAACTGGGAGTGGCACCAGCGCTACCGCACGGTGGATGGCTACAACGTCTATGGCGGCCGCTCCGGCCTGGCCTACACCGCCGGCGTCGGCGGCTTCAAGCAGAACGAAAAGAACCCCGAGCCGCCCTACATCTCCAACTACCAGACCATGCAGCAGGAGATGACGCAGCGCGATGTGAAGACCGCCAACCGCGATCTGCGCGTGCACGCCATCGCCAAAGGCGGCGACCTCGTTGTGAAGGACGACAACCTGCCGCCTGTCGGCAAAGTGCCCACGAACATGCCCGACCCGAAAGAGGGCAAGGAGTTCAACAAAGTGCCCATGACCGGCATGAAGTTCACACCGGAGGGCCTCATCGCCTTCCCCGATGCCAAGGAGGCTATGAAAGACATCCAGACTGAGCCGGGCCTGAAGCTCACGCTTTTCGCCGACGAGAAAAAATTCCCCGAACTGGTGAACCCGGTGCAGATGGCCTGGGACACCCGCGGCCGCCTCTGGGTCGCCGCCTGGCGCAACTACCCCGAGCGCACGCCCACCAGCACGAAGGGCGACAGCCTGCTCATCTTTGAGGACACCGATGGCGATGGCGCTGCCGACAAGATGACCGAGTTCGTGGACGATCTGAACTGCCCCACCGGCTTCAACTTCTACAAGGACGGCGTCATCGTCATGCAGTCGCCCAACCTCGTCTTCATCGAGGACACCGACGGCGACGGCAAAGGCGACAAGCGCACCATCCTGCTGATGGGCTTGTGCGCAGCGGATTCGCATCACGAGACCAATGCGCTGAGCTACGACTGCGGCGGCGCGCTTTACCCGAGCGACGGCGTCTTCCACCGCACCCAGGTCGAGACGCTTTACGGCGTCGTGCGCAACACCAACGGCTGCATCTACCGCTTCGACCTCAACCGCCGCGAACTGGAGCGCTTCACCACCGACGCCACGGTCAATCCCCACGGGAAAATTTGGGACCGCTGGGGCAACGCCTACTTCACCGATGCCACCGGCAACGTGAACACCTTCGCCGAGGCATCCTCCTGCTATCTGCCGCGCGAAGGCGGCGGCAGCGTCAAATTGAAGCCGTTCTGGAACCGCCCCACGCGTCCCAGCCCCGGCAATCATGTCATCTCCAGCCGCCACTTTCCCGAGGACTGGCAGAACAACTTCCTCAACACGAATGTCATCAGCTTCCAGGGCATCTGGCGCGTGCCCCTCACCCAGGACGGCGCGGGCATGAAGGGCGAGACCGAGTTCGAACTCGTCAAAGCCGACCCCGCTGTGTATCCCACCTTCCGCCCCAGCGCCATCAGCGTCGGCCCGGACGGCGCGCTGTATTTTTGCGACTGGTCCAACGCCATCATCGGCCACATGCAGCATCACCTGCGCGACCCCAACCGCGACAAGCTGCACGGCCGCATCTACAAGCTGACCTATGAGGGGCGGCCGCTGCTGGAGCCGAAAAAGATCCACGGCGAAAGCATCGAAAACCTCCTGGAACTGCTCAAGGAATGGGAGGACAACGTCCGCCAGCGCGCCAAGATCGAACTCGCCAAACACGACAGGGCGCAAGTGGCCGCCGCCGCCAAGGACTGGGCCGCCCAACTCGACAAGAACGACCCCGAATACGAGCACCATCGTCTCGAAGCCCTGTGGACCCATCAATGGGTGGACATCGTGGACACCGAACTCCTCAGGCAAGTCCTCGCCTCCCCCGAACCCCGCGCACGCGCCGCCGCCACCCGCGTGCTTTGCTACTGGCGCGACCGCGTGCCCGGCGCGCTCGACCTGCTCAAGACTGCCGTCAACGATCCGGACATGCGCGTGCGCATGCATGGCGTGCGCGCATTGAGCTTCTACCGGCCCACCCCCGACGCTGAAAAGGCCCTCGAAATCGCTTATGATGTGCTCAAGCACCCCGCCGATGACTATATCAACCATGTCTTCGGCGAGTGCCAGAAGGGACTGCAATCCGTGCTCAAGACCAAAGTCCTGCCCAAAGACCCCGCCGCCCTAGCCGAGTTCATTAGCAAGACCAGCGACAACGACTTGAAAAGTCTGCCCGACCTGGAGCCGGTGCTCATCGAAAAACTCACCCGCCCGAAACTGCCCGCCGACGTGCGCGCCAAGGCCCTGGAGGAATTGGCCAAAATTACCGGCAACGATTCGCCCGTCGTGGTCGTGGACATGCTCAAGCGCGTCGAGGCCGCTGCTGGCAAGCTCAACGCCACCGCCGACGATCTCGGTAAACTCCTGCTTGCGCAGTCTCCCGGCATGATCGCCCGCCACGGTCTCATCATCAAAACACTCGCCCAGGAGGCAAAACAAGCCCCGGTGAAGCGCGTCTGCTACGCCGCCTACATCGTCGGCGACAAAACACCCGACAACCTTTGGACCGCCGTCAACGATGGCGAGCGCAATTATCTCGTCGAGTCAATCGCCCTCATTCCTGGCAGCGAGGCAGCCCTACGCGCCAGGTTCCAGCCGCACCTGACGGCGCTGCTTGCCGGCGGAAAAACCAACGGCGGACGCTTGCGCGCCGTGCTCGCCGCGCTGCCGCTGACTGGGCCGGAGAATGCGGCTGCGAATTTCCAGCTTGTCGCGCGGCATCTCATCGAAGGCAAAGAGCGCAGCGCCGCAGCGCGTGCTCTATTAAAATTTCCCCGCGCCAACTGGGACGCCGCTCTGGCCCGGCCCGTGGTGGACAATGTGCTCGCCCACGCCAAAACCGTGCCCGCTGGCAACCGCACCCGGCTCGAGTATGTGGAAGTCATCGCCGCCGCCAAGGAAATGGCCGCCCTGTTTCCCGAAGCCGACGCCAAAACCGCTCTCGACGCTCTGCGCGGCGTCAGCGTGGATGTCTTCATCGTGCGCACCGTGCATGAGCAGCTCCGCTTCGACACCACGCGGCTTGAAGTCAAAGCGGGCAAACCCTTCGAGATTGTCTTCGAAAACGACGACGTCATGCCGCACAATCTGGTTATTGTCCCGCCTGGCAAACACATGGAGATCGGCACCGCCGCCATGACCATGACCCCCGACAAGCTGGACAAGCAAGGCCGCGCCTACCTGCCCGCCGCTTTTGAAAAAGAGGTCATCGCCGCCACCAAGCTTCTGGAGCCCGGCCAGCAAGAGACCCTCAAAGTCCGCGCCCCCGCCCAGCCTGGCGAATACGAATACGTCTGCACCTTTCCCGGCCACGCCCTCATCATGTGGGGCGTGCTGAGTGTGCAATAAGCTCGATTTTTTTTCCAGCCCCACGCTTAGCCGTCCCCACGCAGTGTAGAGGGTCGTCGCGTGAGACGCGCAGCCTTTGACAGGCCGGGCATCCGCCGCCACACTCCGCGCCCTTTTGCCCGTCCATGTTTGAGCTTCTGGCCACTGACACCACCTCCGCCGCCAGGCGGGGGCGGCTGCGCACGCCTCATGGAGTGGTGGATACACCCATCTTCATGCCCGTGGGCACGCAGGGCACGGTGAAGGCCATCCATCCCGATGAACTGCGCTCCCTGGACGCGCACATCATTCTCGGAAACACCTACCACCTCTGGGTGCGGCCCGGCATGGAAATCATCCGCGAGGCGGGCGGCCTGCACGCCTTCATGAACTGGGACCGGCCCATCCTCACCGACAGCGGCGGCTACCAGGTCTTCTCTTTGGCAAAGCTGCGCAAGATCAAGGAGGAGGGCTGCCATTTTAACAATCATGTGGACGGCACGCCGATGTTCCTCAGTCCGGAGATCGCCATGGAAATCCAGGCCACCCTGGGCAGCGACGTGGCCATGCTCTTCGATGAATGCACGCCCTGGCCCTGCGGCCATGAGGACGCGCGCAAGAGCCTGGAGCTGACCCTGCGCTGGGCGCGGCGCTGCCGGGAGTGGATTGACCAAAGCCAGCCGCAGACCGGCGGCGGCGCGCAGCTTCACTTCGGCATCGTCCAGGGCAGCACCTATGAGGACCTCCGCCAGCGCGCCGCGCGCGAGCTGGTGGCGATGGACTTCAGCGGCTACGCCATCGGCGGCCTGAGCGTGGGCGAGCCGGAGTCGGACATGATGCGCATCGCCGACTGGACGTGCCCGCTGCTGCCGGAGGGCAAGGCGCGCTACGCCATGGGCCTGGGCACGCCGCCGCAGATGGTGGAGCTCATCGCGCGCGGCATAGACATGTTTGACTGCGTGCTGCCCACCCGGCTGGCGCGCAACGGCACCGCCTTCACGCACGAGGGCACCATCAACCTGCGCAACAACAAGTTCGCCAGGGATTTCCGCCCCATCTCGGACGACACGCACCCGCTCTGCCAGGGCTTTTCCCGCGCCTACATCCGGCATCTGATCAACACTCAGGAGGTGCTGGGTTTGCGGTTGATTTCCCTGCACAATCTGCATTTCTACCTGTCCCTCGCGTCCCGGGCGCGTCAGGCCATCGAGCAAGGTGGCTTCGCCGAATTCCGCGCCGAGGTTCACGCCCGTTACCAGCTCCGTCCCGAATCCCCCGAATGATGACATCCTCCCTCTTTATCACCCTTCTCGCCCAGGCGCCCGCTGGCGGCGCGCCTCAAGGCGGCCTGCTTGGCAATCCGCTGGTCTTCATGGTGCTCATGTTTGTCATGATGTACTTCCTGCTCATCCGCCCCCAGCGCCAGCGCCAGAAGGAGCATGAGAAGCTCGTCTCGAATGTCAAAGTCGGCGACCATGTGGCCATGAACGGTGGCGAGCACGGCATCATCACCAGCGTCAAGGACAAGACCGTCATGCTCAAAGTGGCCGACAACGTGAAGATCGAATACGACCGCTCCGCCATTGCCACTGTGACCAAGAAGTCTGATGTCGTCGAGGCCTGAGCGCGTGAAATTCGAAGTTCGGAACTCGAAAACGTCCGTCGTCTGCCGCGTTGAACCGCCCCCTCATTCCACCTCTGCCCCCAACTAACCCCAACCCCCTTCGAGCTTCGATTTTCGGACTTCGGATTTCCTCCTCCTCATGTCACCCATTCTGACCTTCTTCATCGGCGCGGCCATCTTGATGCTGCTGCTCTTTTACAATGGCACCACCGTTCACAATCGCCGCCGGATGCTGGGCACTGTGCTCATCGTGGTAACCAGCCTCTTTGCCGTACTCTCCATCAGAAACATGGGCATCAAGCGCGGCATTGACCTCCTGGGCGGCAGCGAATTCGTCGTCCAGCTCAAGCCGGGTGTGGATGATGAGGGCCAGCCCAAGCCGGTCGCCAGTGAGTCCGTGCAGCAGGCCATTGGCATTCTGCAAAAGCGCCTTGACCCCGAGGCTCAGACGGACCTCCTGCTCGCCCCGCAGGGGGAGGACCGCATCCTGGTGCAGATGCCGGGTGTGAAGGCGGAGGAGTTTGACGAAGTGCGCCAGAAGATCCAGCAGGTGGCGAAGCTGGAGTTCCGCATCGTGCATCAGGACAGCCAGTCAAAGATCGCCGAGATCGCCGCGAACGGCGGAGTCAAAGAGCCGGGCTGGGACGAGTTGAAGTACAAGGTGGAAAAAGACGCCCAAGGCAAGGAGCTGCCCTCCCGTGGCAGCGAGCTGGTGCGCAACCGGCCGGACATGGAGGGCAAGTACGTCAGCAGCGCCTTCGCCACCTTTGATGCCGAGGGTTGGAAGGTCTATCTGAACCTCGACAGCACCGGCGCGAAGCTTTTCGACGAGATTGCCGCCGCCAACAAAGGCCGCCAGATGGCCATCATCGTGGACGGCGAGATCATCTCCGCTCCCGTGCTGCAGACTGACCACTTCGGCGGCACTGCCGTCATCAGCGGCAACTTCAAGGAGCAGGAGGCGCGCGTGCTCGCCAGCCTGCTGGAAAACCCGCTGGAGAACCCCATGGACATCCTCTCCGAGAGCGCCGTCTCCGCCACCTACGGCGAGGCTTCCATCCGCCAGGGCATCAAGGCAGGTCTCGCAGGTTTGGCGCTCGTGCTCGTGTTCATGGTTTTTTATTACCGAACGGCAGGACTCATCGCCATTGCCGGTCTGGCGGTGAATCTTCTGTTGCTGTTCGGTGCCATGGCGCTTTTCCAGTTCACACTGACCATGCCCGGCATCGCCGGCATCGCACTGACCATCGGCATGGCGGTGGATGCGAACGTGCTCATTTACGAGCGCTTGCGGGAGGAAATGGCTGCCGGCAAATCACTGGCCGGGGCGCTGGAGTCCGCGTTTGAGAAGGCCTTCTCCGCCATTTTCGACTCGAACATTACCACCCTCATCACGGCGGCGATCCTCTTTGCCCTGGCGAGCGGCTTGGTGAAGGGCTTCGCGGTCACGCTTACCATCGGTCTGCTGACCTCCATGTTCGGCGCGCTCATCGTCACCCGCGTGCTTTTCAACTGGTTCATTGACAAGGGCATCCTGACGAACCTGAAGACCGCCACGATCATCCCGCACAAGGTCTTCCCCATCCTCAACCACGCGCCGAAGTTCATCGTCGCGTCCCTGGTCATCACCGCGGTGTCCTTCGGGGCCTTGTTTGTGAAGGGCAAGCACAGCTTCGGCATTGACTTCCGCGGCGGCGCGCTGGTCCACCTCCAGCTCGCCGAGGGCAAGGACCTCTCCACCGAAGAGCTCGACGCCTTTGTGAAGACCCTCAAGATCAAGGACGAGAAGAGCGGCGCCGAGTCCCCTGTGGGCACCTTTTACACCCAGAAAAAAGGCTCCCTGGGAGAGGGTGCCATGATCACTCTGCGCTGCGAGTTCGAGGCCGGCACCGTCATCGAGGCCGGCATCAAGGGCAAGTATCCCGCCGAGGTCGTCGCCGGCACCCAGGTGGAGCGCGTGGGCGCCCTCATCGGCAGCGAGCTGGCGGAGAAGTCCTCCGTGGCGCTCGGCCTGGCCTTCATGTTCATCTTCATTTTCATGGCCATGCGCTTCGAGCTGGCCTTCGCCATCGGCACCGTCGTGGCCCTGGTGCATGACGTGATGCTCGTGCCCGGCCTGTGCGTGCTGCTCGGCCAGGAGATGTCCGTCATCCACGTCGGCGCGCTGCTTGCCATCGCCGGTTACTCGGTCAATGACACCATCATCGTCTTCGACCGCATCCGCGAGGTCATCAAGCGCGGCGGCAGCGGCGGCATCCGCGACATGATGAACGAGGCCATCTCCCTCACACTCTCCCGCACCCTGCTGACCAGCACCACGACCCTCTTCCCCATGATCGTGCTGTTGCTGTTCGGAAACCCGGCCATGCTCGAGTTTGCCCTGCCCATCATCATTGGCGTCTTCCTGGGCACTTATTCCTCGGTCTTCATCGCCGCGCCCTTCGTGCTCTGGTATGCGCGCAAGACCGGCCGCAGCCTCAAGCGCCAGGTGCTCGAGGCCGAGGAGGAGGCGCGCAAGGCCCAGGCCGCCATCGCCGCAGCGAAGCAGGCCCAGATCGCCGGGACCTGATTCCGCCAGTGTCGTTTTGGAAAAAGCCCGCCTCTCCCTCAGGGGAGGCGGGTTTTTTGCGGATGGCAACCCGCGAGGGTGCGCAAACATGAGTCTCCGTGAAGGGGAGTTGCCTCGGTCATTCGGTCAGTCGTTTCTGTCGCCTGAATCAAAAGCGCGCAGTTCCAAACCGCCGCAATCCATGCAGAGGGCGTCCTTTATTTGAAACTGCGCCATGCAGCGCGGGCACCAGGCAGCCGCGCCGGGGTGGCGGTCCGGCACAGGCTCCAATTCCTTCAGTGGCACATCCTGGGCACTGAAAAACTCCTCCAGCGCGCGCGCCTCCAGTGCCGAGCCGGGCGCGGCGCTGTGACGAGCCTCCTTCCAAAACTCACGGCACAGCCGCAGCCACTCGGACTCCGCGAGCAGGGACCGCGCCGCCAGCGGATGCGCCCTCAGCGGGCTGCCGATCTCATCCGGCGCGCGCATGGCATGCTGGGGCAGGAAGGTGATGGCGAGCGTCTTCCAGAACCGGTGGCGCACCTTGGAGTCCGCGCCGCGCGCCACGCGCCAGAAGGTCGCCGCCTGCGCCCAAAGCATGAGCACCATGCCGCCCGCCAGCCAGAGCACCTCCGGCCCGTCTCCCAGCCAGCGGTAAGCGCCCGAGATGACACCGAAGCACCAAGCGAGCAGCAGCACTCCCATGCGGCGCAGCGTCCGTGTCTGCCGGGCAAGGGATTGGGCGGCCCGCTCCACCGCGGCTGTGTCCAGACTGTTCCTGGCATGGAGCAGAAAATCCGCCGCGCGCGTTTCCTGGTCCATTTCCCGCCAGCGCTCCAGCCTTGACTGCCAGGAGCGCGCGGCCCCGGAGTCCTCGCAGACGATGTCTGCGCGCCCGCTCAGGCGCAGCAGCGCGTCCTCCGCCAGAGGGGCGAGCTCCGCCCAGGGGATCACCTCCGGCGGGGCGTCATCCAGGCGCGCCACCAGGCCTTCCGTGGAGGGGATCAACCGCCACCGCGAAAGCACGAGCCTGGCTTGCGGCAGCAGGGAGATGAGCGCGAGCCGCCGCCCGCGCAGTTCGAGGGAGCGGACCACGCGGCGCAGGCGCCAGCCGCCCGCCGGGCCGGTGAGCAGCCACATGCCGCCGGGCAGCCATGCCAGGCACTCCAGCAGATAGAGCGCCGCGAAGAGCAGCCACAATGCCTGGCCTTCGGTCATGGGGGGATCACGCCTGGCCGCGGCCGCCGAAGAGCTTGCTGAACAGCCCCTTGAGCGCCACACCGATGCCGATGACGATGACGATGGCGCCCTTGCCCAGCTTGGCGAAAAACCCGGCGAGCTTGGCAAAAAGGCCCATTTTTCCCGCCGCCACCGCCGCGCCTCCGGCCACAAGGGCGGTGAGGCCGTACTTCGCCATTTTGTCGCCCTCGCGGAATTCGGCGTAGCTGTGCCCTCCCAGGTATTGATAGCCGGAGATGATGTTTTGGTAGGCCGGAATGAGCGAGTCCATCTCCTCGGGGCCGCAGACGAGGTCCACTTTCATCACGCCATGCCTGCCCAGCAGCCGCGTGCTGTAGTTGATGGACTCGCCGTTTTGCGAGCCGACACGCAGCGCCCACTCCAGGTTCTTGGTCTGGTCGTTGAAGCGCGGCGGCACGGCCCAGCCGAGCAGATGCAGCTCCGGCATGCCCATCTCGCGCCGGCGCTCGTTGCCGTGGCGCTGGCCTTCCTGGAGCGATGCCAGCATGGCGTCGGCGTCGAGCTTGTCCTTCTCGTCATCCTTCACATAACCGGAGTCGTCGAACTCGAAAATGACCCACGGACCCTCGCCCTCGGTGGTCAGCATGCCCAGCTCGCTGTCGCTGGTCAGGTTTTGATAAAGCTGCAGCATCTGGCGAGTGCCGTTGCCGTCGGTGAAGCGCCAGCCGGAGGGGATGCCCACCTGGGCCATGTCCTTGAGCCGGCCCACTCCCTCGCGCGTCCAGCCGAAGGACTCGATCCTGTCCAGAAAGGCTTTTTCCCGCGCCTCCATCTCCGCCTGGGAAGGCTGGGCGGAAGGAGCAGGCTCCTGGGCGAGGGTGAAAACGGAGGGGATGCCGCCAATGATGCCGGCCAGGGTGAGGATGCGGATGTTCATGGGAAAAACTCAGGAAGCTGGAGCCTCCCAGGCTGTCGGACCCGCGGCGCCGGGTCAACTGGCAAAGCGCGTCTTTTTTTTTGACCTGGGCCGGGCTAGACTGCCAGCGCGTGTTGCAGGACAGGCAGCACGCGCTCAGCCGGAGCCGAGGCGCGGATGTGCGCGGGATTCCAGCACAGATGCAGACGCTGAGTATGACCGCCCAGTGCGGGGACGGCGACGGCGGCAAACTCCGCGTCCGGCAGCTCCCATGCGGCGATGTGCGGCAGGATGGCGGCCACCTCCCGCGCGGCGGCGGCGCGCGCGGCCATGACGAACGAAGCCGTCTGGATGACTTCGGTGACCCTTGCTTTGGCGCGCTCCAAGCCTCGTTCGAGAATGGTGCGCACATCACCCTCCGCAGGCAGGGCCAGCGGCAGCTTTGTCACGAGACGCGGATCGCCGGCTTCCAGGCGCAGCCGCTTGAGCAGCGAGCGCGAAACAAAAAGCAGATGCTCGACGACCAGGAGAGGGCAGCTCTTGAGCTGGCTGCCCACCGCCTCTCCGCGGACGATGGCGAAGTCAGCCTCCTGCTTGCGCAGGTCCGGCACGCGCTCGTGGACGCGGCGCGCCACTAAGTCGAGACGCGCACCGTTCAGCGAGCCGACGATGCCGGTGAGGCGCGGGGCGACCCACCAGTGAAGCATGCTGCTGCCCGCGCACAGGCGCACGGTGGCGGGACGTCCGCGGCATTTTCGATGAAAATCGCCCAGCCGCTGGAGATTGTGATTGATGATCTGGTATAGCTCCATGCCCTCCTCCGTGGGCGTCATGCCCTGGGCGCCCGGCTTGAGCAGGGTCACGCCGAAGCACTGCTCCAACTCTTTCATTTTGCGGGCGAAGTTTCCCGGAGCGCCTCCCGCAGCCTTGGCCGCCTGGGTGCAGCCGCCCGCGTCCACCACACGGCTGAAGTCCACGAGCCGGTCTAACGTGAGATTGCTCTGCTGCAAAAAGTCCGTCTGCATCCAGTTATTTCAGCATTCCTAATTAAATTTGCAACCCCCTTGCCAATTGCCTGTCTTCCCAAAAACGGGCGGCATGGAAATGTGACGGTCCCGACACCAACCACCCCGTCCCGATCATGAACGCCGACCTGTCCAACCCCTGGGTGCTTGCGCTCCTGTGCCTCGCCTCCTCCATTTTTGGCTATTATCTGGCGCGCGTCATTTTTCTGTATCCGGACGAAAGAAGACCTTCCCGCAGGGATCCCTGGCTCGAAACCGAAATCACCACATCCAGACACCGGACTTGGAGAAATGCCGGTCAGGGTGTGCTGATCCGGAGAGAGGCTGAACGCCACAGATACAAGAAACGCATCGTCCACGATGACAAGTCGTGCGGGAATTCGCACCATTGGCCGCCTGATGACTTCCATTTTTGCGGCGGAGTGATTAACAAAAGCGAACGCCGCCGCATCCTCAAAAGGAAACCTGCGCGTGCGGCGGCCCAAACTCCCCCCGCGCTTGTCCCGCCTGCTTCAGAACAGGAGGGAAGTCCCCCGCCGCCTTGCGCGGACGCTGCGGACACATCCTTCCGCCAGCCATCCGACACCACCCCGCCCGCCAGCCCCGCATCCGAACCCCCTTTCAACTCCAATGAACCCTCTCTTTGAAAAACGTCCCGTGCTCATCGCCTTCAGTGGCGGAGACTCCCCCGGAATGAACCCCTTCATGCGCGCCGCCGCGCGCCTCGGCGGCAATCTCCACGACGTGCCCGTCATCGGCGTCATGGAAGGCTATGCCGGCCTCGTGCGCACCCTGGCGCGGCTGGAGTCCGGGGAAGTGACTCTGGACTCGCTGCGGGAGGAGATACTCCACCGGCCGGGCATCTTCGGTTTCCACGCCAAAAACCAGCACTTGGTGCATCTCGACCCGGAATCCGTCAGCGGACTCGTCGTGCGCGGCGGCATCAAGCTGCGCAGCGCGCGCTGTGACGAATTCCGCGACGACGGCATCCGCGCGCGTGTCATCCAGATGCTGCGCGGTCTCGGCTTCCGCGCCGTCATTGTCTGCGGCGGCGACGGCTCGCTCGCGGGCGCGCGCCGCCTGCATGAGGAGAGCGGCATCCAGGTCGTGGGCGTGCCCGGCACCATAGACAATGACCTGCCCGTCACCGACTGGGCGCTTGGAGTGCAGAGCGCCATCGAAAACATCCTGCAGGAGGTCACCAAGATCAAAGACACCGCGCGCAGTCATCGCCGCGTCATGGTGCTCGAAACCATGGGGCGCGGCTGCGGCGAGCTGGCCTTGCTCTCCGCCATCGCCTCCGGCGCGGAGTACGCCATCATCCCGGAGGACGGCTTCCTCAGCGGCGACCGCATTCGGAAACTGGCCGGGGAGATCGAGCAATCCCACGCGCGCGGCCGCACCCACAGCATCGTGCTCGTGGCCGAGGGCGTGCGAATGGACAGGCACAAATGGGAAAGCCCCGCCTGGATGGTGGCCATGCGCCTGGGGGAATGCTTCAAACACGGGCCTTTCAAGGAGATCGAGACCCGCGCCACCGTGCTCGGCTATGTGCAGCGCGGCGGCAGCCCCGCGGCCTTTGACGGCATCCTGGCGGCAGAGTTCGCCGGCACAGCGTGGCAGGCCATCATGGGGACGGGAGCCAGCGGCGTCACCGTTGTCCGGAATGGCGGGCACAAGCTCGCGCCCTTTGACTGGCAGCCGGACTCGCTGGAGCGCGCCGCGCGTCTGCAAAAGCTTCGTGAAACGCACCGCGCGCTCAGCGGCTATTGACCACGGCCATGAATGCCCCTGAAGCTCCCCTGGCCCGCCACCGCCGCCTCATCGCGGAAAATGACGCGCTCATTCTCGGACCCAGCCTGGACAACGGACGCGAGATCACCGCGCGGCGCACCGCCATCCATCTCGACGCCATTGCCGCATGGGCCGCGCGCGAGTGGGCGGAGCGCGGCTGCGGGCGCCCCTTCGCCGTTGCCGCCATCGGCGGCACCGGCCGCCATGAAATGACGCCCTGCTCGGACCTTGACGTGGCTTTTCTCTGCGATGAAGCGCCGGACCAGAGCGTCTTCCTGTGCGAGATGCACCGGCAGACGAACGGCTCGCGCGAGTTCCTTGACGAGCACGGCTTCACCTTCCATGCTGCCACCTATCAGCTCGACTATGTGGCCGATCTCGACGCCAAAGCCGTCACCGCGCTGCTTGATCTGAGTCCCGTCTTCGATCCCCACGACCTCACCGGCAGGTTCCGCGAGCGGTTGCGCGTGAACCATGACGCCTTCGCGCATTTCCTGCACATCAGCGAATTCTGGCGCGCCCGCGGCGGCATGCACGAGGATGCGCACCACGCCGGGAAACTGGATGGATTCGACATCAAAGCGGAGGCCCTGCGGGATTTCCAGGCCGGCGTCTGGACTCTGGGCGGGCGGCGCTTCCGCCACAGCCACGAGGTTCACGCCATCCTGCCACCGGAGGACATGGCCGCCTACCACCTGCTGCTGCGTGTGCGCGCCTTTGTGCAACTGCGGCGCGGCACCCGCATGGAGCCTCTGCCGAACGGCCTTCACATCGAGGACAGGATGCGTTTTGAAGACTTCCTGGCCTTCGGGGATCTTCTCGGACCGGACGCTGCGGAGCGCGACCGTTTCGAATTCGCCGCGCACGCGCGCGCCGCCCTGCTCAACGCGCGCCGGCGCGTCACACGCTTCGCCCGCGCGACCATCGGGCGGGAGTTGCTGGAGGGCCGCGAGGTCGGGCGCGGCATCGTTTACGGCATGGGCGGCATGAGGCACACCACCGCGCCCGGCTGCGTCTCCCCGGAGGAAAAAAGCCGCGCCGCCCTGGACCTCCTGCTTGAAGCCCAGCGCCACAGCCTGCCGATTGACCCCGCCGAGCTGGACAGCGCCTTCAAGGACATCGAGAACTGGCTGGTGCCCGTGCCCGAGCTCGGCGCGCTGTTTTACGAGCCGCGCGGCAGCCTCGCCAGTTCTCTCGCGCATCTGGCTCGCTTCCCCGGCGCGGAGGAGCGCCTTTTCCCCGGCCACGCCGCTTTCGAGGTCTCCGTGGACGAGCGCGTGATGACAGAGAAAAAGACACTTCGCGGCGCGCTTCTGGTCGAGAAGTTTATCAGCCTTGAAAAACGCCGCGCCGCCGGCCTCGACCTGTCCGAGACACGCGCGGAGGGCCTTCCGGTGGACATCAACCTGCTCGATGAAGTGGAGACGGCGCGCGCCGCGCCCGACACCATGGCGGCCGTCAAGCTGGCGCTCAAAATCAAACGCCTTCCCCTCATGGCCGATGACGCGCGCCGCCGCGCCGACACCCGCCTCAGCCTTGGCGAGCGATACTCCAGCGGCTTCTCAGGCGTTCCAGTCGAGGATTACCTGGAGCGCTGCTTCTCCAACGCGGGATTTCTCCCGGAGACACTGGAACTGACGCGCTTCCTCATCACCCACCGCCGTCTGCTGGAGGACCTGGTGGCCGACGGCGTCAATGACAAATCCAAGGTGGACCGGCTGGCCTCCGTCTGCGGCGGCACCAGCAGGCTGCGGGCGCTTTTCGTCTTCACCCGGGCCGACCGCGCAGGCTGGAAGGACAATGTCACCGATCCCGGCAACTGGTTCGCCATCCGCGAGCTTTACAAGATGACTTGGGAGCGCTTCCACCCGCCGGGCAATCCGCTCGGCATCCTTGATCAAATGCTCGCGGGGGGCATGCCGGAGGAGGACGCCGAGGTGATGAGGGACCTGGGCGTGTCCTTCTTTGGCGGAGCCTACGCGCGCCACACATCCCGCTTCAGCGGCCACCTCGCCGCACTGCACCAGAAGCGCGAGACCGAACCGCTTCTGCGCATGCTGCATGACGGAGCCTCCATCATTCTCGGCATCGCCGCGAACAACATCCAAGGCCTCGCCGCCGCCATCTGCCACACTCTATGGACAAACGGGGTGCCTGTGTTCCGCTCCCATCTTTTCTCCGCCACCAATCTGGGCCTGGCGCTGGACTTCTTCCACCTCCGGCCGGGAACCGCCCAGCCCGGCCGGGAGGTGCTGGAAAAAATGCGCCGGGAGATCGCCGCCGGACCGCCTTCCCGCGCCGCGCTGCCCGCGCTGCCCGTTTCAAACATGGTCATGGAGCGGCGCGACTCCAAAGTGATGCGTCTGCGCGTCTGGTCCCCCGAGACATCCGGCGGCCTTCTCTGCATGATGACCGGACTGCTCTACCATGCGTTGGACGCCGGCATTTACGCCCTCGACTCGCGCGCCGAGACAGACGGCACACGCCTCACCATCCTGCACAGCCTGCCTTCGCGGATGACCCCTGAGAACGCCCTCGCCAGGCTGCGCGCGGAGACCAGTCTCGTGGCATGAAGCACACCGGCATCGCCGGGCATCGCCCGAAATCAGCCGCCATATCCTTGAAATCCAGGCTGCCTTGCCGCGTTGTCCCCTCTCACCATGAAGTTTTCGCTCCTGCTTTGCACCCTCGCTCTCTGCCAGACACTGAACGCCGCCGGCAAGCCAGGCATCCTTTGGCTCACCAGCGAGGACCACAGCCCGCACATGGGCTGCTACGGTGACAAAATCGCCCGCACTCCGAATGTGGATGCGCTCGCGGCGAAGGGCATGCTTTTCCAAAAAGCCTGGTCCGTGGCTCCTGTTTGCGCGCCCGCGCGCACTGCCATCATTTCCGGCATCTATCCCTCAAGCAGCGGCGGCCTGCACATGCGCTCCATGGTGTCCCTGCCCGAGGACGTGAGGATGTATCCCGCCATTCTCCGCGAGGCCGGCTATTACTGCACGAACAACAGCAAGACCGACTACAACCTGCGCGAGACCGGCAAGGTCTGGGATGAGTCCTCCAACAAGGCGCACTGGAAAAACCGCGCCGAAGGCCAGCCCTTCTTCGCCATCTTCAACTCCACCAAAAGCCACGAAAGCCAGATCCGCACCCGCCCGCACACGCAGATCACCAAGCCCGATGATGTGCGCGTGCCCGCCTACCATCCAGACACCCCCGAAGTGCGCCAGGACTGGGCGCAGTATTATGACAAAGTCAGCGAGGCCGACGCCGACGCGGGACGCCATTTGAAGGAACTCGAAGAGGCCGGCCTCGCGGAGGATACCATCGTCTTCTACTACGCCGACCACGGCAGCGGCATGCCCCGCGGCAAGCGCTGGCCTTCAAACACGGGGCTGCATGTGCCTTTTGTCGTGTATTTCCCCGAGAAGTGGAAACATCTGGCACCGAAGGAATACATGCCCGGCGGCAAGTCAGACCGTCTCATCAGCTTCGTTGACCTAGCGCCCACGCTCCTCAGCCTTGCCGGCATTGAACCGCCGAAGTGGATGCAGGGCCGCGCTTTTGCCGGTCCTTACCAAAGCGAACCACAGCCCTTCATCTTCGGCGAGCGCGGGCGCATGGACGAGCGCATGGACCTCGTTCGCAGCGTCACCGACGGGCGTTATGTGTATTTGCGAAACTACCATCCCCACGTCTCCCAGGCCCAGCGCGTGGCTTATCAATTCGAGACGCCCACCACCCGCGTCTGGCACGATCTTTACACCCAGGGCAGGACCAATGAAGCACAGTCCCGTTTCTGGAAGACGCCCAAAGACACCGAGGAACTCTACGACCTGAAAAGCGACCCCGACGAAGTTCTCAACCTCGCCCAATCCCCGGAGCACCGAGCCATCCTCGAAAAACTCCGCGCCGCACAGCGCGAGCATCTGGCCAGGGTGCGGGACATTTGCTTCCTGCCAGAGCGCGAGATTCACACCCGCTCCGAGGGCGGCACGCCTTACGAGACCGCGCGTGACGAAAGAAAGTATCCTTTTGAAAAAATCCTCGCCGCCGCCGAACTCGCCGCCGGCATGGACTCCACCGCCAGCGGCGAGCTGGCCCGCCTCATGCGCGAGGACGGGGACAGCGCCGTCCGCCACTGGGGCGCGCTCGGCCTGCTCATGCGCGGCGAGTCCGCCG
>ERZ761609.537-NODE-537-length-43100-cov-51.950703_pt1 | contig 43100 bp, 36 predicted proteins | sample MGYA00511163_ERZ761609 | MGnify/ENA primary metagenome ERZ761609 (study PRJEB28899, sample SAMN02445070) | bioreactor sludge metagenome | biome: EBPR sludge | place: Australia: Brisbane, Thorneside Wastewater Treatment Plant | collected 2011-12-16 ...
ACAACCGCCACACGCCCGGCCGGATCGTGCTGAACCGGTAACGCCCCTCCTCGTCCGTCTCCACCCGCTGCGCATCCCGCAACCCCCACTGCGAGAGAGGCTCCCGCACCGCCATCACCAGCGCCCCCGCCACGGGCTTGTCCCGCTCCAGAACCCGCCCCCCGATCCCGTTCCCCACCCGCCGGATGTGCAATTCCAGAAGATGATCCAGCGCCCCCAGGTCCGGCTCAAACCGGTGGTTCGGCAAAGCATGCCCGTTGTACGTCACCTCATCCAAAACCCAACCCGCCGGCAGCCCCTGCAACGAGACATTCACCGGCACCGGATGCACCCAATCCCGCGTAAACCGCCCCGTCGCCCCATCGACTCCCTCCAATGAATGACTGAGCAGATTCACCGCCGATTCCCGCCGGAACAGCACCTCCAGGCCTTCCACCAGCGGCTCGACGGACTTCACCACCCCTCGAAAGACCGCCCCCCGCGACATCACAACCTCAACCCCTTCCACGTCCTTGTCCCCCACCTCCACGGTCGTCGAGCCATAGTATTCAGAATTCGCGCCCGCGTAGGCCAGCAGCCGTGTCGTCCCGCGCAGATCCGGCACAAAGGAAAAATCCGCCCCCGGAGGCAAAGGTTGCGAAACGGTCTCCTTCATCCCCTCCAGCCAGTCCCGCTGAACCGACAGCCGGACCGGCGCCGGCGGCGCGCCGCCCTCCGCCGTCACGAATCGCCCCCAGACCCGGACCACCGGCGTCCGCCGCATCTTGAAGTCGATCCCGCTCAACCGCGCCCCCGAGAAGACCTCCAGCGGCAACGCCTCGGCCTGCTGCAGGTACATTAGTTTGTCCCCGCTCCCCCGTGGCGGCGGCTTTAAACGCAGCAGGTAGCTGCCCGGCTTCAGCTTCCCCATTCGATACCGTCCCTGCTCGTCCGTCTTCGCATACCCGCCGGGGAGCGTCCTCACGACCCCTTGCATCGTTTCCCGCAACCACGCCTGCACCGCCACGCCCTCCACCGGTTTCTCCAACTCGGGGTCGTACACCGCCCCCTCCAGCGAGGCTTCCACCGCCATTTTCAACGTAATCCCCTGCATGGATTCCCCCGCCGCCAGGTTGTACCGGGTCCGTTGCAGCGAGCCTTCGCGCGTGATGAACCCTTCCGCGGTCACCTGCAGCGCGAATTTGGCCGGAGTTTCGAGTTCAATCCGGAATCGCCCGTCTTCCCCCGTGAATGTGTGCGGACCCGCCGAATTCGCCGCCGAAAGTACCCTCGAACCATCCCGCGGCTCCGTCCAGCGTACCTGCACCAGCGCATTCGGGACCGGCGCCCCCGCGATGTCATCCACCACGATGCCCTCCACCGCCGGTTGCGCCCAAACTCCCAACGAGGAAGCCAGAACCGCCAGTGCGAGTTTCATAGGTGAATAGTATCGGACTCGTCGACCCGCGGCGAGCCTTCTTCCGCTCCCCCTACAGCCCCGGGTACATCGCGTGCGCCGTGTCGGGCGAGACCACGCCTCTGCTCTTTCTCAGCCTCTTGTTCGCATACATCCGCTCGTCCCCCCGCGCCAGCAACTCGTCCGGAACCACCCCGTCCGCCGGCGAATACGCCACCCCGATACTCAACGAAACCACCGGATGGCCGCACACCCGCCGCCCCGCTTCCGTCACTGCCAGTCCAAAGCTCCGCACCCGGTCTTCGATTGACTCGTCCCCGATCCCCGGCAGCAGAATCACGAACTCGTCGCCGCCCATCCGCGCCACGAAATCGTACTCGCGGCACCGCTCCCGCAGTCCCGTCGCCACCGCCTGCAACACCTGGTTGCCCGCCAGATGCCCGAATGTGTCGTTCACCGCCTTGAATCCGTCCAGATCGCAGACCAGCACCGCCAGCCTCCGGTCCGCCCGCGCATTGCGCGCAATCTCCTGTTGCAATTGCAGATACAGCCCCGCCGCGTTCGGCAGACCCGTCAGCGCATCCAGCGACGCCTGCTCCTCGGCCCGCTGATACCGCCGTGCCGACTCCAGCCACGACGCAAACCGCGGCGCAAACGCCGCCAGCAGCCTCGCGTGCCGCCCCTCGAACACCGTCCGCCCCAACCCATACACCGTGAACACCCCCGGCACCCCCTGATCGCTCACCAGCGGCACCGCAATCGCCGTCGCCCCCTCCAATTGCGGCAGATTGCCCAGAATGCAACTCAATTCCCCCGCCGCCGGCGCCTGAACCTGCGCGCTTCTCTTCAACGCAGCCTTGCCCGACGCCCCCGCCCCCTCCTCCAGCACCGCCCCGGTGAACCGCTCACTCCACTGCCCGCACGCCCGCACCAGGTGCAACCGCCCATCCTTCAATGCCCACAACGCCGCGCACGTGTGCGGCACAATCCGCTGCAGCCGCTCTTCCACCACCGGCAGGATTGTCTCGATGTCCAGCGTCGACGATAACTCGCCCAGCAGGTCCTGCACCTGCATCTCCTCCCGGTGCGCCTCCGCGATCGCCGACAGGAACCCGGGCAGCGGCTTCGACCCGTCCTCGTTGTCTCTCAACACCCGTTCCAGCTCCGCCTTCTGCTCCCGCAATGCCTGCACCACCTCCGGATCGTACGCCGATCCCGCATCCCGCTCAATCGCTTCGATCGCCTTGCCCAACGGCAACGCCCTCCGGTACTTGCGCTCGCTCAACAGTGCGTCCACCGCGTCCACCACCGCGAGTATCCGCGCCCCCCGCGGAATCTGGTCCCCGCGCAGACCGTCCGGATAGCCCTGCCCGTCCCAGCGCTCGTGGTGCGCCCGGATCATCGGCGCCACCGGATACGGCAACCGCGCCCGCTGGACAATCTCCGACGCCACCACCGGATGCAACTTCAACCGCTCGAACTCCTCCGGCAATAACCGCCCCGGCTTCGACAGAATATAATCCGGCACCGCCATCTTCCCGATGTCGTGCAACAACGCCGCCAGTTCCAGCGCCTTCAGGTCGTCCGCCGTCATCCCCAGCGATTCCCCCAACAGCCGCGCCGTCCGTCCGATCCGGTGCAGGTTCGGCCGCCCCCCGCTCTCCCGCGCCCCCACCGCCAGCGCCATCGCCTCCAGCATCTCCGTCTGCAGCGTCGTTACCTCCGCCGCCTTCACCCGCTCCTGCTCCACCCCCCCCACCTGCGCCCCGTAAGCCCGCGATAACAATACGAACACCGGCGCCCCCACTAACGCCACCAGCCAGACCGGCAGCGGCTGGGTCAATAACAACAACCCTGCCAGCGCACTGCCCGCCAGATGGTACGGCACCGACCACAACGAACCCTCTCGCCACACCTCCAGAAGCCGCCGCCGCTCCGCCAGCGACCTCGCCGCGGCCCTCGGCATCTCCAGCGCCGCGAACATCACCAGCGCCGCCAGCGGCAGCGCCGCCGCTTCCCCGCCCCGCCATGTCCCCGGCGCCACGATCCCATACATCCCCCACCCCGCCTGCACCGCCAGAACCGCCAGACTCGCCTCAAACCATGGCATCCGCGCCCCGCCCGTCCGCCACTCCTTCAGCAGCACCGCCGCCAGCGCCACCATCGCTCCAGCCTGCATCCCCTGCGTCGCCAGCACCGCCAGAACGCACACCCACTCCAGCGAAAACACGCCTCTCGACGACGGCAACCCCAGTCCAAACCACGCCACCACCCCCGTCAGCACCACCCATACCCCCACCGCCAGCCAGTCCCCCACGCCCGGCGCCACCAGCAACGCTGGCCCACTCGCCACGCCAAGCACTACAAAACACAGACGAAACAGCATCGCCATGCGCGGCTCGCGTCCCCTGCTCTGTTCGCTTGGCGTCAATGGGCCTCCGAATCTCTCTGCCTGCATTGCCGGTGCAGTCTCACCCTTCCAGGGCTCTCATCAGGTTCATATCGGCTGTTTCAGGAAAAACCTGAACCCGATTTGTCTGATTTTCGCACCTTTGCCCCACCGCCTCCACCTGCACGCTCTCCCCTACAATAACAAGATAGTCCCCCGCCCCCATGATCGACCTCCACTGCCATTTCCTCCCCGGTCTCGACGACGGCGCCCGCGACGAAGCCGAATCCGCCGAAATGCTCCGTATCGCCGCCTCCTCCGGCACCAACCACCTCGTCGCCACCCCCCACGCCGACACTCGCTACCACTTCGACCCCGATCTCACCGCCCGCCTCCTCGACCTCGCCCGCGCCGCCGCCCCCCCCAGCCTCACCCTCTCCCAGGGCTGCGACTTCCACATCATGCACGACAACCTCGTCGATGCCCTCGCCCACCCCCGCCGCTACACCCTCAACGCCTCCCGCTACCTCCTCATCGAACTCTCCGATATCGTCATCTTCCCCAATACCGGCGAAATGTTCGACCGCCTCGAACAGGCCGGCCTCCGCATCATCATCTCCCACCCCGAACGCAATCCCATCCTCCGCCAGCGCCCCGAACTCCTCCTCGAATGGATCGAACAGGACCGCCTCGTCCAGGTCACCGCCTCCGCCCTCACCGGACAGTGGGGCGTCAAGGTCCAGGCCTTCGCCCGCCGCCTCCTCGAACAGAACCACGTCCACTTCATCGCCAGCGACGGCCACAGCGTCCGCGGACGCCCACCCCGCCTCGACCTCGCCCGCTCCTGGATCGAAGAAAAATTCTCACCCGCCCTCGCTCACCGCCTCCTCGTCGCCAACCCCGCCGCCGTCGTCGCCGACCAGGATCTCCCTCAGCCGGAAATTCCTGATTGCAAACCAGTTGCAGACAAGCAGCCCTGGTGGCGCCGCCTCCTTCCTTCCTCCCGCACGCCCCCCGATGCCTCAAAAACCTGATTCCTGAAGACTTCTTCACGCATCTATAGCTGCGTTGGTACTTTTCTCTCTCCTCAACTCCCGCTAGAATGGTGCTAATCCCAATCTCCTAGGATGGTCCGTGCAGACTGAATCGATTTCCCCCTACCGCCTCAGCAACGTCAACTGGGTGACCACCATCGCCCTCATCGTTTTCCACATTGGCGCCATCGCCTCCCTGTTCTTTGTCACCTGGCAGGCCGTCGCTGTCGCTGCCTTCCTCTACTGGCTCTGCATCGGCTGCGGCATCGGCATGGGTTACCATCGCCTCCACACGCACCGCTCCTACAAAGTCCCCCGCTGGCTCGAATACTCCCTCGCCGTCTGCGGCGCCCTGACCCTCGAAGGCGGACCCATCTTCTGGGTCGCCACCCATCGCATTCACCATCAGCGCTCCGACCAGGAAGGCGATCCCCACTCCCCCAATGACGGCGCCTGGTGGTCCCACATGAACTGGATCATCTTCGGCCAGCCCAAGCACAATAACACCGAGGCGATGGCCAAATACGCCCCCGACCTCGCCAAACAGCCCTTCTACCGCTGGCTCAATACCTACCATTACGTCCCCATCATCATCCTCGGCCTCGGCCTGCTCTACTTCGGCGGCCTCCCCATGATGCTCTGGGGCATCTGCACCCGCGTCGTCCTCGGCCTCCATGCCACCTGGCTCGTCAATTCCGCCACCCACATGTGGGGCGCCCGCCGCTTCGAGACCCGCGACATGAGCCGCAATAACTGGTGGGTCGCCATCCTTACCTTCGGCGAAGGCTGGCACAATAACCACCACGCCCACCCCGCCTCCTCCCGCCACGGCCTCGCCTGGTATGAATTCGACCCCACCTGGCTCCAGATCCGCTTCCTCAAAACCATCGGCCTCGCCAGGAACCTCGTCGTCGCCAAACTCCCCTCCAAAGAAGGGGAACGAACCCAGGAAGCCGCCTGATTTCAACAACTCCCGCATCCTGAACCCAAGGGGGGGCTGATTCGCCAAATCAGCCCCCCTTGCTGTCTATCCCCCGCTCACATAGAATGTTGGCACTAATTCTCAAGGAGGCTGGCCAGGGATGCAAGCCACTCCGAGTGCCCCATCTGTGTCCGATGGGCTCGAATCGTCCGCCCGGCGGACCCCCATCATCAACGACCTGAGTCTCCAGGTCGCCACCGCCAACGGCAGCGGAAGCCAGACCGCCAACACCGTCCTCATGCGCTCCATCTTTCAGATGGGCGTCCCGGTGTCCGGCAAGAACCTCTTCCCTTCGAACATCGCCGGACTCCCCACCTGGTTTACCATCCGCGCCAGCCGTCACGGCTACATCGGTCGCAAGAAAGAGATCGACTTCCTCGTCGCCATGAACCCCGAGTCCGCCCGCGAGGACACCCTCGCCCTCGCGCCCGGCGCCGCCGTCGTCTATGACGAACCCCTCGGCCTCGACGCCCTCCGCTCCGATCTGCACTTCTATCCCGTCCCCTTCGACAAACTCGTCGGACCCGTCTGCCCCGAAGCCAAACTCCGCAAACTGGTCCGCAACATGATCTATACCGGCGTCGTCGCCCACCTGCTCGGCATCGACCTCGACGAAGTCCGCCGCGCCCTCCTCAAACAGTTCGGCGAACGCAAACGCAAGGCCGCCGACCTCAACTGGGGCGCCGCCCAGGCCGGCCACGACTACGCCGCCGCCCACCTCACCAAAACCGACCCCTTCCAGGTCCAGCGCATGGACGCCACCGCCGGCCGCATCATCATCGACGGCAACACCGCCGCCGCCCTCGGCTGCGTCTTCGCCGGCGTCACCGTCCTCACCTGGTACCCCATCACCCCCTCCTCTTCCCTCGCCGAGGCCCTGATCCACTACCTCGACCAGTTGCGCATCGACCCCGCCACCGGCCAGCGCACCTTCGCCGTCGTTCAGGCCGAGGACGAACTCGCCGCCATCGGCATGGCCATCGGCGCCGGTTGGGCCGGCGCCCGCTCCATGACCTGCACCTCCGGCCCCGGCATCTCGCTCATGTCCGAATTCATCGGCCTCGGCTACTATGCCGAAATCCCCGCCGTCGTCATCGATGTCCAGCGCGCCGGACCCTCCACCGGCCTCCCCACCCGCACCATGCAGTGCGACACCCTCGCCAACGCCATCCTCTCCCACGGCGACACCCTCCACCCCATCCTCTTCCCCTCCTCCCCGGAAGAGTGCTTCCGGATGGCCCACGATGCCTTCGACCTCGCCGAACGCTTCCAGACCCCCGTCTTCGTCAACACCGACCTCGACCTCGGCATGAATAACTGGATGTCCGAACCTTTCGACTACCCCGAAACCCCGCTCGACCGCGGCAAAGTCCTCGCCTCCGAAGACCTCGAACGCCTCGGCTCCTTCGCCCGCTACCGCGATATCGACGGCGACGCCGTCTGCTACCGGACCCTGCCCGGCACCAACCACCCCGCCGCCGGCTACTTCACCCGAGGCACCGGCCACAACGACCAGGCCGGCTACTCCGAACGCGAAGACGACTTCGTCAATAACCTCGACCGCCTCCGCCGCAAGTTCGAATCCATCCGCGGCGCCCTGCCCGCCCCCGAAATCCAGCCTCGCCCCGAAGCCCGGATCGGCATGATCTACTACGGCACCTCCCGCTACGCCTGCGAGGAGGCCCGCGACCAACTCAGCGCCGAATCCGGCATCGAAACCGCCCTTCTGCGCGTCAAAGCGTGGCCTTTTGACCCCGTTGTGCACGATTTCTGCGCTTCCTGCGACCGCGTTTACGTCGTCGAACAGAACCGCGACGCCCAACTCCTCTCGCTCCTCAAAATGGAACTCCCCGCCGCGCTCGCCGGCAGACTCCAAAGCGTCCTCTACTACGGCGGACTCCCCCTCGACGCCCGAACCGTCTCCGACGCCATCCTCGCCCATGAACAGGAGGCCGCCCAATGAGCACCGCGCCCGTCAAGAAACTCAATCCCCTCGGCTTCGAAATCCTCGATTACCGCGGCGGCAAATCCACGCTCTGCGCCGGTTGCGGCCACAACGCCATCACCGAACGGCTCATCGAAGCCGCCTGGGCGATGGGCGTCGAACCCTGGCGCGTCGCCAAGGTCTCCGGCATCGGCTGTTCCTCGAAGACCCCCGCCTACTTCCTCGGCCAGTCCCACGGCTTCAATGCCCTTCATGGCCGCGCCCCGGCCGTCGCCACCGGAGCCCTGCTCGCCAACCAGACCCTCCGCTGCGTCGTCGTCAGCGGCGATGGCGATACCGCCTCGATCGGCATGGGCCAGTTCATCCACATGCTGCGCCGCAATCCGCCTCTCACCTACATCATTGAGAACAATGGCGTTTATGGCCTCACCAAGGGCCAGTTCTCGGCCACCGCCGACCGCGGCTCCACCCTCAAAAACGGCACCCCCAACGAACTCGCCCCCATCGACTGTTGCCAGCTTGCCCTCGAACTCGGCGCCACCTTCGTCGCCCGGTCCTTCTCCGGCGACAAGCGCCAGTTGTCCGCCATCCTCAAGGCCTGCCTCGGCCACAATGGCCTCGCGGTCGTCGATGTCATCTCCCCCTGCACCACCTTTAACGACCACACCGGCTCCACCAAAAGCTACGCCTACATGCGCGACCACGAAGAGCCCATTCACGACATCGACTTCATCCCCCACTACGAGGACATCGCCATCGAATACGAAGAAGGCGCCGCCCGTGAGGTCACCCTCCACGACGGCTCCCGGATGGTCCTCCGCAAACTCAAACGCGACTACGACCCCCACAGCCGCCTCCACGCCCTCGAAGCCCTCTACGCCGCCGCGCAGGCGAACGAGGTATTGACCGGCGTCCTCTACGCCGAAACCGGCCGCCCCAACCTCGCTCAATCGCTCAAACTGGTCCCCGAACCCCTCGCCACGCTCCCGGAAGCCCAAACCCGGCCCTCCCCCGCCGCCCTCGAAGCCGTCATGGAGGAGTTTCGCTAAGGGCTAAGATGAAATTAGCCCGAGCAACGAAGAAGAGGCCGCCGTGAACCAGTTAACCGATTTCATCCGCTCCCGGAAGAGCCAGTTGGCCACGCCGGGCATCGATTGGGAAGCAAGGAAGGAAGCCTGGATCCGCTCGCTGGAACTTCTCTACTCGCGGATCGAGCAGATGCTCGGGGAGACGATCGCCTCCGGTGATGTTGTGCTCAGGACGAATACCGTCTCTGTGTTTGAGGAACCAGTCGGGGGCTACCCTGCTCCCCAACTCGAGGTTCTGATCGGCGCGGAGCGGGTCTTCTTCCGCCCGAAGGGCCTCAATGTGATCGGCGCTTCCGGGCGCGTGGATCTCCTCGGCGAAGGCGGAACCGTGACCCTCGTCCGTGAAGAATCAGAGGACCAGGAGGGCTGGTCGGTCATCCTCCAGCGCACTCCCTCGCTGAGCAAGACGCCCCTGAATGAAGCATCCCTGAAGCTCGCCCTCGAAAAGGTCATGCTTCCATTGCCGTGACCCTCGCCTTCGCCGCCGTCAATTCCCCCGATCTGAACGCCTCCTGGGACTGGTTTGAATTCCAGTCGGAGATGCTCGCCGCCGCCCGGTCGAGGGCTCTCCACGGCCATGCCCCTGCTGGCCCGGCGCCCTTTGAACAGCGACTCCTCGGCTTGACCCCCGAAGAAGCGGCGCGGTTCTTCGAAGCTCAGAAGCGCCACCTCGACCTGCTCTGTATGCTCGATCTGCTGACCACCACCGAGGCCATCCTCCGCGTCGATTTTCGGGATCGCGTCGAGCAGAGGAAGAAGGACCCTCTCTCCAGAAAATACCGGGAACTGAATAAGAGGAAGAGTCGCCTCCACCTCGACGAAGACATTCTCGAAGCCTTGAAGGACACGGGCATTCGCGCCCAGGCCATCTCTGGCTTTCGCGGCGCCCTTCGCTTGCGCCACTGGCTCGCCCATGGCCGCTACTGGCACCCGAAACTCGGCCGCGGCTACGCCCCCAACGATGTCTTCGACATCGTCCGCGCCCTCCTCGACGAGATCCCTGCCTCCTGACCCGCTATTTCTTCTCCCCCAGTGGCTTGATCTTCCAGATCTTCTCCGCGTATTCCCGGATCGAGCGGTCCGACGAAAACCGCCCCATGCGCGCCGCGTTCAGGATCGACTTGCGCGTCCAGCCGTCCTGATCCGTCCACGCCGCCGAAACTTCGTCCTGCCGCTCCAGATACGACGCGAAATCCGCCAGCACCAGATACTCGTCCCGCCAGAGCAGCGAATCAATCAGCGGCCGGAACAACTCGCGATCCCCGCGCGACAGCCACCCCGAGGCCAGCGTGTCAATCACCCGCTTCAACATCGGGTTCGTCTCGTAAATCCCCCGCGGATAGTACCCCCCCTCCTTCACCCGCCGGACCTCCTCCACCGTGTGCCCGAACAGGAAGAAATTCTCCGCGCCCACGGCTTCGCGAATCTCGACATTCGCCCCGTCCAGCGTCCCGATCGTCAGCGCGCCGTTCATCGAGAACTTCATGTTCCCCGTCCCCGACGCCTCCTTGCCCGCCATCGATATCTGCTCCGACAGGTCCGCCGCCGGGTACACCCGCTGCCCCAGCGTCACGTTGTAGTCGGGCAGAAACACCACTTTCAGCCGTCCGCGCACATCCGGATCGAAGTTCACCACTTCGCCCACCGAATGGATCAGCTTGATGATCAACTTCGCCATCGTGTAACCCGGCGCCGCCTTGCCGCCGAAGATGAACGTCCTCGGCGCCACCGCCGCCTCGGGGTTGTCCTTGATCCGCAGGAACATCGCGATAATGCCCAGCACCATCAAATGCTGCCGTTTGTATTCGTGAATCCGCTTCACCAGCACGTCAAACATCGACCACGGATCCACCGTCAGCCCCAGCCGCCGCTCGATAAAGTGCGCCAGTTCGCGCCGCCCCTCGAGTTGTGCCATGCTCCACTCGGCCCGGAACTCCGCGTCGTCCGCCAGCGGTTCCAGGCGCCGCAGATCGTCCAGATCCTTCAGCCAGTGATCGCCGATCCGCCCCGAAATCAACGCCGACAGCCGCGGATTCGCCACCAGCAGCCACCGCCGCGGTGTCACCCCGTTCGTTACATTCACGAATTTCCCCGGCCAGTGCTCGTCGAATTCCTGCATCACCTGCGACTTCAACAACTGCGTGTGCAGCGCCGCCACCCCATTCACCGTGTGCGACCCCACCGCCGCCAGGTGCGCCATCCGCACATACTTCGGATGCTGCTCGTCGATCAGCGACATCCGCGCCACGCGCCCCGGATCGTTCGGATAGCGCGCCGTCAATTCGTCAATAAACCGCCGGTTGATCTCGTAAATGATCTCCAGATGACGCGGCAGAACCTCCGCGAACAGCGGCAGCGGCCACCGCTCGAGCGCCTCCGGCAGCAGCGTGTGATTCGTGTAGCTGAACGTCCGCCGCGTCACCTCCCACGCCGGGTCCCACTCCATTCCGTGCACATCCACCAGAAGCCGCATCAATTCCGCCACGCCGATGGCCGGATGGGTGTCGTTCAACTGGAACGCGTAGCGTTCATGGAACCGCGACACCGGCAGCCCCATTCGCAGCGCCGCCCGCAGCGCGTCCTGCAGCGAACACGAAACGAAGAAGAACTGCTGTTCCAGCCGCAAACGCTTGCCCTGCACGCCCGCGTCGTTTGGGTACAACACCTTCGAAATGTTCTCCGACACCACCTTTTCTTCCACCGCGCCGAAATAATCGCCCGTGTTGAACGCGTCGAAATCGAAACTTTCCACCGCTTCGCTCTTCCACAATCGCAGCAGGTTCGCCGTCCCCGTGTGATAGCCGAGAATCGGCGTGTCGTACGGCACGCCCTTCACCACCCGGCTGGGCGCCCACCGGACGCGGTACCGCCCGTCCACGTCGTAATACTGCTCCGTGTGCCCTCCCAGCGGGACCGTCACCGCCCGCATCGGCCGCTGAATCTCCCACGGATTGCCATGCCGCAGCCACAGATCGGAGATCTCCACCTGCCAGCCATCCCGGATCTCCTGGTCGAAAATCCCGTATTCGTAGCGAATGCCGTAACCGATCGCCGGCAGATCCAGTGTCGCCAGCGAATCCAGAAAACAGGCCGCCAACCGGCCCAGACCGCCGTTGCCCAGCCCCGGCTCCTCCTCCAGCTCAATCAATTTGTCATAGTCATACCCCAATTCGGTGATCGCCTGCCTCATCTGCTCGCGAATGCCCAGACAATGCAGATTATTTTCGAGGTGCGGGCCCAACAGAAATTCCGCTGACAGATAACAGCAAATCCGCGTCGAAGGATCCTCGAAGGTCGCGTCCACGGTCCGGACCCACCGCGCCAGCAACCGGTCCCGCACCGTGTACGCCAGCGCGAGGTGCAAATCCAGATCGGTCGCGTTGGCGGGCGACCGGCCCTGAACAAAGAACAGATTCTCTCGAAACGCGCGCTTCAGGGCCTCCACGCCCATGCCGGTCCGGGTATGTTCGTGGTCGGGAACAGGGATCTCCATCGGTCGCCTCCTTGCTCCACGATACGCTATCCCGCCGGCCCAATCCCGTCGCGCCCCGGGAGTTGACGCATCAGGCAACTCATTCCCTTGATACAGCCACAATTTCGGGAAGCGGCCCCGCCACGCCACGAAGTCGGGGCGCCCGCGACTGCCCGTCTCGGTTCGCTTAATACATGACGCCGGAACTGAACGCGCCTGTGTCGTTGAACTTGAGCATCAGGTGGTACACGCTCTGATAAAGACCTTCATAGGGCGAGTTGCTGAACGAGATTACATGCAGGCCGGACCTGCCGCTCAATTCCGGCAGAAGGTCCGTCAGGACAAAGATTCTCTGCTCCCGTCCCGCCAGTGTGAGCAAGAGCTTGTTCTCGACAATCTCGGTCTTGGTTGCCTCTTCGTAAACCGTGACAAACACGGCTTTTGCGTTTTGACTCGGGTTAAAGAGGGCAAACCCGTAAACGAACTTGCCCAGTTCGATAATTCCGGAGTCCTCGGTATCGTAGCGTTTGTATCGGATGGTTCCGTCAATTTTTCTGCCCGCAACACTCTGAGTGAATACCAGTTCACCGGTCTTCACCGGGAACGACTCCGAACAATCGGAGGACACGACGACCGGACCGAAGGCTAGCGCCCCTGAGTTGAAATCGGGCACATCCAGCTTGATGACATTGTTTTCAAAGGAGTACTGCGCTGTTCGGCTGAACGTGTGCGTGTGTCTGAGATTTCCAAACTGGTCCAGGAACTGCAAGCTGTACTTGCAGGAGGCAAGTTCTGAGCCATTCAAATTCCTGCCCTTACCGTCTACGTTCATGTAGATCGCGCTTGCCCAACTCTCACCAACGGCGTAGTGCGGGAATACGCCAACAACACCGAGTGGAGGATCATTGCTCTGGCCATTCGCGACAGTGGTTAATATGCCAATAAGCAACACGACACAGGGTTTCATTCGTGGAACTCCTTTCATGAGCCACTCCTGTTTATCACAACGGCGAGCAGACCGAAAGACCCCTTTTGGATGTACCCCCCCAGAAATTATGAACCACGATCTCCGCTTCAGGTCGCTCAAGAGCCCCTGACATTACGCGCTCGCCCGTGTCCTCAGCGCCGCGGACATTGCCCATTTTGGTGTATTTCGCCTTTTATTCTTATCCTAATGGAAATTGCGCGATGCCGGGAGAGAATCCGCGCAATCCCCGTTGCCCCGCTCTCCAAACCCGTTGACCGAATTTGAAAATAAATTTCCGCCTCGTCTTTTCAGGCACTTGCAGACACCCCCGCCCCGCCCCTCTCGCGCCTCTGCCCAATCCGCCTGTTATCGTGAAACCGGAGTTGGTTCCACGCCGGCCGGCACAATCACTCCACGCTGACGAATGAAAATTCGCCCAAGCGTAGCCGTCGAGCCAGCGATGCGACGGAACAGTCTGGTCCACAGTGGCAATCTGGCCTTGGCCCCGGATCAGGCACAATACCGCGGATTGAAGTTCTGCGCGATGAAAATAGCCGCCTTCCAGCCCTCCAAAAGGGGGTCAACGTGCGGCGGGCGCCCGGCAACCATGACGGAAACCGGGCCGGCGGGAGTTGAAAGGGATGACTGGAAGCCCCTCCCGCCCTTCGTCAGCTAAAACCATCTCCGGAGTCCCGGACCAGTGTGTCCGGAGGCCCCCGTTACGTGGTGATTAACTCTTTTCTCGACTTCGCTTCGCGCAAAGCGGCGACATCGTAGCGCTCCGGAAAACGCGCGATGCTCTCGCGAACCTCCCCGCAGACCCGCGCCCGCCACGGCGCCACCTCGACGGCCAGCAACTGCGATTCGCGGATTTTGGCCTCGCGAAACACGCCCGCCCGGTGCAGTTCGTCGTGCCGCCGGACGATCGCCTCCGCGGCGGCCTTGTCCTTCATCCGGTTCACCAGATGATTTCGCTTCGCGGCGGGAAACGGCAGCGCATAGTCGGGAAACCAGACATATTCGGGCGTTGCGACGAACAAAGGCAGCAAGGGGAAGTGGATTTTGAGCGAATAACGCTGCTCGCGGCCGGCCCGGTCGAGTCCGCGCGCCGTGTAGAGATCGGGCAGGAACAGATTCGGCATGTCCGCCGCTTCCTGAAATTCGTGCACGATACTGGTGGCGTTGGTGTGAACGAGAAACTGCCAGGCTTTCGGGCTTTGGGCATAGCGCCCATAGCTGGAATCGGGCCCGAAGGGGGTCAGTGCGCACTCCGAGCCATCGATGAGCACATCCGCGTCCGGACCGACGGCCACGCACGGATGTGTGGGATGCAGGCTTCGTTTCGCGCCGGGGTACAAGCGCAGCACTTCCGACAGCATGCCGCTGCGCGAGGGCGTCCGGACGGGGTCAAACAGCGGGTCGCCCGCGATGAACTCCTCGGCCGTGCCCGCGAAGGGAAACGTGGGCATCAACAGCGTGCATCCCGGCACGGCTTCCCGCAACGCGTCGAGGATGATCCGCGGTCCGCCCACCAGATAGCCGAGGCCGCTCAACTGGCTGTGGATGCAGATCCAAGCCCCGTCCGGCATGCCCATTCGCCGGATGGCCTTGACCAGGTCCTTCCGGGTCACCCGCTGGAAGCATTGCCGTTTCCAGTTGTCCGCCGCCCTCCGGATGCCCTTGGGAAACAATCGCTTCTTGATCGCCTGCAGCATGGTATCCACCCGAATCGCGGCGGCGTGCCGGATCGACTAGGCCAGCGCGCGGGTGTCGAGGGTGCCTTCGCGTTGGGCTTCGTAGGCGGCGATCTGGGCGTCGTGCTTCAGGACGAAGCCGAGTTCGTCGATGCCTTCGAGCAGGCACATCCGCGAGAAGGCGTCGATCGGGAATTCGACCGCGGTGCCGTCGGCGAGCGTCAGCGTCCGGGCTTCGAGATCGACCTTCACGGTCGAAGGGGCGGCCAGCAGCTTCTCGTGAACTTCCTTCGGAACAGTAAGCGGCAGCAGGCCGTTTTTCAGCGAATTATTCTTGAAAATGTCGGCGAAAGACGTGCTGATGACGGCCTTGAAGCCGAACTGGGTCAGCGCCCAGGGGGCGTGTTCGCGCGAGGAACCGCAGCCGAAGTTATCGCCGGCGACGAGCACGGCGCAGCCTTGGGCGGCCTCGGTATTCAGCACGAAATCCGCTTTGGGGGAGCCGTCGGCCTCGTAGCGCCAGTCAAAGAAGAGTTGATCGCCGAGGCCGTCCTTGCTGATGGTCTTCAGGAAGCGCGCGGGGATGATCTGGTCGGTATCGATGTTGTCGACCGGCAGCAGGACGGTCTTGCTTTCAAATGCGATGATTTTCTCGGGCATTGGCGTCGTTCTCCCTTAACCGAGGACGGTCCGGATGTCGGTGACCTTGCCGGTGATGGCGCTGGCGGCGGCAGTCAGCGGGCTGGCCAGGAAAGTGCGCCCGCCCTTGCCCTGGCGGCCTTCGAAATTGCGATTCGAGGTCGAAACGCTGTATTCGCCGGGCTTGAGCTGGTCGCCGTTCATGGCGATGCACATCGAACAGCCGGCCTCGCGCCATTCCGCGCCGGCTGCGCGGAAGATCTGGTCGAGACCCTCGGCTTCGGCCTGTTTCTTGATCGGCTGCGAGCCGGGAACCACCATCACGCGCACGTTCTCGTTCACTTTGCGGCCCTTGAGCACTTCGGCGGCGGCGCGGAGGTCGCTCATTCGCGAGTTGGTGCAGGAGCCGATGAAAACGACATTGACGGGCTGGCCGAGCAGCGGTTTCCCAGCTTCCAGGCCCATGTATTGCAGGGCTTTGCGCAGCGTTTCGCGCTCGACGGCGTCGGCGACGCCCGCCGGATCCGGGACTGGCTGCGAGATGCCGATGCCCTGCCCCGGATTGGTGCCGAAGGTGATCATGGGTTCGAGCGCGGCGGCATCGATCGAGATTTCGCGGTCGTAACCGGCGCCATCGTCGGTCGGCAACTGACGCCAGCGGGCGACGGCGCGGTCCCAATCGGCGCCCTTGGGCGCGAGGGGCTTGCCGGCGAGGAATTCGTAGGTGGTGTCGTCGGGCGCGACGAGGCCGGCGCGGGCGCCGCCTTCGATGGACATGTTGCAGACGGTCATCCGCTCCTCCATCGAAAGGGCGCGGATGGTGGAACCGGTGAACTCGAACACACAACCGGTGCCGCCGCCGACGCCGATGCGCGAAATCAGCGCGAGGATGATGTCCTTGGCGGTGACGCCGGGCGGGAGGGCGCCGTTGACGTGGACGGCGAACGATTTGGACTTGCGCTGGGGCAGGCACTGGGTGGCCAGCACCATTTCGACTTCACTGGTGCCGATGCCGAAGGCGAGGGCGCCGAACGCGCCGTGGGTGGCGGTGTGGGAGTCGCCGCAAACGACGGTCATGCCGGGTTGGGTGACGCCGTTTTCGGGGCCGATGACGTGGACGATGCCCTGGCGTTCGCTCTGGAAGCCGAAGTGGGGGATGCCGAATTCGGTGCAGTTTTTCTCGAACTGCTCGACCTGGGCGCGGGCGATGGGGTCGATGATGGGCAGGTCGCGCGGGGTGGTGGGCGTGGAGTGGTCGCAGGTGCCGAGGGTCAGGTCGGGCCGGCGGACTTTGAGGCCGCGCGCGCGGAGGCCGGCGAAGGCCTGGGGCGAAGTGACTTCATGGACGAGGTGGAGGTCAATGAACAGGAGCGCGGGCGCGCCCTCGGGTTCGGCGACGACATGGGCGTCCCAGAGTTTCTGGATGATGGTGCGGGGCTGGGTCATTGCTTTTCGGCTTCTTCTTCGATCTCCCGGAGCGCTTCCAGATGACTGGGGATCGCGGTCCGGATATTCCGGTGCACTTCTTCGATGGTATCTCCGGTGGCCATGCAGCCGGGTAACTCAGGGACGTGGGCGAACCAATTGTCTCCGGCTTTCTCGATTTTGATTTCGTGGTCCATCGTGTTCGAGCCGCTCTACCTCGCCCTGACGGGCGAGGCTCGTGACGGTCCCCGGGGGGCTAAATCGCGTCGCAGACCGCCTGGCCGACCTGTTCGGTGGTGGCGGGGGGGCCGGCGGGTTTCAGGTCGGCGGTGACGCGGCCGGAATTCAGGACGGTTTCCATGGCCGCGGTGACCGCTTTGGCTTCATCGAGCAGGCCGAAGCTGTATTCGAGCATGGCGGCGACGCTGCCGATGGCGCCGAGCGGGTTGGCCTTGTTCTGGCCGGCGATGTCGGGGGCGGAGCCGTGGACTGGTTCGTAAAGGCCGACCCAGGCGCCCGAAGGCTTCTTGCCGCCGATCGAGGCCGACGGCAACATGCCGATGGACCCGGCGAGGACGGCGCCTTCATCGCTCAGGATGTCGCCGAACATGTTCTCGGTGACGACAACGTCGAAGCGGCGGGGATTCAGCACGAGTTGCATGGCGCAGTTGTCGACGAGGATGTGCTCGAGTTCGACGTCCGGGTAATCGGCGGCGACCTCGGTGACGACCTTGCGCCAAAGCTGGCTGCATTCGAGAACGTTCGATTTATCGACCGAAGCGACCTTTTTGCGGCGTTTGGAGGCGAGTTCGAAGGCCATCCTGGCAATCCGGTCGATTTCGGGGCGCGAGTAAGCCATCGTGTTGACGGCCGAGTCGCCTTCGATGCCGCGCGGGGTGCCGTAGTAGATGCCGCCCGTCAGTTCGCGGACGATGATCATGTCGGTGCCTTCGACAAGGTGGTTCTTGAGCGGCGACGAGTCGATCAGGGCGGCGTAGGTGCGAACGGGCCGGAGGTTGGCATAGACGCCGAGGGCGGCGCGAATGCCGAGGAGTCCGCGTTCGGGGCGCTGGGAGGGCGGCGCGTTATCGAACTCGGGGAGGCCGACGGCGCCGAGCAGGGTGGCATCGGCGTCCTGGGCGAGCGCGGCGGTGGCGTCGGGGAACGGGGTGCCGGTCTTGTGAATCGCGACGCCGCCGAGGAGGCCCCCGGTGAGTTTCAGCGAGTGGGAGAAACGCGAAGCGACGCGTTCGAGGACGCGCACGGCTTCCCGGGTGACCTCGGTACCGATGCCGTCACCAGGCAGGACAAGGACATTCAGTTGCATGTTGGTAATTCTGGGGGCTCAGTCGCCGGCAATGGCGGCATCGCGCTTGATGTTATTCTCGCCGGCCTTCATGGCGGTGATCAGGGCGAGGATTTCCTGATCGGTGACGCCTTTCTTGCGGTCGGCGATGGCGATGAAACCGCTGTAGACGGCATCGAGTTCGTCCTTGGAAAGTTCGTGGCCGAGGTGGCTGCACTTGGACTTGAGGGCATGCCGGCCGCTGTGTTTGCCGAGGACGAGGCGGCCTTCGGGGACGCCGACGCTGAGCGGGTCGATGATTTCGTAGGTGCTCTTGTTCTTCAGGTAGCCGTCCTGGTGGATGCCGGCTTCGTGGGCGAAGGCGTTGGCTCCGACGAGGGCTTTATTGGGCTGGGGCCCGAAGGTGATGATGCTGGTGAGCAACTGGCTGGCGGGGAAGAGGTGTTCCGTGACGATTTCGGTGTAGCAGGGGAGCTGGTCGTGGCGCACTTTCATGGCGACGACGACTTCCTCGAGGGCGCAGTTGCCGGCGCGTTCACCGATGCCGTTGATGGTGCACTCGATCTGGCGGGCGCCGGCCATGACGGCGGCGAGGGAATTGGCCGTGGCGAGGCCGAGGTCATCATGACAGTGGACGCTGACGATGGCGCGGTCGCCGAGCACGCGGGCGATCCGGCCGATCAGACGGGCGTGTTCATGGGGGATCGAGTAGCCGACGGTGTCGGGCAGGTTGACGGTGGTGGCCCCTGCTTCCACCACGGCGAGCGAGACCTGTTCGAGGTAATCGGGGTCCGTTCGGGTGGCGTCCTCAGCTGAGAATTCGACATCGTCGGCGTACTGGCGAGCGAGGCGGACGGCCGCCACCGCGTCGTCGATCACTTGTTGCCGCGATTTCTTCAGTTTGTAAGTAAGATGAATATCGCTGGTGGCAATGAAAGTATGGATTCGCGGGCGCCGGCATGGTTTCAAGGCCTCAGCGGCGCGTTCGACATCCACTCGGGTGGCGCGGGCCAGTGCGGCCACACGCACTTCGGGCATTTCGCGACTGATTGTGCGAACTGCCTCGAAATCACCCTCAGAGGCGATGGGGAACCCGGCTTCCATGATATCGACGCCGAGATCCACCAGCTTTTCGGCCATCCGGAGCTTTTCCGGGACCGTCATGCTGCATCCGGGGGACTGTTCGCCATCCCGGAGAGTGGTGTCAAAAATATATACGCGCTGCTTGTCGTTCGGCTCTGCCATGTATTGAGCGTCCGCGAATCCTGATTTGTTCGGCCTGTTGGCGTCCGGCCTGTGTCTCCGGGACGCTTTCAGAACCGCTCATGACTATCTCAGCATGGAGCTCCAGATTTGGCAAATTTATAATTCAGGCGACTGGCATAATAAGTGCGTATGCTATAAACTCTGTAAATACGGATCAGCGTTTGTATCAGCGAGGTCAAGATTCGCGTGGAGGCGAGATGGAACTGTATCCCTTGAAGGTGTTTCTGACGGTGGCGACGGAGCGGAGTTTCTCGCGGGCCGGGGAGAAGCTGTTGCGGACACAGCCGGCGATTTCGCTCGCGGTGCAGAGGCTGGAGGCGGACCTCGGGGAGCGTCTGCTCGACCGGTCGGGGCGGGAACTGGTGTTGACGGACGCGGGGCGGATCGTGGTGGAGTACTGCCGGCGGTTCGAGAACCTGGAGCGGGACCTGGAAAACGCACTGGCGGAGTTGCGGGACATGGCGGCGGGGCGCCTGGTGATCGGGGCGAATGAATCGACGACGTTGTACCTGATTCAGCACATTGTGCAGTACCGGCGGCTGTATCCGAAGGTGAAGGTGCAGGTGAGGCGGACGCTGTCGAGCAAGATTCCGGAACTGCTGATCGACGGGGACCTCGAGTTGGGGGTGATCAGCTTCGATCCGGAGGACGACCGTCTGGAAGCGCACGCGATTTACGGGGATCACCTGTGCTTCGTGGTTTCGCCGCAGCACCGGTTCGCGGGGCGGGAACAGGTGTCGATCAGGGAGTTGGGGATGGAGACGTTCATTGCGCACAATGTGATGTCGCCGTACCGGGACTCGGTGCTGAAGGCGTTCAACAAGGCGAAGGTGCCGTTGAACATGGACGTGGAGATGCCGACGGTGGAGACGATCCGGAAGATGGTGCAGCGGAACGAAGGGGTGGCGTTCTTGCCCAAGATGTGCGTGGAGCAGGAGTTGGAGTCCGGGGCGCTGGTGGAGGTGGACGTGAGGGAGATCAACGTGGAGCGGCGGATCCGGCTGCTGTATCCGGCGAAGCGGGCGCTGTCGCACGCGGCGAAGGCGTTTCTGGAGGTGGTGGATTCGAGCCGGGGCGAAGGGGTGCGCGAACCGTAATTTGCAAACCACTTGCAAGCAAATCAGAGTTTCAGGTATGCTTGGTGTGTCATGGAGCACACTGAAGGCAGTGGTTCGGCGGACCCGGCGCAACGGGTGGTGGCAGTAGTCAGGCAAGCGATTTGCAGAGCAGGCAGTTGCGGGTTGCTGGCGGGGGCGCTGGCGCTGCTGCTGGCGGGGGCCGGGGGATTGCGGGCGCAGCCAGGTGAAGAACGCCTGTCCCTCCCCGTTGTATTAGAAATCCTGCCAGTCAAATGTGCTGGCGGGGGCGCTGGCGCTGCTGCTGGCGGGGGCCGGGGGATTGCGGGCGGAGGGGGCGGCGCCGGCGGCGTTATCGGGGTCGGTGCGATTCGCGGGGGGCGGAGCGGCCGAGGGAGTGGATGTGCGGGTGGAGGAGTTGCGGCACACGGCACGGACGAACCAGGAGGGGGCGTTCCGGTTCGAGGCATTGCCGCCGGGGGTGTACACGATCCGGGTGCTGGCGGGGGCGCAGTTGCTGGGGCGGCGGGACGCGCTGGCGCTGGCGCCGGGTGAAGCGCAGGAAGTGCATTTCGAGGTGGAGACGGCGGCCCTGGTGACGGAGAGCATCGTGGTGACGGGCTCCAGCCGGGCGGAGTTGCTGATGGAGGCGCCGGTCCGGACGGAACTGGTGACGGCGCGGCAGACCGAGCAACTGGCGAAGCGGACATTGAGCGAGGCCCTGACGGCGACGGTGCCGGGCGTGCGGGTGGAGAACAACTGCCAGAACTGCGGCGTGATGGCGGTGCGGCTGAACGGGCTTGAGGGGCAGTACACGCAGATCCTGGAGGACGGATTGCCGACGCTGTCGGGGGTGACGATGGTGTATGGGCTGGACCAGATTCCGACGGAGTTTCTGGAGCAGATCGAGGTGGTGAAGGGGGGCAATTCGGCGTTGTACGGGCCGAACGCGGTGGCGGGGGTGATCAACCTGATCCGGCGGGAGCCACGGTCGAACAGTTTCGCGGTGGACACGTTGAGCGGGTGGCACAAGGGGCGTCCGGAACAGCAGGGCGGGGCGAGTGCGCAGTTGGAGAGCCTGCCGGGCGGGCTGGCGGGGGATTTCTACTTCCGCGGGATCCGGCGGACGCACGTGGACCGCGATGCCGACGGTTTTTCGGAACTGGCGAAGCGGGAGTTGCTGGCCGGGGGGATGACGCTGTACAAGAGCTTTCTGGACAGCCGGGCGCGGCTGGTGTTCGGGGGGAGCCTGTTTGACGAATTCCGGCGCGGGGGGAGCCAAATGGATCTGCTGCCGGAGCAGACGTTCATGACGGAGATGGGGGCATCGCGACGGGCGGCGGGCTTCCTGCGGTGGAGCCACGCGGTGACGCCGTCGACGCTGTACAGCGTGAACCAGAGTTTCGCGCACTTCCAGCGGAGGAGTTATTACGGGGCGGACTTCGACACGAACGCTTACGGGAACACACGCAATCCGCTATTCAATGGCGATTATCAATTGTCCCATCAGGCGGGCCGGCACTCGCTGACGGGGGGCTGGCAGACGTGGTGGGAGCATGTTTCGGACCGGATTCCGAGCTACGGGCGTTCGTTCGGGGACACGTTCACGAACAACGGTTTGTATTTGCAGGACGAGTTCCGGGTGACATCGAAGCTGGTGGTGCTGGGCGGATTCCGGGCGGACAAGAGCAATCTGATCGACCACTGGCTGGTGAGCCCGCGGGCGAATATCCGCTACGGGTTGACCGATAGCTGGAGCGTGCGGGGCGGCGTGAGCACGGGATTCCGGGCGCCGGTGATCTTCGACGAGGATCTGCATGTGGCGGCGGTGGGCGGCGAGGGGTTTGTGATTCAGCGGGGGCGGGGACTGAAACCGGAGCGGAGCGTGAGTTACACGGCGTCGGCGGATTACAGCGGTTTGCTGCTGGGACGGCGGTTTCAGGCGGGGGCGGGGGTCTTTCAGACCTCGCTGCGGAACAATTTCCAGTTGGAGGAGCATCTGGCGGAGGAGTTCCGTTTGCTGGAACGGGTGAATGGCGAGGGGTCGTTCGTGCGGGGGGTGGACACGAACGTGATGTGGCAGTTGCACGCGAAGGTGACGGTGCGCGGGGGGGCGACGTTCCAGGCGGCGCGGTACCGGGAGCCGGAGCCGCAGTTCGGGAGTTTGCGGTTTTTCCGGACGCCGAACCGGTATGGGTTTATGCAAACGGATTTCAATCTGCCCGGACGGGTGGAGGTGACGGCGCTGGGCGATTTCACGGGTTCGATGCAGGTGCCGCACTACGCGGGGTATATCGCGGAGGACCGACTGGAGACGTCGAAGCGGTTCACGGTGTGGAACGTGATCGTGGGGCGGAACTTCTCACCGGGCGGCGGGGAGAACGTCAAGCTGCGGCTGTACGGGGCATTGATGAACCTGACGGACGATGTGCAGCCGGATTTTGACCGGGGACCGCTGCGGGATTCGACGTACATTTACGGGCCCACGCAGATGCGGCAGGCGACGGTGGGGTTGACGCTGCGGTTCTAACCCTTCGAGTTGTTCGGCGGGTCGAGGGCGGCGTTGAGGAGGCGGCGGAAGCGGGCTTCGTCGAGGGCGGTGTTGAAGCTGGCGAGGACGCGGCCCTGGCGGTCGAGGAGCAGGGTGAAGGGGAGGACTTCGATGCCGGGGCGGTAGCGGCGTTTGGTGTCGCGATCGGCGAGCAGAACCGGGTAATTGACCTGATACTGGGCGACGAAGGGGCGGACCGAGCGCCAGCCGGATTCATCGACGGAGATGCCGAGGAGGTGGACGCCGCGGGGTTTGAATTCCTTGTGGATGTTAATGAGATCAGGGATTTCGCGGCGGCAGGGGGCACACCAGGTGGCCCAGAAGTTGAGGAGGACGAGGGAGCCGCGGAGGTCGTCGAGGGCGATCCAGGAGCCGTCGTGAGCCTGGAGGCGGAAGGCGGGGGCGGGCTGACCGGGGGCGGCGAGCGCGGCGCGGCGGGAGAAGGTCATGGAAACAGGTTAGGGCTGGCGGGTGATTTCGCGCCACCCGGGGCGGGTGTCGCGGTGCCAGGGGACGCGGAGGCGGAGGACATTGGTGAAGGAGCGGGAGGGGTTGAGGACACCGCGGAGGGCGACGATGGCGGGGCCCCAGCGGAGTTTGTTTTCGAGGGTGCGGATGACGTAGCGGTCAAGGGCGTCCTCGGTGACCTGCCAGCCGAGGCCGCCGGCGGGGGTGACGACGAGGTCGACCCAGCCCATGGTGCCCGGGACCGAAGAGGAGCCGACATTGCCGAGGGAGGCTTCGCCGATGGGTCCGAGTTCGAACTGCGCGGAGTAGGCGGCGCTGTAGGCCATGGCCTTGAGGCGGGAGTTCCAATAGGCGCGATTGGCGCCAAATTCGGCCATTTTTCCGGTTTTGTTGTTGTTGGTGTAGATGTAGCTGGTGACGGCGCCCTGCATGGGGTGGCCGATGTAGTTGACGAGGAAGGGGTCGGTGTCGCCCCAGCCCTTGAGGCCCTTGAGGGCGTTGCCGTAGTCGCGGAAGAAGGGGCCGCGGAGGTGTTCGCGGGTGCCGGGTTCGGTGGCGAAGCGGAAGCCGTGTTCGAGAGCGAGAAAGGCGGAGGACTGCCAGAGGATGGAGTTCCAGTCGGTTTCCGGAGGAGGCTTGGGGGCGAGGGTGGAGGAGGGCGCGGGGGCGATGGCCCCGGCGGAATCCTGGGCGTGGACGGCGGAGGCGAGGGTCAGGAAGAGGACGAGTGTGGGGGCGCAGGTCATGTCAGAAGAGCAAATTTCAGGTTACCAACTGTGAAACGCGGCCCGGGAGGCGCCGGTTACGCGGGCGTGGCGGGGCGGGGGGAGCCGTTTCGGTTTATTTGCAATTGTCAAGGAAAACGAAATGTCATAGACTGGCGGTGACTGGTTGCGAGGAGGAGAACGCGATGAAACAGGCATGGTGGCGATTCGGGTTGGGGATGGTGGCGGGCGCGGTGGTGGCGATGGGGCAGACGGGGACGGCGGAGGAGCCGTTGCGGTATCTGGGGGGGATTTATGTGGATCAGGAGGTGCATGACGGGCGGTTGCGGCCGGCGGTGGGGGTGGAGAGTTATCAGGTGATGCGGGCGAACCGGACGCACAAGGAGTGGGGGGACGGATTCGGGTGGACGTACAGCCACGCGGCGATGCTGGCGCACTGGCAGGGGCGGTTCTATTTGCAGTATCTGAGCAATCCGGTGGGCGAGCACGAGCCTCCGGGGCAGACTTTGCTGGTGACTTCGGCGGACGGGCGGACGTGGGGCAAGCCGGAGGTGGTGTTTCCGCCTTACGAAAGGCCGGCGGGGGTGGCGGCCCAGTGGCCGAAGGGCACCACGGGCTACATGATGCACCAGCGGATGGGATTCTATGTGGCGCCGAACGGGCGGTTGTTGACGGTGGCATTCTACGGGCACGCGCCGGACCCGTTCGCGGCAGGCGGGATCGGGCGCGTGGCGCGGGAAATCAAGGCGGACGGGAGCCTGGGTCCGATTCATTTCGTGAAGTACAACGCGGGGACGCCGTGGAATGAGAGCAACACGGCGTTTCCGTTCTACAAAAAGTCGGCGGACGCGGGGTTTGTGGAGGCGTGCGAGGCGCTGCTGGCGGACGGGTTGATGACGTCGCAGTGGCGGGACGAGGATCCGCGGGCGGAAGGGGCGATGCCGGGCCCGTGTTCGTCGGTGAGCTACTTTCACCGGGCGGACGGGAAGGTGGTGGGGGTGTGCAAGAACGCGATGACGGCGCTGACGGAGGACGGAGGGCGGACGTGGTCGAAGCCGGTGCGTTCATCGACGCTGATCACGAATAATGCGAAGGTGTGGGGGCAGAAGACGGCGGATGGGCGGTGGGCGCTGGTCTACAACCCGGTGCTGTTCGGGAGCCACCGGTGGCCGCTGGTGGTGTCAACGGGGGCGGACGGGGTGGTGTTCGACACGATGCTGGGGGTGAACGGGGAGGTGCCGCCGCGGCGGTTCATCGGAAAGTCGAAGGATTTCGGGGCGCAGTACATGCGGGGGATCGCGGAGGGCAACGGGGACCCGCGGGACGGGGGGATGTGGCTGGCATACAGCATGAACAAGGAGGATATCTGGGTGAGCCGGGTGCCGGTGCCGGTGACGGGGACGGTGGAGGCGGGGTTGGGGGCGTGGAATGTGTACAGCCCGCTGTGGGCGCCGGTTCGGCGGAACGGGGACGCGCTGGAGATGCGCGACAAGGACCCGTTCGACTACGGGCGGGCGATCCGGGTGTTTCCGGAAAGCCGGGGGGCGCGGGTGGAGTTCCGGGTGAAGGTGGAGAGCGCGGGGCGGGACGGTCTGGAGGTGGAGGTGGGGGACCGGTATGGAAACCGGCCGGTGCGGCTGATTTTCGGGCCGGACGGGTGGCTGCGGGCGCAAGACGGGGGGCGGCTGGTGGAGGTGAAGCAGTGGAAGGCGGGCGAGTGGGTGGAGGTGGAGGCGCGGGTGGGCCTGGATGGCTATGGGTTGACGGTGGGCGGGGCAGCGGCGATCGAGAAGGCGGCGCTGGCCGAGGCGGTGTTGTCGTTCGAGCGGATTTCGTTCCGGACTGGAGCATATCGAAATGAACCAACCCGGCGACTGGACCGGTACGACCCCCGGTTAAAGGACCTGGAGGGGGCGGATGAGCCGGTAGCCGAGGGGGTGTTCCGGATCGAGGGGTTGCGGGTGACGGCGAGGTAACGGACTGAATCAGGGCAAGATGAGTCTCCAGGCGTCATCTTCCTGCCTGAGTTTGTAGGTCATGGCCTCGCTGGTCTGGTTGGCAAAATGGAACTTCACGGCGACCGTGGCTGTGTCGCCATCAATCTGCTCGGAGACGATTTCGACCCGGTCAAGCCCGCCCTCGCCGGCCCAGCCGGAGGAATAGACGCCGGCGAACATGCCCACGCCGGTCTGGTCCTCACGGACGACGAAGGCCTCCAACTCCTTCGGTTTGCCCTCCTTGATCAGTTCCATGGCGGCAACCAGGCGCTCTCCCGGCGTCTGTGCGCCGCTGGATCCCGCGCCGCCACAGCCTGCCAGACACATTGCCGCCAACACGATGACTGAAATTCTGATGAAGTACATCATCCCTCCTCCGTTGGGTCTTTTCGTCCAAGCTCCGCAGAGGCGACATGGCGGCGAAGACGGGCCGCCACGTCCCGGAGTTGTACCAAACAGGTTAGAGAGTGCCTGATTCGCAGTCAACCCTGGCGTCGACCGTCTTATGTCCGAAAGAGGCTATCGCGCGTAGTGTGATCAAGGGCGTTCGTTGACGCGGACGACGGGGTAGGCGTTGAGGGTGCGCTCCTGGTAGGGGGAGCGGCGATGGAGCCAGGCGAGGCGGGCGCGGCCGGGGGGGAGGTTGGCGGCGTCGAGTTGCTTCTTGAGCTCGGGGTCGGCTTCGAGCATTTTGGCGGCGAAGGGCTCGAAAGCGTAGTCGGAGAAGTACTCTTTTTGCTCGAAAATAGCGTGCAGGAAGCCCCATTTGAGGGCGGAATCGGCGCTTTCGGGCTCGAGGAAGTGCATGACGAGTTTGCCGGCGGGTTGGGCGACGGGGACGTAGACGCTGCCGGCGGGGAGGCGGCGGGGTTCGTGGACGGGGCGGGTGTCGATGGAACGGAGAAGGAAGCGGCCTTCGAAGGGGCGGGGGGCGAATTCGGGATTTTCGAAGCGGTAGGTATCGAAGGATTGGTCGAGGTCGCGGGGGAGGGTCTCGGTGCGGATGCCGTGGGCGTGGAGAGTGTCGATGAGGGACTGCCAGGGGCGGGGGATGATGTAGCCGGCGGGGGCGGGTTTGACGAGGCGGGGTTTGAGGGAGCGGTTGAGCTGGACGCGCAGGGGGGCGGGTTTGTTGATGTAGCGGGGGACAGGAGCGCCGGAGGCGGCGCCGGGGTGGTTTTCGGTGGCGAGGCGGCGGATGGTGTAGTCTTCGGTGCGGTCGCCGGGGTCGCCTTCGAGGAAGATGGGGGCGCCGGGAGCGAGGGTGTTCATGCGACGGTCGGCGGCGAGGGAGGCGGCGGCGAGGGCGCGGCCGTGGGCGGCGAGGAGGTCGAGGGTGGCGTGCATGATGTCGTAGTGGGACCATGCGCGGGTTTTGAAGGTTTTGAGGGAGTGGGTTTCGACGAGGAGGGCGGCGCGATTGCGGGCGGCGGCATAGCCGGTGGAGAAGCGGGGGGCGGCGGTCATGGCATTGGGGGCGCCATACCAACCGGCGATGTGGCCGAGTTTTGCGAGTTTGTCGAAGAAGGCGGGGAGGTAGTGCTGGTTGACCCACTGGCCGACTTCGGGGTCGATGTCCTGTTCGGTGTGGGTGGCGATGGTGACGTCATATTCGGCGTCGCCGCCGTTGGTGACGTGGTTATCGAGGAAGAAATCGGGGCTCCAGGCGGCAAAAAGGCGCAGAAAAGCGCGCATTTCGGGGGCGTCGGCCTTGACGTAATCGCGGTTGAGGTTGAGGTTGAGGGCGGAGGCGCGGAAGCCCATCTCGCGGGGGCCCTGTTCATGGAGGCGATGGAAAGGGGAGATGTTCTCGTGGCCGTCGGGGTTGATGACCGGGAGGGCGAGGACGATGACGTGATCGAGGAGGGGAGCGAGGCGGCGGGTGACGAGGAGGTCGCGAAGGAGCATCATGGAGGCGTCTTTGCCGCCGTTTTCGCCGGGATGGATGGCGTTTTGGATGAGAAGGACGGGTTTGCCGGTGCGACGGGCGGCGGCGGGGGTAAAGGCGCGGTCCTTCGAGGCGATGAGGACATGGAGGGGGCGGCCTTCGCTGGACGTGCCGATGGTTTCGAGGCGGGCGAAGCGGGAGGCGCGGGCGAGGCGCTGGTGGAAGTCGACAGTTTCCTGGAAAGAGCCGGTTTCGCGCCAATTGGAGCGTTCGGCGAGGGTCAACCATTCGTTGGGGGAGGCAGCGGTTGAGGCGGCGAGGGAGGCGGCGGCCTGCATGGCGGGGGTCTCGGCGAGGGAGACGGGGGGCATGGGGGCGAGTTGGGCGAGGAGGGGCACACCGAGAGCGGTGAGCGCGGCGAGGCGAAGCATGACTGTTAGTTTAGGGCTTAGCCGATGCCAAGGAGTTTCTTGACTTCGCCTTCGAGGGCGGGGACGCAGATGACGGCGTTGTCGCCATAGATGTGGTCCTTGCCGTTGTAGTCGAAGAAGCGGCAGCCTGCGCCGTGGGCGATGACCTGGAGGACGGCGAGATCCCAGGGTTTGCAGGCGGGTTCGAGCCAGATTTCGGCGGAACCGGAGCAGACAAACATGGCGTCCATGGCGCCGCCGAGGCTGCGAACGGACCAGAACTGGCTCATGAAATCGAGCAGGACCTTGGAGTAGGGGACGATGAGGCCATCCTGCATCCGATTGGCGCAGAGAACGGATTTGCGGATATCGGTGATGTTGGAGTGGTGGAGTTGTTCGGTGCGAGCGCCCTGGCAGCGCCAGGCGCCGAGGCCGCGGACGCCCCAGTAGACTTCTTCGAGAGCGGGGAAGGTGGCGACGCCGATTTCGACGACGCCATCGACTTCGAGGGCGATGAGATTGGCCCAGAGGCGGTTTTTGCGAACGAAGTCGCGGGTGCCGTCGACGGGGTCGATGATCCAGCGGCGGCCGCTGGCGGCTTCCCTGGAAGCGCCTTCCTCGCCGAGGAGACCGTCGTGGGGGAAAGCGGCGGAGAGGCCGGCGACGAAGAGTTTTTCGGCTTCGCGGTCGGCGATGGTGACGGGGGAGTCGTCGGACTTGTCCTCGGCGGTGACGCCCTGGCGCATGTAGTTGAGGGACTGCTGTCCGGCGCGCCAGGCGAGATCGCGCGCGACGTCGAGTTCACGTTGGAAGGTCATCATAGATATTGTAGAGAGATAGCAAAAGGTTGAGGGGAAGGAGATCAGGAAAGAAGATGGGGAAGACACTTTCCGCGCTGCCGGCTGAGCGGCGCACGGTCCATAATCTGGTTTCGGCGGCGGCGGCGATGTGGGGGGACGCGGCGGCGCTGCATCAGCCGTTGGGGGGCGGGCGATATCAGAGTTACAGCTGGAATGAATACCGGACGATAGCGGAGGAGATCGCGCTGGGACTGCGGTCGCTGGGGGTTGGGCATGGCGACATTGTGGGGCTGGCATCGGAGACGCGGGCGGAGTTTTATCTGGCGGACGTGGGGGTGATGACGAACGGATCGGTGGCGGCGGCGGTGTACACGAGTCTGCCGCCGATGGAGCAGATGAAGACGATGACGGCGTGCGAGCCGAAGGCGGTGTTCATCGAGAATGCGAAGGCGATGGCGGCGTTGGAGAGCGCGGGGCTGAACGGGTTGAATGTACCGCGGATCGTGTTGAGCGGGGAAGCGCCGGGGGCGCTGACGCTGGATGAATTGCGGGCGCGGGGGCAGGCGGCGGCGGAGGCGGATCCGGATCTGCTGGGGCGGATTCTGGGCGAGACGCGGCCGGCGGATTACTGCATTCTGTATCTGACGTCGGGGGCGACGGGCGAGCCGAAGATGGGGCTGGTGACGCACAATTCGCTGATCGCGAACTGTGATCTGGGGCCGAAAGTTCTGCCGGTGGGCGAGGAGGATTCGACCTTGGCGTTCCTGCCATCGGCGCACATCACGCAGCGGATGGTGATGGAGATGCTGATGATCCGGATGGGGGTGCCGGTGTGGTTCAGCGAGGGGTTGTCGAAGATGCCGGCGGAGTTGCGGACGGTGCGGCCGACGTTTTTCGTGGCGCCGCCGCGAGTGTGGGAGCGGGTATACGCGAGCATCACGACGGAGATCAAGAAGAAGCCGGCGCTGGCGCGGAAGTTGTTTTACGCGGCGCTGGGCGTGGGGAGCGAAGTGAACCGGGCGCGGCAGGAGGGGCGGGAGCCTTCGCTGCTGGCGAAGTCGTCGATGGCGTTTTTCAACCGGGTGGTGTTTTCGAAGATCCGGGCGCGGTTGGGGGGACGAATGCGGATCGCGGCGAGCGGGGCGGCGCCGTTGGGGAAGGTGCTGGCGGAGTTTTACGGGTCGATCGGGATGCCGCTGGTGGAGGGTTACGGGCTGACGGAGGGCGGGGTGGTGGCGTTGAATCCGGTGGACCGGCCGGTGGCGGGCTCGATTGGACTGCCGCTGCCGGGGGTGGAATTCAAGCTGGCGGAAGACGGGGAATTGATGATCCGGAGCGAGACATTGTTTTCGGGTTATTACAAGGATGATGCGGCTTCAGCGGCGGTATTGCGGGAGGGCTGGCTGTACACGGGGGATATTGCGTCGATTGACGAGCGCGGGTATGTGTGGATTACGGGGCGGAAAAAGGAACTAATTGTCAGTTCCAACGGGAAGAAAATCTATCCGGCGCGGATTGAGGCGCTTTTCAAGACGGAGCCGCTGGTGAACCAGATTATGCTGCTGGGGGATGACAAGCCGTTCGTCTGCGCGCTGTTCACGATCAATCCGGCGGCGGCGGAGGGGTTGCCGGGATTGACGGCGGGGGATTCGCGGGATCTGGCGGCACTGGTGCAGAGCGAGGCGGTGCAGGCGGAGATGAAGCGGGTGGTGGGCCGGATCAACAAGCAACTGGCGGACTTCGAGCAGATCCGGAAATTCCGGATTCTGGAGCGGGAGTTTTCGATCGAAACGGGCGAAATCACGCCGACGATGAAATTGCGACGGGGGAAAGTTCTGGAGAACTATCGCGAGCTGATTGCGGGTTTATATCCGACGCGGGAGGAGATGGTCTAGCCGGGTCGATTGGCATTATTCGAGCCGGACGCGGGCGAAATAGATAGAAGTTTTTCCTTCGTGGCTGGAGTAATAGCTGACGAGGAGTTCTCCGTTTTCAAAAACGAGGCCAGGGTAGCTGGTGTCGCTTTTGGAGGGGAGGACGAGGATCTGGCGGAAGTGTTTTTGGGCTGGGTCGAGCCAGAGCAGGGCGGTACGGGAGCCGCCTTCGGGGTGGATGCGTCCGGCGGCGAGGAGGCGGCCATCGGGGAGGCGGAGGAGGGCGGGTCCGCCGAGTTGCTGGCCGAGGTCGTCCCAGGACCAGTTGGTGTAAGGGGGGCGGGCGGAGAGCAGGACGGCGGTCTTGGAGTTGAGGCCGCGGCGGGCGAGGATGAGCATGGTGTCATCGGGGAGGAAGGCGAAGGCGGTTTCGTTGGGGGCGTCGGGGACGTCGAGTTCGGAGACGAGGGACTGGAAATTGCGGCCATCCGTGCTGTGGTAAAGGCGGGCCGGTTTACCGGAGGCGAGGGTGGGGTAGCCGACGGCGTAGGCCTTGTTTTTGTGCCAGGCGACGCGCCAGAGCCAGTAATCGGGGTCGCCGATGGGGGCGGGTTCAGACCACTTGCTGCCATCGCGGGAGAAGAAGGCGAAGGTTTGATGGCGGTGGGGCGCGCCGGGATTGAAGGCGATGGCGGCGACGAGCATGAGTTCGCCGGAGGGGGTGATGGAGAGGTGGGGGTCGCGAAGGTCGCCGAGATCGGAGGCGAGGAGGGCGGCGGAGGACCACTGGCGGCCATCGGTGCTGGCGAGGACGCGGATCTTGCCATCGGGGGAGACCTGGTGCTTGGCGGCTTCGCGGAAGGCGCAGAAGAGGCGGTTTTGATAGCGAATGAGGTCGGTGAAGGCGTTGTGGGCGCCGGCGTCCCAGATTTTGGTGACCTCGGGAGCGGGTTGGGCGGCGAGGAGGAGGGGGGCGAGGAGCAATAGAAAGATGGAGCGTGACATCGCTGACTATGTTACTAAGCGGTTGCGGTATCATGCCTGATTACCGGATGGCAGGCGACGGGGAGAGATGGGCAACGTACTGGAGCTGAGAGGGCTCACGAAGCATTTTCAGGAGCAGGTGGCGCTGGATCGTCTGGAGTTGACGATTCCCGAGGGGGAGTTGTTTTCACTGCTGGGGCCGTCGGGTTGTGGGAAGACGACGACTCTTCGGCTGATTGCGGGGTTTGAGGAGCCGACGGCGGGGGAGGTGTACCTGCATGGGCGGCGGCTGGACGGGTTGCGTCCTTACGAGCGGAATGTGTCGACGGTCTTTCAGAATTACGCGCTGTTTCCGCATTTGACGGCTCGGGAGAACATTGAATTCGGGCTGCGGCACCGGGCCGGGGGGTGGCCGGGGGACGGGGCGCGACGGGTGGCGGCGGCGATGGAGATGCTGCAGATCGCGGACAAGGGGGAGCGCAAGCCGGCGCAGTTGAGCGGTGGGGAAAAGCAGCGGGTGGCGCTGGCGCGTTCGCTGGTGCTGGAGCCGGAGGTCTTGCTGCTGGATGAGCCGTTGTCGGCGCTGGATCCGAATTTGCGGAAGCAGGTGCGGACGGAGTTGAAGGCGCTGCAGCGGCGGGTGGGGATTACGTTTCTGTTCATCACGCACGATCAGGAGGAGGCGTTGTCGCTGTCGGACCGGATCGCGGTGTTGAACGCGGGGCGCCTGGAGCAGGTGGGGACGCCGCGGGAGCTGTATTTGCGGCCGAAGACGCGATTTGCGGCGGGTTTTCTGGGTCCGGTGAACTGGATTCAGGGGGTGGGAGTTCGTCCGGAAGCGACGCAGGTGGCGCACGAGCGGCCGGGGGCGGAGGTGCGCTCGCTGGCGGCGACGGTGGAGAACGCGGTGTTTCTGGGCAACTGCATTCACGTGGAGACGAGGCTGGCGACGGGGGAGGCGGTGGTGGCGGAGGTTTCGCGGTTCAACGGGACGTTTGAGCGGGGCGAGCGGGTGCATGTGTGGTGGCGCGAGGGTGACGAGTTAGCGTTATGAACCGGCTGCGGGCATGGTGCCTGGCTCCGTCGGCGGCGGTGCTGGTGGTGTTGTTTCTGGCGCCGCTGACGATATTGCTGGCGTACACGGTGCTGACGCGGGGGGCTTACGGGGGGACTTCCCTGCCCTGGACGGTGGAGAACTGGGCGAGGCTGGCGGACCCGCTGTACCTGGGGATTCTGGGGCGGTCGGTGGGGGTGGCGGCGGTGTCGACGGGGATCTGCCTGGTGCTGGGGTTCCCGCTGGCGCTGTTCATTGCGCGGGCGGGGCGGCGGAAGCACTGGTACCTGTATCTGGTGATATTGCCGTTCTGGACGAGTTTCCTGGTGCGCACGTACGCGTGGATGTTCCTTTTGCGGGACACGGGTCTGATCAATTCGGCGCTGCTGGCGCTGGGGGTGATCGAAGAGCCATTGCCGTTGCTGTATAACTACGGGGCGGTGGTTCTGGGGCTGGTTTACGGGTATTTGCCGTTCATGGTGCTGCCGGTGTACGCGACGCTGGAGAGACTGGACCCGGCGCTGCTGGAGGCGGCGTCGGATCTGGGCGCGCGGCCGTGGCAGGCGTTGCGGCGGGTGATTGTGCCGCTGGCGATGCCGGGGATCCGGGCGGGGTCGATTCTGGTGTTTATTCCGTGTCTGGGGGCGTACCTGACGCCGGATTTGCTGGGCGGCGGGAAGACGATTCTGGTGGGGACGCTGATCCAGAATCAGTTCACGAATGCGCGGGACTGGCCGTTCGGGGCGGCGCTGTCGCTGGGGGTGATGGCGGTGGTGATGGTGCTGCTGATGGGATTGATCCGGCGGCAGGGCGAGGGGGTGTTGTGAGGAGGTGGCTGGGGTTGTACGCGGCGGGCGTGCTGCTGTTTCTGCATCTGCCGCTGATGGTGCTGGGGGTGTTCAGCTTCAATGAGTCGCGGTTCACTGTGTGGGAGGGGTGGAGTTTGCGGTGGTACCGGGCGGCGTTCGGGGACGGGCAGTTGATGGAGGCGGCGGCGAACAGCCTGTTGATTGGAGGAATGGCGACGGTGGTGGCGACGGTGGTGGGGACGCTGTGCGCGTATGGGCTGTGGAAGCGGGCGTCGCGGTGGATGTCGACGAGTCTGTCGTTATCGCTGGTAACGCCGGAGATCGTGATGGGGATCGCGCTGCTGGCGTTTTTTCAGTGGGTATTCCGGTATCTGGGCGTGCGTTTGGGGATGCACGCGGTGATTCTGGCGCATGTGATGTTCTGCCTGGCGTATGTGGTGATTGTGGTGCTGGCGCGGTTGCGGACGATGGACCGGGCACTGGAAGAGGCGGCGCTGGATCTGGGGGCGACGGAGTGGCAGGCGTTCCGGAGGGTGACGCTGCCGGCGCTGGCGCCGGGCATCGGGGCGGCGGCGTTGCTCGCGTTCACGATTTCGTTTGACGATTACGTGATCACGAGTCTGGTGGCAGGGGTGGATTCGGAGACATTGCCGATGGTGCTGTACGCGATTGCGCGGCGGGGGGCGAATCCGGTGGTGAATGCGATTTCGACGGTGATTGTGTTCGGGCTGGGGGCGTTGATTCTGGTGGCGGAGAGGTTGCGGGAGGCATGAAGCGGCGGACGTTTTTGATGGGAGTGGCGGGGGCGGCGGGATGCACGCCTCGGGGGCAGCGGCTGAACGTGTTCAACTGGTCGAACTACATTGCGGCGGAGACGCTCGCCGGGTTCGAGGCGGAGACGGGGGTGACGGTCCGGTACGCGGTTTACGAGAGCAACGAGGAGATGCTGGCGCGGGTGATGAGCGGGAACTCGGGCTGGGACGTGGTGTTTCCGACGCATTATTTCGTGGAGCCGATGCGGGCGATGGGACTGCTGGCGGGGCTGGATCTGGGGTTGTTGGGGAACCGGCGGAATCTGTTCGGGGAGTTTCAGGCGCCGGAGTGGGACTCCCGGCTGGAATGGTCGATGCCGTACATGTGGGGGTGCAGCGGGATTCTGTATCACGAGCGGGTGACGCCGGCGCCGCGGCGGTGGGCGGATTTGTGGGACGACCGGTTCCGGGGGCGGTTGACGATGCTGGACGATCCGGCGGAGGTGTTGGGGGCGGCGCTGCTGAAGTTGGGATTGCCGTTGAACGAGACGTCGGAGGCGGGATTGCGGCGCGCGCAGGCGGAGGCTCTGCGGCAGAAGGGTCTGGTGCGGGCGTATCTGAACGCGGAGGTGCGGGACCAGATGGTGGCGGGGGACATTCTGGCGTGCCAGTTGTGGGCGACGACGGCGCAACAGGCGATTGACGAGGCTCCGGAGTTGCGGTTCGCGTTTCCGGAGGAGGGATTTCCGGTGTATGCGGATTGCGCGGTGGTGTTGAAGGAGTCGGACCGGGGGGAGTTAGGGCACCGGTTCATCGACTATTTGTTGAGGCCGGAGGTGGGGGCGGCGATTGTGCGGGAGTCGCGGACGGCGACGTGCAACGAGGTGGCACTGGGGGTTTTGGGGGAGGTGTTGCCGCCGACGCTGCGGATGGACCGGGCGGTGCTGGGGCGCGGGCAGTGGTTTGCGGCCATGCCCGCGGCGGCGCAGCGGTTGCGGGACCGTTTGTGGACGGAGATCAAGAGCGCGTGAAGTAAGTGGCGTGGCGTCCGGGGGCGGATTCGAGGGAGAGGACGGCGCAGCCTTCGCGTTTCATGAGTTCGATGAGGGGGTCGGGGCGGAAGGAGCTTTTGAGTTCCATGATGGCGCCGGGGGCGAGGGCGGCGGCGGTCTGGCGAACGAGGCTGACGGGGTGGACGCCGGTGGCGAGCATGGCGTCGGCGTCGATGCGCTGGGTGATGTTTTCCTCGCGGAACCACTCGGGGAGGGAGGGGTCGCGGGCATCACCGGTGACGGCGCGGATGCGCTGGAGGAGTTCACCGGGGTTGAGGCCGGCGAGGTTGGCGGCGCGTTCGACGGTAGTGGATTTGGCCACGGCCTCGCGAATGGCGGGATTGGTGATGCTGGCGAACGCGGGGGCCCATTCGTCCCAATGGGCCTGGGTTTCCGGGTGCTGCTGCCAAAGTTGATCGAGGCGGGTTTCGAGAGTGACGGTCATGACGCGGAGACCTCCGGGGAGTCGTATTCAAGCAGGCGGCGTTCGCCTTCGAGGGCGCGGATGGGGCCGATGTCCTGGGTGACTTCGAGGGTGCCAAGATACTGGCCCTGTTCGTCGCGGACGGCGAGATAGCGGATGTGGACGAAGCGGCCGAGGAAGTTGATCCAGAACTCGGCGACGTTCTGGCGGCCGGCGCGGAAGTCGCCGACGATGCGGTCGACGACATCGACGCTCTTGGGGGGGTGGCAGTGCTGGACCTTGCGGCCGAGGACGGCGCGGGAGCGGGCGAAGACGCGCTGGGGGCCTTCGGAGAAGAAGGCGACGCGGTCGCCGGCATCGACGAAGGTGAGGTCGAAGGGGAGGGTGTTGAACAGGGCGGTGAGTTGTTCGATGGAGACGTTGCCGGTGGGCAACTGGATGCCGCCTGAGGCGGGGGCGGGGGTGGCGGTGTCCGGGGGTGTGTAGCCGGTCTGGGGTTCGACGAGACACCAGCCATAGCGGGGGGAGGCGTGGAAGATGACGGCCCAATCTTCCTCGGTAAGGGCGCCGAGGGCCATGGGCAGGAGGATGTTTTCCTCTTTGTAGATCATTTCCTCGACGGAGTCTTCGGCGACGGCGCCGGCGGTGGCGCTAAGAAGTTTCCAGGCGCCGGCGCGGGTTTCGGGCTGCTTGAGGGCGTTGCCGAGTTCCTTGAGGAGGGCGCGGGTGTCGTCGTGCTTGGCCCACATGACCTTGGGGGGGCCGGTGATGCCGTGGGCCTCGAGGGCGGGAAAGAGGCAGTGTTCCTTGCGCTGGTAGTGTTTCTCGACGTCCATCAACTCGTTGTAGGCCTGGCGCCATTCGAAGAGTTTGCGGGAGCAGTCGGCGGCTTCGGGCATGGCTTCGATGTCTTTTCGGGCGATGCGCATGCGGAGGAGGACGCCGCGGAGGGCTTCATTTTCGCGGCGGAAGGTGTCGACGGGATGGCCGGGGGGGACAGTGCGCGGCGGGGGTGCGACGAGGAGATCGCGGGTGACCTGGGAGTGGAGGTCGCACATGGAGCGAAGCTCTTCGACGGGCATGCCTTCGGCGAGAAGTTCCTGCTCCATGGCGACGACTTCGGAGTAGTCGGTGGCGCGGACGACCTGTTCGAGTTGGGCTTTGACCTCGCCGGCGGGTTTGCCGGCGTGGAGGTGTTTGATGATTTCCTTGAGTTGGCGGACGCGCTGGGCGCGGTTGTCGATGATTTCGCTCATGAATGGCTGTCCTTCTGGATTGAGTATGGCGGGCGGGAGGGGGGTGGCGACAGGACTTTGGTCACAATGCGGGAATTTGGAGGCAACCGTGTGGAAACAATGGATTTGGCTGGTATCAGGTACACTGAGGGATTAACGGAAACGGCGTGAATGAGACTGTAAACAACCTGTTGAGCGATCTGCCGCGGCTGACGCTGGTGGGGGCGATCGACATTCTGCTGGTGGCGGTGCTGGTGTACCAGGCGATTGCGATTCTGCGCGGCCGGCGGGCGGCGCGGGTGGTGATCGGGATCACGATTGTCATCGTGGTGTATGGGATTGCGGTGGTGGGGCGGTTGGTGGTGCTGCGGACGATTTTGGAGACGCTGGCGCCGTACACGGCGTTCGGGGTGATTGTGATGTTCCAGAGCGAGATCCGGCGGGTGCTGGCCCGGATCGGGGAGCAGCGCTGGGTGGGATTCGGGAGCAGACTGGCATCACGCGAGGTGGCGGACGAGATTATTCTGGCGGTGACGCAGTTGATGCAGCAGAGGACCGGGGCGCTGATCGTGCTGGAGCGCGAGACGGGGTTGCGGACCTTCGTGGAGAGCGGAGTGCGGGTGGAGGCGCACGTCACACGCGACCTGTTGCTGGCGATTTTTCAGCCAGAAGGCGCGCTGCACGACGGGGCGGTGATCATCCAGGGGGGGCGCCTGGCGGCGGCGGCGTGTTTTCTGCCGCTGACGATGAACCCGGAGTTATCGAGGAAGCTGGGAACGCGGCACCGGGCGGCGATCGGGGTCTCGGAGGAGTCGGACTGTCTGGCGATTATCGTGTCAGAGGAGCGGGGGAGCGTGTCAGTGGCGCAGGCGGGTGAGTTGGAGATGGACATTCCGATTGAGCGGCTGGGTCAGCGGTTGGGCGTGTCGGTGACGCGGGGCCGGATCTCGGGAGAGGGGCGGCGGCGATGATCCGGATCGTGACGCGGAATCTGGGATTGAAGCTGTTCTCGCTGGCGATCGCGGTGTTGTTGTGGGCGACGTTGAGCGGTTCGCGGGAATCGACGGCATCGATCGCGGCGCCGGTGCAGTACCGCAATATCCCAAAGAATCTGGAGATCAGTTCGGAGATCGTGGAGCAGGTGCATCTGCTGCTGCGGGGGCCGTCGATGAACCTGACACGGCTGAGCGGCAACGAGACACCGGTGGTCCTGGACCTGTCGCGGGTGAATGGCCCGGGGGAGACGACGTACACGATTTCGGCGGAGAGTATCGAGTTACCGGCGGGCGTGACGCTGGAGCGGGCGATTCCCGGGCAGGTGCGGTTGCGGTTGGAGACGCGGATTTCGAATGACGTGCCGGTGCGGGTGCGTTATGCATATCTGCCGGCGGGGATGGAGATTGCGGAAGAGGAAGTGATCCCGCCGCAGTTGCAGGTGATTGGGCCGGAGAGCCGGGTGAACCAGATTCAGTTCGTGGAGACGGACCCGGTGGATCTGCGGATGCTGGACGCGAACGGGGAAGCGCGGACGGCGGCGTTCGCGGGCGATCCGCAAGTGATCTTCACTGGATCGCCGCAGGTGGTGGTGCGGGTGACGCTGCGTCCGCGGGCGCCGCAAGACTAGACAGGATGAAGGGCGGGAGGGCAGCGATGGCGAAGCAACTCTTTGGGACGGATGGAATCCGCGGAGTGGCGGGCGAGACGCCGCTCGATGAACGGACAGTGTTCTGCTTCGGCGCGGCGCTGGGGGAATGGGCCGCGGGCGTGGCTCGGCAGCGGGGCGAGCGGGCGATGGTGGTGGTGGGCCGGGACACGCGGGAGTCGGGGGACTGGCTGGCGCGGCAGGTGGCGGGCGGGTTGCGCGCGGCCGGCGTGGAGACGCGGTTCGCGGGGCTGACGTCGACGCCGGGGGTGGCGTATTTGACGCGGACAGGCCCGTTCGTGGCGGGGGTGATGATCTCGGCGTCGCACAACCCATATCACGACAACGGGCTGAAGGCATTTGACCATTCGGGGTTCAAGTTGCCGGACGCGCTCGAGCACCAGTTGGAAGAGCGGATCTTCGAGTTACTGGCGCGGAACGGGGCGGGCGAGGCGGCGGCGCTGGAGGAGGATCCGCTGCTGGACCGCGAGTACCTGGACTATCTGATCTCGACGGTGAGCGGCGGGCTGGAGGGACTGCGGATCGTGCTGGACTGCGCGAACGGGAGCGTGTCGCATCTGGCGCCGGAGTTGTTCGAGCGGTTGGGAGCGAAGGTGACCCGGACGGGTTGTTCACCGGACGGGCGCAATATCAACCTGGGTTGTGGATCGCTGCATGTGGAGGCGCTGCGGGAACGGGTGCTGGCGGAAGGGGCGGACTGCGGGGCGGCGTTCGACGGGGACGCGGACCGCTGCATTCTGGTGTCGGCGGCGGGGCGGGTGCTGGACGGAGATCACGCGCTTCTGGTGGCGGGGCGGGATCTGCACGCGGCGGGCGAACTCGGCGCGGAGAGGCCGGCGATCGTGGCGACGGTGATGTCGAACCTCGGGCTGGAGCGGGCGCTGGAGTCGAGCGGGATTGCGCTGTTGCGGACATCGGTAGGCGACAAGTACGTGCTGGAGGAGATGGTGAGGACGGGATTGCCGCTGGGCGGGGAGCAGTCGGGGCATGTCATTTTCCGGCGGCACGCAACGACGGGCGACGGGATGATGACGGCATTGCGGGTGGTGGACGCGGCGCGGCGCGCGGGGCGGGGACTGGATGACCTGGTGAGCGATTTCGAGGTGTATCCGCAGCGTCTGGTGAACGTGCGGTTCAAGCGGAAGAGGCCGCTGGAGGAGTTGCCGGAGGTGCAGGCGGAGATCCGGGCGACGGAGGAAGAGTTTGGGGAGAAGGGGCGGGTGCTGGTGCGATTTTCGGGGACGGAGCCACTGGCGCGGGTGATGGTGGAAGGGCCGGATCTGGCGGAGGTGGAAGCGCGGGCGAGGCGGATTGCGGGGGCGATCGAAACCGGCTTGAGCGCGTAGGCGCGAGTCGCGATATTCTAGGCGGATATGAAGCGTCTGTTTTCTCTTTTGGTTTTTGCCGCCGTGGCCTCCACGGCCTTCGCGCAGTTGCCCGCCGGCGCCAAGCGCCCGGGCGAAGATTGGGTCCAGTTGTACAACGGCAAGGACCTGACCGGCTGGAACAATGTCGGGAACGAGAAGTGGGAGATCGAGGCCGAGGGCGTCTTACGCGGCCGCGCGGTGACGAAGGGCTACGGCTATCTCGAGACGACCAAGAACTACAAGGATTTCACCTTGTCGCTGCGGTTCAAGTGCGTCGGGAGCGGGAACAGCGGCGTGTACTTCCACACGAAGTTCAAGCCGGGCACGGCGGATGTAAGCCAGGGTGCGCAGTTCGAGATCGACTGCACGGTCGGCAAACACACGGCGGGCGTGTACGGGTTTGGGCGGGCATGGATTGTGTGGCCGTCGCCGGACAAGGAGACGGTGGTCCGGCAGAACGACTGGAACGACATGACGGTGACGGTGATCGGGAACCGTTTCATCTCGCATCTGAACGGTGTGGAGATGGTGGACTTCACCGATCCGCGGGCGCCGTTTCTGGACGGGACGATCGCGCTACAACTGCACTCGGGCGGCGATGGCGACATGTTGTTCAAAGATATCTACGTGAGAGATCTGAGCCAGCGCTGAGGGCATCTCTCGAGGAGAGATGACGCGGCTTTATTACTGCGACCACTACGCGATCCCGCTGCCGGAGGGGCACAAGTTCCCGATGGCGAAGTACCGGATGGTGCGGGACCGCCTGGCGGCGGACGGGCGCTTCGAGTTCGAGTGCGCTCCGCTGGCGCCGGTGGACGTGGTGACGCTGGTTCACGATGAAGAGTATGTGCGGCGGTTCATCGATGGCGCGCTGGCGCCGGAGGTGATCCGCCGCATCGGTTTTCCGTGGTCGGAAGGGCTGGTGAGGCGGACGCTGGCCTCGGTGGGCGGGACGATGGGGGCGTGCGGGGAAGCGCTGGCGACAGGCTGGGGCGGCAATCTGGCGGGGGGGACGCATCACGCGTTCCGGGGCGAGGGGTCGGGCTTTTGCGTGTTGAACGACATGGCGGTGGCGATCGAATGGCTGCGGGCGGCGGGACGGATCCGGCGCGCGGCGGTGGTGGATTGCGATGTCCACCAGGGTGACGGGACGGCGGCGATCTTCGAGAACGAGCCGGAGGTGTTCACGTTGTCGCTGCACGGCGAGAGGAATTTTCCCTTTCGGAAGCAGCGGAGCCGGCTCGATGTGGCGCTGGCGGACGGAACGGGAGATAACGAGTACCTAAAGGCGCTCGGCCGGGCGCTGGAGGAGGTGTTCGCGTTCGGGCCGGAGATGGTGGTCTTTCAGGCCGGGGTGGACGGGTTGGCCAGCGACACGCTGGGGCGGCTGTCGCTAACGATGGAAGGCCTGGCGGCACGGGACCGGATGGTGCTGGGCGCGGCGCGGGCGGCGGGCGTGCCGGTGGTGGTTGTGTTGGGCGGCGGTTACGCGAAGCCGGTGGAACATACGGCGGACGCACACGCGCAGACGTTCCGGACGGCGGCGGCGGTCTATTCAGGCGAGGCGAGCAGCATCGCGTTGAAGACGAGTTTGAGCGTCAGGTAGCTTTGAGCGCGGTACTGCGGGCGCAGGCCGAACAGCACGGCGCGGCCTTTGCCGATGGGGACATCGAGCAGGGCGGGCTTGCCGGCGATGCGCTGTTCGCCGAGCAGCCAGCCGGACTCGAGCACCGGGGCGGCGCTGTAGCGGAGCACGGTGGAAGCGGCTTTGGGGGAAGCCGGTTCCCAGACGGGGCTGGCCTGCATCCAGATGGTAAATTCGCGCGGGAGTCCCGCCAGCAAAGGCGATGCGCCCTGGGCGCTGACTTTGAGCAGGGAGCCCGGACAATAGAACTCGCTGTTCGGGACGCCTTCCAGAGCGTCCTTCACGGGCAAGTGGAGATGCTGGGCGGCATAGCGGCCGGCGCCGTTGAAGAACAGCAGTGCGCCGCCGGCTTCGGCAAAGGCCTTGAGGGCGAGGGCGCCCTCGTTGCCGAGGCCGCCGGTGTATTCGGCGGGCATGGAGCCCTGGCGGTAGCCATCGTGGATGGCGGCGGGAGTCTGGTCAGGAAACAGAATGACATCGAAACGCGCGCGGAGGTTGCCGGCGCGGATGGCGGCATTGCCGAGACTTTCATACTGCCAGCCGGACTGCTCAACGATCCAGCGGGTCCAGCCTTCATCCATATTCGGAATGTGGCTTTTGTAGATGGCAACGCGGGGGCGGCGGACTTCGGCGAAGCCGGCGGGAGCGGCGGCGCCGCTGGTGAAGTCGCCGCTGCGCGGGTCGCGCCAGACATCCCGTTCATCGCCGCTTCGACGGGAAAAG
>ERZ761609.538-NODE-538-length-43056-cov-51.110370_pt1 | contig 43056 bp, 41 predicted proteins | sample MGYA00511163_ERZ761609 | MGnify/ENA primary metagenome ERZ761609 (study PRJEB28899, sample SAMN02445070) | bioreactor sludge metagenome | biome: EBPR sludge | place: Australia: Brisbane, Thorneside Wastewater Treatment Plant | collected 2011-12-16 ...
GCCCATGCCCGGAGCCCCCGCCCCGGCGCTTCCCGACGAGGCGGCGCCCGCCGCTGCGGCCGAAGGAACCCAGGAAGGATAAGGAGACCCGACCATGGCTGAACAACGAGGGGGCCGCCCGATCGCGGCTTCACAAAAGCCCACCGGCACCGACAAGGCCATTGCCACCGGCCGGAAACAGTATTTCCGCCGCCGCAAGGTCTGCCGCTTCTGCGTGGAAAAGATCGACGATATCAACTACAAGGACGTCCGCATGCTGACGCCCTTTATCTCGGAAAAGGGCAAGATCCTGCCCCGCCGCATTACCGGCGTCTGCGCGGCTCATCAGCGCATGCTCACCGAAGCCGTGAAGCAGGCCCGCAACATCGCGCTGTTGCCGTTCGCGGCCAACGCGTAGTCGAGGAGCCCACCGATGGAAGTCATTCTGCGAGACGACATTGACAATCTGGGCAGCCGCGGCGACCTGGTGAAGGTGGCCGATGGCTATGCCCGCAATTTCCTGCTGCCCCGCCGACTGGCGGTTCCGGCGACCGAGGCCAACAAGAAGATCGTGGAACAGGAGCGGCAAGCCGCGCTGCGCCGCGAAGCGAAGGAGAAGGGCGCCGCGGAGGAATTAGCCGCGCTGCTCGCCCAACTCACGCTGACTACCGAGCAGAAGGCCGGCGAACAGGATCAACTGTTCGGCAGCGTGACGAACTCCGACATCGCCGCACTGCTGGAGAAGGCCAGTTATAAGATCGACCGCCGCAAGATCACGCTGGATGCGCCCATCAAGACTTTGGGTGAGCACCAGGTGCCAATCAAGCTGCACCGCGAAGTGACCGCGACCGTGAAGCTGGTGGTCCTCCGCGAGGGCGGCGAACCGGAGCCCGCGGCCGAGACGCCTGCCGAGTAAGAGTAAACCCCGAGCCGGTCCGGGCTTGATGGAGTCCGGACCGGTTCTTCTCCTCCCCCCTCCGGCGCCCAGGAAGCGCCAGCCCATGATTCTTCCCGAACGTTTTCCCCAAACGCCGGTGGCGAACCTGCTGCAGGCCGCGGCCTACGGCAAGGTAGGCGTGGACCAGCGCCTGCTGCGCGCCATGCTCGACCGGCCGGACGAAACGCTGAATGTGCTGGATCAACTGGCCCTCCGGTTGGATCCGGACCGGTTGATCGACCTTGATGATCTGTATCTGGATCTCTACCGGGCGTTCAACTCACCGAGTGCGATTCCCTTCTACGTTCACCGGCTGCGCGAGAGCATTGAGGACATCCCCGACGAACTGGTGGAGGCGTTTGCCGCTCTTGGCCCCGACGCGCTGGATGCCGTGATCGCTTGCTATGAAGAGATGGACCCCGACGATGCCGCCGATGTGGTGTTCCTGCTGGCGGCCATGGGGGTGCGGGATGCGCGGGTGAGGGCGATTCTGCGGCGCACGCTGAAGGACGATCCCTTCGAAGGCGCGCTGGCGATCGGCTTGCTCGCTGATCCGGAACTGAGGCCGGATTTGGAGGCGGCGCTGGAGGCTTTGCCCGCAGGAGCGGTTGATGAGCGGCGCAACCTGGAGTCGGCGCTGGAGTCGATTGATCAGGGCGTGGAGCGGACGCTGCCTGTATTTGACATCTTCGAGCTTTACCCAGAGACAGCGCCTCCGGTGTTCGAGGTGTTGGAGAATGAGGAACTGATCAAGTATCTGAACTGCCCGTCGTCTGAGTACCGGGCGGCGGCGGCGCGGGAGATCGCCGACCTGACCGAAGGCTCGCCTGTAGTCCGCGACGCCTTGCTGGAGCGGGGCTTTGCGGATGAGAGCCAGGAGGTGCGCGGCGAGGCGCTTCGCGCCCTGGGCGCGTGCCGCGATGATCCTGCCGTGAAGCCGCGGCTGAGGGAGGCCGCGCTGGACCAGCAGGCTCCGCTGGAGGTTCGCGCGGGCGCACTAATCGCACTGGCTCCGGCGCATCGGGACAGCCAGCTTCAGCCGGTGCTGGAGGCCTTCTATGAGAATGAGGCGACCCGCGCGGCTGCGCTGGAGGCGATGTGGAACAGCCTGGACCCGCATTACCGCAGGTACTTTGCGGCGAACCTGCGTCATGAAGATCCCGAGATCCAACTGCAGGCGATTCAGGGTGTCGGCGCGGTGCCTCTCCCGGACCTGGCGCTCGAACTCGTGCCGCTGTTTGATTCGGTGAACCGCGAGCACGCGCTGATCAGCTACGCCTTTGCGGTCAAGGCGCCGGTGGCCCCGAAGAGCGTCTCGAAGCTGTTCGACCGCATCGAGGAGAAGGCGGGAGGGATGAGCGAGGAGGAATCGCAGGCGGTGGCGGAGGCGCTGGACGCGCGTCTGGTGCGCGAGGGCTACCGGCCCTTCTTCTTCCCCGAGGAACACGACGGGGAGGAGCACCAGCATGATGCGCCCGCCCCTCAGCCCGTGCAAACGGTGAAGGTCGGCCGTAATGATCCCTGCCCCTGCGGGAGTGGCAAGAAGTACAAGAAGTGCTGCGGGGCCTGATCAAACAAGTTGGCCTGAGAATGTTTGTTTAACAATTCATCCGCCCCAAACTGAACTGCAACTTTAGCTGGATAGGATCGGGGCGATGCAGGCCACGTCCCGATCCCGCGTCCACTTCTCCTGGCGGCAGCCCGATGTCTGGAAGCTTTACCGGACCGGCGTGTCGCTGCACTCGCACACCTCGCATTCGCGCGAGACTCTGGATTTCATTCCCCGCCTGAGCCGCTCCGTGCCGTTGCTGCGCGAAGCGGTCGCTGCCCAGGAACGCCGCTACCTGCGGATTCATGGCCGGGAGATCGATTACTACAGCGCTTGGTGGACCCCGCCGCTGGGTCCTCGGGAGGCGCTTTCCTTGGAACGCGGGCAGATTGCCGGGCTGGGTCTCCAGCCACTGGTGTCGCTTTCCGACCATGACAATATCGAGGCGCCCGGGCTGCTGCGGGTGCTGGATGAAGGGCGCGATGTCCCCATCTCAGTGGAGTGGACCGTGCCATGGCAGGAGACATTCCTGCACTTGGGCGTGCATAACCTGGCGCCCCGGCGGGCGGCGGAGCGGATGTGCGCGCTGCAGGGATTCACCGCCGCGCCGCGGGCGGAGCAACTCGACGGGCTATTGGAGTGGATCACCGAGGATCCGCAAACGCTGCTGGTCTTCAACCATCCGTGCTGGGACGAGAAGGGGATGGGCCACGACGCGCACTGCCGCGTGGCCGCCGCTTTCGCGCGGAGATTCCGGGCCCACCTGCACGCCGTGGAACTGAACGGGCTGCGGCCGTGGTCGGAGAACCGGCTCAATTTGGCCCTCGCTGATTCGCTGGATCTGCCCGTGATATCGGGTGGCGACCGCCACACTTGCGAGCCCAACGCGCTGCTGAACCTGACCAATGCGGCGAGCTTCGGTGAGTTTGTCGAGGAGGTTCGCGAGTACGGCTACAGCCATGTGCTGGTGATGCCGCAGTATCGGGAGTCGCTGACTTTGCGCCTGATCCACGCCATAGCCGATGTGATGTGCGATAACGAGAGTCACACACACGGGTGGAGGCACTGGACCGATAGGGTCTTCTTCCGCCGCGCCAATGGGCAGGTGACCACACTGAGCGAATCGTGGCGTGGATGCGGGCCGCCCGCGGTGGTAAGTGCCTTTGCAAGTCTGGCTCGGCTTGCCGGCGCGCACCCAATGCGCTTTGCACTTCGCCAGTTGGTGGCTCCAGTGCAAGAATTGGTTCTATGAACTTGCCGGCGCCCCGCGTCGCCTTCTTCGCTGACAGTTTTCATGAGGTGAACGGGGTCGCCCTGACATCACGCCAATTTGAGGCCTTTGCCCGCCGCCGGGGATTGCCATTTCTGAGCGCGCACACAGGTCCGGAGACACGGGTGTGGACCGAGGGATCCGTCACGCGATGTGAACTGGCGCTAGGCCGCTGGACGGTGCCGCTGGAATCCGACCTGCGGTTTGACACGACGTTCCTCCGGCTGCGCAAAACCGTGGGTGGGGCGATTGACGCCTTTTCTCCGGACATTGTTCACATCACGGGACCGAGCCATACGGGTATCTTGGGGTTAATCGCGGCCCGGCAGCGTGGCATTCCGCTGGCCGCGTCGTGGCACACCAATATTCACGAGTATGGCGGCCGGCGGCTTGAGCGGATCCTAGGCTTCCTGCCGGGCTCGTGGGCCCGCACTGCGGGACGCTGGGCTGAGAGTGGGGCCTTGGCCGCAACGTTGGCCTTCTACCGATTCGCGCGCGTGACGATGGCGCCCAATCCGCATCTCATTCATCTTCTCGAGACGCGCGCAAAACGGATCTGTTCTCAGATGCGGCGCGGTGTGGATACCGAACAGTTCCACCCCCGATTCCGCGACCGGACGGACGACGCGCTCGTGGTCGGCTATATTGGGCGGACGTCAACCGAGAAGAATGTGCAGTTCCTGGCGGACGTGGAGGAGGCTTTGCGGGCAGCGGGAGTGGGGGATTACCGGATCTTTGTAGCAGGGCACGGCGGGCTCTTAGAGTGGTTGCGGGAACACCTGCGGCAGTGTGAGATACCTGGCGTGCTCGAGGGCGAGGCGCTCTCGCGGGCATACGCCAACCTGGATCTGTTTGTGTTCCCGTCCGAGACCGATACCTACGGCAACGTGGTTCAGGAGGCGATGGCTTCCGGGGTGCCCTGCGTAGTGACCGACCAGGGGGGGCCGGCAAGCATCGTTGCGCACGGTGTGGACGGCTTGATCGCGCCCATCGGCTCGGAGTTCACAGAGGCCGTTGTGGCGCTGGCGCGAGATCCGGAGCGCCGGAGGAAAATGGCGGAAGCCGCGCGCGCCAAGGCGCTGACGGCCAGTTGGGATTCGGTGTTTGAGGAAGTGTACTCTGCATATCAGCATGCGCTGAGCCCGGTACAATCGTAGGGATGAGATTTCTCAGCCTGCTCGTCGCCTGTAGTGCCGTCGTTTGGGGTCAAAATGATCCCGTGCGCGGCCGCCAGATTGTGGACGAAGCCGTGGCCGCATTAGGGGGTGATGCATTTCTCAGAATGCAGGACCGGGTGGAACAGGGGCGCGGCTACAGCTTTTACCGTGAGCGTCTCTCCGGGCTGTCGAGAACCACTATCTATACCAGGTATCTGACCCGTCCTGAGCCTCCGCCTACCGGTTACATCGGACAGCGGGAGCGCCAGGCGTTCGGCAAGAATCAGGACGTGTACATCGTCTTCAACGAGATGGGCGGCCACGAAATCACGTTCCGTGGCGCCAAGCCCCTGCCTCCGGACACCATGGAGCGGTGGCAGGAGTCGCTCCGCCACAACATTTTCCACACCCTGCGGTCCCGGATGGGGGAACCGGGTCTGGTGTTTGAGTTTGTCCGCACAGACATTCATGACAACGCGGCGGTGAACGTGGTGGATGTGGTGGATAATGATGGGCGAGTGACCACCGTCTATTTTGAGCATTTGAGCAAGCTGCCGGTACGCCAGTCCTGGTTCCGCCGCGACTCCCGTTCGCGACAGAAGATCGAAGAGATCACCGTGTTCGCGAAGTTCCGCGATGTGGGCGGCGGGGTGCATTGGCCGTTTGTCGTCCGCCGGGAACGGGCTGGGGAGAAGATCTTCGAGATGTTCGCGGACGATGTGAAGATCAACCAGGGCTTGACGGACGAACTGTTCACCCTGCCAGGTAACGTGAAAGTGCTTGACCCGGCTACGAAGTCGCGCCGTCGCTGAGTGGAGGCAAGCACGGGGCGATTTCCTGCGCATCCCTTGGATCCAGCCAGGCTGGGACCGATGCTACGATATAGAATTGTGCAACAGGCCGCGCCGTTGCTGACCCGGACGTCGCATGGACCTCGACCAACTCCACACGTTTCTCGAAATCGTTCGCCTGAAGAGTTTCTCGAAGGCGGCGCAGACGTGTTTCCGGACGCAGCCAGCCATCAGCGCCCAGATCCGGCAACTCGAGCAGGAGTTGAATACGTCGCTCTTTGAGCGGCTGGGCACGAGGATCCAGTTGACTCCCGCCGGTCGGATCTTCGCCGAGTACTCCGAGCAGATTCTCGACCTGCGGCGTCGCGCCCAGAACGCTATCAATGAGCTTGATCGCGTACCGCGCGGCGAGTTGGTGATCGCCGCGAACGAGGCGACGTGCATTTATGTTCTGCCGAGCGTGTTCTCTGAGTACAAGAAGTTGTACCCCAATGTGCAGCTGTTGGTGGACCGCAGTTATGGGGGGCACGTGGTGGAGGCGGTGATCGACAATCTGGCCGATTTCGGGTTCACGCAATTGCCGGTGCAGGAGAAGAAACTCAGCGTGCTGCCTGTGCACAGCGATGAGATCGTGCTGCTGACGCCGGCGGGCCATCCGTTGGCCCGGAATGAGGTGGTGACCTGCGACCAGTTGATCAATCACCCCCTGTTGCTGCCCAAGGGCGGCGCCACGCGGGCAAAGCTGAATCAGTGGCTGGAGCCGGTGGACGACCAGATCCGGATCTCGATGGAACTGGATTCCACGGAAATGATCAAGCGGTTTGTGTTGGCTGGCCTGGGGCTGTCGTTCATGGCGGCGTCGCATTGCCGCGAGGAGGCCGCAGGGGGCAAACTCGCCACGGTCTCACTCGGGCCCGAGCCGGTGATCCGCCGGCTGGGGCTAATCTACCGCAAGGACAAGGCGTTCTCCAAGGCGGGGCTTGGCTTTATCCAGGTGGTTTCCGAACGTGCGGGCGTAATGGAAAACGACCACGCCGGACTGCCGGCCTGAGGGGGCCTGCATGGACGAGGGGCGATACCATACGCGAACGGTTTTGATCGCCACGCGGAAGGGGCAGCGCGTCTATTCGTCACCGGACGAGGTGCCGGACAAACTGCGCCGCCCGCTTGAGAAAGCGCTGGGCAGCGAACTTGCTGCAACTATTGTGATTGCCGACGAGAAGGGCAGGGCCGAAGCGCTCCGCCGGGTGGAGCGCGCTTCCAGGGCGGCTCCCGAGCCGAACTTCCCTTACGCCCGTCAAGCAGCGATTGCTGGCCTTGCTGCTTTCTTGCTCTGGGTCCTGGCCACTTTGCGCTGATCACGCCCTAAAGCTTTTCCTGTTCCGGCCGATAGAGCCGTCATGGACCGGCGTCAACACCCCCGATACGAAACCGAAGCCCCCGTAGTGATTACGATCCTGTCCGGAGGTGCAACTACTGTGGAGGCGGTCCTCGAACAACTGTCCGGGACCGGAGCCCGCATCAGTTCACCAGTGGCCTTGCCACCCGGAACGCCGCTGCGGCTCGACTTGCCAGATACCATGCTGCTTGGGGAGTCCGTCCACTGTCAAAGCGCTGGTGAAAGGTATGTGGTGGGTGTCCATCTTGAACATTCGCTGAACACCGTAGGCGAATTACGCAGGCTCATGAATGCACTGATGATCGAAGGTCAGGGCCGTGGTTCGGAAGTGTCAAACCGAACTTAACGCGCGGAAGCCTACCGCGATAGAGAGCAAAAGCGCACCCGCCAGAATGAGCCACAACGCCCAGCTCAACAAGCGGGCTGTGCTGCCGCGGCGAAAACCAGTTTCGACAAAACCCCTCGGCATGGCGTTACCTCCCACGACCTGTTGTTACCAAATAGTAGCAGTTTTGTAATCGAAATACTACTTATCTGTCTGAACCGCACCTCCGCCATCCAAAAGCGCTATAGTAGCGATTGAAATGGCGAAAAAAGCAGTCATCCTCGGCTCTGCCGGCCAACTCGGCCAGGAATTGGCCATCGAATTCGCGGCCTTCGACTATGATGTGCGCGCCTGGGACCGGGCGGCGGTCGATATCTCCAGCGCTCCCGGCGTGGAGCAGGCGCTGGCCTCATTTGACCCAGACGTAGTGATCAATGCAGCCGCTTACAATCAAGTGGACGTGGCCGAGAAGGAGCCCGTTGCGGCTTTTCAAATCAATGCCTTGGCAGTCCGTAACATTGCTGTGGCGTGCCGGCAGACCGGTGCGCGTCTGGTCCACTTCTCCACCGACTACGTTTTTGACGGTCGAACTTCGCGTCCCTATCGTGAGACTGACCCCACCCACCCGTTGGGGGCCTATGCGGTATCGAAGCTAGCCGGGGAGCTCTATGCGCAAGCCTATCTTGACAACGCTCTCATTATTCGCACGTCCGGTGTGTTCGGTCCCGGGGGCTTGAACACGGCCCGGGGGAACTTCGTGGAACTGATGCTTCGTCTAGCCGCTTCCGGCCACCCGATTCGGGTAGTGGAGGACCATGTGGCATCGCCGACCTATGCGCCCGCACTCGCGTCGCGGACCCGGGAACTGGTGGAGTTAGGGGCTACCGGTGTGGTCCATTGCGGCGGTGGAGAAGCGATTTCCTGGTACGATTACGCCAAACTGATCTTTGAAGCCTCCGGGTTGAAGCCCGAACTCCGGCCCACCGACGAGAGGGAATACCGAACGCCCGCCCGTCGGCCGCGCTATTCAGCCCTCGACAATTCGCATCTGGAGTCTTTGGGCGCCACCCCCATGCCGCCCTTGAGCGAATGTATCCGCACCTATCTGACCCTGCGGAATCAGAAACTGGTGGAGTTGCGCTGAGGCGGATTCAACTGGTGCCCGCGTAGTAGCCTTTCCGGGCCTGGACCCGAATTTTCTTGTCCTTTGGCCGGATCTCCACTTTCCTGAAGGTTCCGTCCTTTGACGGATTGGTCGAGGTATATCCGATCACATACTGTGTGCGCATCTCTTCGGCGATTTGGCCGTAAATCTGCTCCAGACTGTGGTTGCGGTCCACCCGGAACATTCTGCCGCCGGTCTCCTCCGCCATCCGCTTCATTGCGCCCGTGCCCGAGGCGCCTCCAAACATCGCGCTGGTGTAGCGGGGATCTTCGAAGAGAACCGGATAGATGATGGCGTCTGAGCGCTGTGCCTCCTCAATCGCTTCGCCGATCTTGATCCGGCTTCCAACGTCAACTCCGTCCGTGATCAAGACAATTGCTTTTCGCCCGACTTCCCGCCGGAGTTTTTCCTTTGCCGCCAACCACACGGCCTCATAGAGCACCGTCCCCCGGCCACCACCGGGGACGGGAACGGTGGAGGGTGTGTAAACGCCACTCACTCCGCCGACCACCTTGAGCTGATCGAGGCCCCGCCGCAGAAGCCGGGGCGAATTGGTGTAGTCCTGGAGCAGGTCTGTGTCGGGCCCAAAGCTGATGAGAAAGGCCATGTCCTTCTCCCTGAGTACCTGCTCAAAGAATCTTTCCGAGGCCCTCTTTTCGGTCTCAATCAGGCGCTCCTGGCTCCGGCTGACATCCACGAGCAACCCCAGGGTCAAGGGCAGATCGGTTTCACGCGCGAAGAACTTGATCTGCTGGGGTTTACCGTCCTCGAATAACGTGAAGTCCTCCGCGTTCAACCCCTTGACATATCCGCCACGCCCTTCGCGGGCGGAGAAAAAGAGGTTGACCAACTCGACGTCCACTCTGATGATGGGGGTCTCTTCCTCCACCGGCGGAACCGGCCGCGGCACCTGGGCCATTGCCGGGGTGAGCAGGACAACGGACGCCCACGTGGCCAGCCAATGAAAGTTCATCTTCAACACCATGTCATACTTGGGGATGCGCCTGCCGCGCGATTCGTTCCATGCACCCCGCAGTTGATCACTTGCGCCGTGCGGATCCGGTACTCCGATCCGTGATTGACAGGGCTGGCCCCTACGCCATTCGCTACCATCCGCCGGTGTTCGCGACTTTGGCGCGTTCGATTGTCTCTCAACAACTGAGCGGGCGTGCCGCGGCGACCATCTGGGGGCGTCTGGTGGCGCTTGTTCGTCCGCGCCGGTTGACGCCGGCGGCGGTGTTGGCGCTCAGTGACAATTCGTTGCGGGCCTGCGGACTCTCGGTGCAGAAGATTACCTCAATCCGGGATCTTGCGCACCGGGCGGCTGCCGGCGAACTGCGGTTCCGCCGGCTGATGCGCCTGGAGGATGAGCACGTGATCCGCGAGTTGACCCCAGTTCGCGGAGTCGGTGTCTGGACCGCCCATATGTTTCTCATCTTCGCCTTGCGCCGTCCGGATGTTCTGCCCACCGGCGACCTGGGTATTCGCAATGCGATCACGCGGGCCTATGGTCTGGCAGTCCCACCCTCGCCCGCGCAAATGGAGGAGATTGCCGCACCCTGGCGGCCGTGGCGCTCCGCCGCCTCCTGGTATCTGTGGAGGAGTCTGGACAATCAGGCCGCCCTTTGACCGCCGCCATGAAGTCCCGTCAGGAATTACTGCACGCCCTTTCCGCGCACCAGCCCTTTAACGAACATGAGGCCGCCATGCGGGCGCGGCTGATCGAGTTCGTGGCCGCCCACGAGAACTGCTATTCACGCTCGCTGCTGGAAGGACACGTGACCGCCTCGGCGTGGGTCGTGGACACCGGACTGAGCCGCACGCTTCTGACCCACCACGCCAAACTGGGCCTCTGGCTTCAGCCCGGAGGGCATTGCGACGGCGATCCGGACGTGTTGGGCAGCGCGCTTCGCGAGGTACGCGAGGAAGCTGGCCTTACACGGCTGACCCCCATGCTGGGCGGTCGGCTCTTCGACGTGGATGCCCACGAGATCCCTTCCCGCGGGACTGAACCCGCTCACATCCATTACGACGTACGGTTCCTGATCCAGGCCGACCCCGGCGAGCCTCTCCGGATCTCGGCCGAGTCCCATGATCTTGCCTGGGTGGATCTTGATCGGGTGGCGGCGTTGAACACGGATGAGAGCGTGTTGCGGTTGGTGGCGCGCACGCTTGCGCTCCGTCCGGCAAGCCGGTAAAAAGTCGCCTCGGCGTTGGAAATATTTCCGTATTCGGCAATGTTTTCCGAGATATTCGATAAACCATTTCGTTTGAGAATGAGACCCGACGGAATCTTAAATTTGTGGTTGACCTGCTGCCAATTTCCAATTAGACTCGAAGTAACCGAGCCCGCTCAGCCGGCGCTGTCCGGCACTGAATTTCGGTCCGAATTATCCCTTTGTGCCCCGCTTGGCGCATCCGCTTCCGCAAGTTTCCCCCGCCGCCGTGCCCGGGCCGCCTCCTCCTGACTCCTCCGACCAATTGAGGCGGCATTGGGATCTTCACCTGGCGGCGGGGGAATTCATCCCCCTAGCCACCTTTCTGGTGTGATAAGCTGCCAAGCAAACGGGGAGATCTGTCGAGAGGGCAAACCATGCGCACCACCCGAGTTCGTTTTCTGCTTTCCGCCGTCGTCATCTTGACGCTTGCCATCGCCGGGCCGCTGACGGCCAACTGGCCGCAATGGCGCGGTCCCCTGTTCACCGGCGCCAGTCCTGACGCCCGTGACTTGCCAGTGAAATGGAGCGAGACCGAGAATGTGCTGTGGCGCACGAAACTGCCAAGCTGGAGCGCCGCGACGCCGATTATCTGGAACGACACAATCTTCGTCACGTCTGCCGAGGAGGGATTCGCCACGCTGGGTTCCCGGCAGGGAGCGGACGGTTCCGCGCACGACAAGATTTTCTTGATCGCCGTCAGCCGGAAGGACGGCAAGGTGCTCTGGAGGAATCAGATTGATAGCGGCAACCGTCTGTTCCGGAAGCAGAACTCGGCTTCACCCTCCGCCATCACGGATGGCCGGCACGTTTGGATCATGACCGGCAACGGGAAATTTGCCTGTTTCACGTTTGACGGCAAGGAGGTCTGGAAGCGCGACATTCAAGCCGACTACGGGCGCTTTGGCCTGAATCATGGCTATGCATCCACGCCTCTGCTGCATAAAGGCAAGCTCTATGTCCAGGTTCTGCACGGCATGAAGACCACCGATCCGTCGTACGTCTTCGCGGTTGAGCCTTCGACGGGCAAGACCATCTGGAAAGTGGAGCGGCCCACTGACGCCATCCGTGAATCTCCGGACAACTACGCCACGCCGCAGATTGCCGTTGTGAAAGGGCAGGAGCAACTGATTATCTCGGGTGGAGACTATGCCACTGGCCACTCGCTGGAGGACGGGCGCGAATTGTGGCGGATGGGCGGTTTCAATCCAACCAACAATCCAATGAACCGCACCATCGCGTCGTCGCTGGTGATAGGCGATCTGGTTTTTACTCCCAGCACCCGCGGCCGGCCGTTCATCGCTTTTCGTGCCGGCGGCACCGGCACCATCACAGGCAAAAACGAGGTCTGGACGAACAATCTCGGCGCCGACGTCCCCACGCCCGCCACCGATGGCAAGTACATTTATGTGCTAGTGGACAATGGGGTGATGAACTGCCTGGAGGCTGAAACGGGAAAGGTGGTGTACCAGGGGCAGCGCCTGGAACTGGGCACCTACAGCGCCTCGCCATTGCTTGCCGACGGGAAAATCTATTGTACAAATGAAGAGGGCAACACGACTGTAATCCAGGCTGGTCCTAAGTTCGAGGTTCTGGCCGTCAACAAACTGGACAATCATACTTTGGCCAGTCCGGTCGCTGCGGGCAACCAGATCTTTCTCCGTACAGCAGATTATCTCTATTGCTTTCAGAAGAAATAGTGGTTTAGTGGAGGAGAGAATAGCCGCCGTCCGCCCGCAAAACGGAGCCTGTGAGATAGGATGCCTCGTCCGAGGCGAGAAAGACGACGGCGCGGGCCATTTCATCCGGTAGAGCCAGCCTGCCTAACGGTACTGTCCCCCCAGCGGTCTGAAGCTGGTCCTCGGTGAAGTAAGCCCGTTCGCCAGGCGTGTCCGTCCAGCCCGGTTCGAGAACATTGACGCGAATCCGGTGTGGGGCCAGTTCCAGCGCCCACGTAGCGGCCATCTGATTGACGGCGGCCTTGGCGCCGTTGTAGGCCGATGCCCCGACGTAGGGGCGGAACGAATGGACGGAACTCACAATTACCATGGCGCCGCCTCCGCCCTGATCTACCATTCTCCGGGCGGCCATCTGGCAGCAATGGAATACGCCCCACTGAGTCACGCCCCAAGTCTGCTCGACATCCTCGACGGTCAGGTCGAGTAATGGCTTACGGGCGTTGTGCGCGGCATTGGCGACAAGAATGTCCAACCGTCCAAAGGTGCGAAGAGCCGTGGTGAACATCGTTTCCACCTCCCCCCGCCGCGCCACGTCGGCCTGCACCACCAGAGCCTTGCGTCCCATGGCGGTAATCTCGCCTGCGGCGGCGCGGGCCTCTTCCAGGTGGAGCAGTTCGTTGAGTACAACGTCGGCTCCCGCACGGGCTAGGGCAAGGGCTGAAGCGCGGCCAATGCCCCGTGCCGAGCCGGTCACCATTGCCACGCGGCCGGCAAGAGGTTCACTGAAGGCGGACATGCCTTCAGCATGCCACGGAGCGGGACTACCTCGCCGTGGTGAACGTCAATGAGGCCGAGTAGGTGTCCCAATCCGCCTCACGGCGGTCCAGCCGGCGAACCAGGCGCAATGTATGCAGTTTCCATTGTCCTGCGGCTTCCATGATCACCACCGTCTGGCCGCGTGCATCGGTTGGCCCCGCGGCCATGCTCCCCATGCGCCCGTCGCCATACAGCCACCGGACGTTAATCAAAGCGCCTCGCAAAGCGGCACCACGGAACAGGACTCGCACGGGCAGTTCATCGCCGGGCTTCAACAGGGCAGGGTTCCTGAGTGGCACAATCTCGAGGGGGTGTCCCACGGGATGATCGAAGCCTGCGCCTGGTTCGCCGACAGCCAGCAGGGCCTTTGCCGATCTTCGGATGGACTCCCGTCCCGGACGGCGGGTTTCGCCCTGTCGGCTTCGCCACTGAAGCGTATCATTCGCGCCCTCGTCGGCCAGGTATGCCTCGAAATCGTCCGCCTCCAACTCGCGTGCCAGAGGAACTGTCTCAACAGCTGCGTAAAAGGAGCTTTTCGCGGCCGGCGCTCTGAGCCTGGCCACCGTCCGGTCACCGAGGTCCTGCCAATCCCGGAGGGCAACACCGGTACTCAATCTTGCCCTAGAGAGCTTTTCAGGTGGTATTGAAAACTCACTGCCAGGGAAGAAATCGCCGTTGTGGATTGCCAGTTCGAATTCCTCTCCTGGCTTAAGGACAAAACGCTCCGGCAGAAGATAGAAGTCCTGAGCAAGGCAGGGCAGGGGGGCGGCCAGCAGGAAAAGGGCGGGCAGACGGATCATGCGCTTCTACTACTCATGGTAGCGTGCGTAACCGATTCGATTTCCGGCCAGTCTAACGAATCAGAAGACAAGATCATTGGAATCATATAAAGGAGGTTGGACCGAACCCATGTTTCGTCTGGCCCTTTTGCTGATGGCCACTTGGCCCGCGGCGGCGAGCCTTCCGTGCTGGGTGCACGACGCGGCGGCCGTTGGGGATCATGTCTGGCTGCTTTGCGAACGAGGCCAAGCGCTCCGTAGTGCGGACCGTGGCGCAACCTGGACCACTGCAAATGTGGCCCCAGATGAGAAACTGCGAGGAATTGCCTTCCTGGATGAGCGCCGCGGCATCATCGTAGGTGACAACGGCTTGATCTGGGCCACCACCGATGCGGGAGCCACTTGGACCCAGCGCAAACTTAACACAAACGATCACTTGACCAGTGTTACCGTAGCCGGGGGGCACGTTTGGATTGGAGGCTATGGCGGGACAGTTTTCCATTCCGCAGATGCCGGGGCGACTTGGGAGCGCCAGCCCACCACGGCTACGCGGGCCATCAACGATATCTTTTTCCTTGACCAGAGCCATGGTTGGGCAGTCGGCTGGGTGGGCCTGATCCTCCGGACCACGGATGGCGGCCGGACCTGGGAGGAAGTACGCACTTCCGCGACCAGTTGGACTCTGGCCTCGGTGCAATTCCGGGACCCTGAAAACGGGTGGATTGTGGGTCCTTTCGGCCAGATACTGCGCAGCTGCGATGGTGGCCGAACCTGGACGGTCCTGGAAAGCCCGGTCCGCAGTTGGCTCTCTTCGATTCACTTCGACACGCAGGGACGAGGGTGGATCACTGCCGAACGGGACATCCTCACCAGCGACGACGGCGAAGCGTGGCGTGCGCTGGGTCTTGAGGAATGGATGTTCCTCGAGAAGACTGTCACCGTGGGCGACCACCTGTGGGGTGTCGGCCCATTTGGCCTGATGATCAATGATGGGCCAGAATCTAAGCCTTGGCGCCGTCTGGAACCGGCGTTCTCACCCAGCACGTGAAGTGGGAGTGCACATAAGTTCAATGGGAGAGGCAATCCCCCCGCAGCTCAAAGTGGGGCCAGAGCATCGCCGCCGTCGACGCTTACCCATTCTGCGGGACGGTCTCCGCGCTCGGGATCGTCTCCGCAGCGTGACCCCACGGCAGAGGTTATAGCTTCACCGTCTCCCGTCTCTCCACGCGCGAATCGTCGATCAGAATCCCGAAGCCCGGCCGGTCATTCAGCTCAATCTGGCCGTTCCGGACCTCGGGCCAGTCCTTTTCGAACCAGTAATACCAGCGCATCTTGGTGATCAGGTTCTCCACCAGGGGACACGTGGCGGGGGACTGTGCCGCCACCACGTGCAACGCGGCATGGATAGAATGGCCGTGCGGGACGACTTGGGCGTCATAGAGAGATCCGAGGTGACAGATCTTGACCAACTCGCTTACGCCGCCGCACCACTCCGGGTCCGCCTGGCACACACTGATCGCCCCTGACGCCAGGAACTTCTGGGCCTCCCATCGGTTGTAGAAATGCTCGCCCGTGGCGATGGGGACACTCGTTTGTCTGCGAAGTGCGACGAAGGCGTCCAGGCGATCCGGCAGAAAGGCCTCTTCCAGCCAGCGCGGCCGCATGGGTTCCACCCGTTTACACCACTCAAGGGCGTAATCCAGGTTCCAGCCCATAAAGGCATCAAACATCAGGTCGGTGGTTTCGCCGACGGCCTGCCTCAGCGCCAGCGCCAGTTCCACGTTCTTCTGGAGTCCTTCGCGTCCATCTCCGGGTCCGTAAGTGAGAAACCATTTCTGATGGCGATAGCCCTGACGTTGTAATTCCGCGGCCTTCATCGCCGCCAGCGCGGGCTCGATGGAAAATCCGAGGCAACTGCCATACGCATCGATGCGCGCCCGCGTCGGTCCTCCCAGGAGGCGGTATACCGGGGCCTTGTAATACCGTCCACGGAGATCCCAGAGCGCATTGTCAATGGCACTGATCGCCATCATCAGGTGGCCGACACGTGCGTGCCGGTTGAAACGGTACATCTGGTCCCAGACTGTTTCCACCGCAAGCGCATCTTTGCCCATGAGGAACTGCTTCAACTGCCTTTCGATGACAGGGACGCACTCTGTGTCGATCGGTCCATAGAGGCCTTCGAGCCCATCGGCGGTTCTGATGGTGAGATAGAGTGCCGATACGGAGGTCACCGATGTCGCTGGGTTCGGGTTGTCGCGGTAGGGTTTCGGCCGGAAGGCTTCATAAATGTGAATCGGGTTTCCGATGGGCTGGGCATCCACGCCCTCCTGCCGTTCCCGCCTGCCGGTGAAGCGTGTGATGTCAACCGCCGCGATCGGCGAGGCTTTTGGGGGCGCGGCCGCGAGGGGTAGTGCACCCAGTGCCTTCAGGAATCGGCGCCGGGGGTGAAAATGTGGCATGTCCAGTCCTCCAGTGTCAGGATGTGATGGGTGTGCCAGCCACGCTGCAGCAGTGCCGATTCGGTGCGTGCGCCGTGCCGTCGTGGATAGCCGGAGAGGATGACAAGCCGGCGGGCCACTCGCGCATAGTCGGCTGCCAGCATTTCGTGCGTGGTGGCGTTGAGGTTGGCGACCAGCGTATCAATCAGGCCCTCGCCGACCGCCCTGACCGAACCCTGAAACAACCGGGCGGCGACGCCGTCGCACTGGAGATTGGTCTGCGCCACCCGGATGGCGTCCGCGTCGATGTCACACCCGGCCGGTGTCCGGGCGCCAAGAGCGGCGGCGGCGCTAAGCAGGATTCCGGAGCCAGTGCCGACGTCGAGCACTCCGTCCGATGGTGTGAGGAAGGATTCGAGCGCCATCAGGCAAAGCTGTGTGGCCGGGTGGGCTCCGGTCCCAAGAGCCATTCCAGGGTGTACGATCAACCGAAGGCGTCCCGCTGGAGTTGGGGACTCATCCCATTCGGGAGCAAGCCAGAAGCGCCGGCCCACTGCGAACGGCGCCCAAGCCTGGCGGCTTTCGGCCTCCCAGTCCCGCGGTGGTTCCGGAGCGATCACCGGGGCGTAGTCGCGGAATTGATCGAGCAGGCCTTCCTGCCGGTCGAACCACGCTCTAAGCCGGGTTCGCCCTCCCGGCAACGGTTCTTCGTGGATGCCCGTGGCGCCATGCTCCCATAGTTCGGCGGACAGCAATTCAGATTCGGCTTCGACACACACCAGCGACAAAGCAATCATCCTTGCACCCGCTTGTCCTTCCCCACCCAGTACCTGTGCTTCAGGACATTCTTTCTGATCTTTCCCGTTCCTGTCTTGGGGAGGGGATCCTCACTGAACTCGATTATGCGCGGCATCTTGAAGCGCCCCAGCCTGTCGGAAAGGAAGTCCAGCAGGGTTTCCTGGGTCAAGGAATGGCCTGGCTTCAGCACAATCAGAGCCGCGGGCACCTCCCCCCATTGGTCATCTGGAGCCGCCACCACGGCACATTCCAGGACAGCTTCGTGGGCGAAGATAGCCTTCTCCACTTCGATCGACGAAATGTTTTCGCCACCCGAAATGATGATCTCCTTCTTGCGGTCCACGATGTGGATCCAGCCTTCCTCGTCCCACACAGCCATGTCGCCGGTGTGAAACCAGTTGCCTTCGATCACGGCGGCCGTGGCCTCTGGTTCCCGGTAGTAGCCCTCCATGACGTTATCGCCTTGGGCTACCACTTCGCCCATGGATGTCATGTCGCGGGGCACATCGTTGCCATGAAGGTCCACCACGCGCACCCTGGTACCAACCATGGGCCACCCCGCCATGGCTGCGCGGCTGATGCGATCCGCTTCGTCCTTCCACGCATAGGTGGATTTGGCTCTGGACATTGTCAGGACCGGCGCGGTCTCCGTGAGCCCGTATCCCGCGCTCACGCGGCACCCGAAAGACTGTTCCATCCGCGCGATCAATTCTGGAGAGGCCGCCGCGCCGCCAATGAGAATCACCTTCAGGCTCGACAGGTCATGCCCCGTTCGCTCCGGTGCATTCAACAACATATTGGCCATCACCGGCACAAGGCTCATCTCGGTCGCACGGTGTTGCTCGATCAAGCGAAAGACTGTGAGTGGGTCAAACCGCCTGACCATCACCTGCTTGAAGCCGAGCATCGTCGATACCTGCGGACGCCCCCAGCCATTGGCATGGAAGAGTGGAATTGTATGCAGGTCCACCGTATTGTTGGGATCCTCGCACAAGTTCATGACGCCCAATGCGTGCAGGTAAAGAGAACGGTGGGTGAGGGCCACACCCTTGGGAGCGCCAGTCGAACCGCTAGTGTAAAAGAGCTCGGCAATCGAGTTTTCGTCATATGTGAAAATCTCTGCGGGTTCAGGCTGGCCGGACTCCACGATCTCCTCGTAAGTCAGGTCAGCAGCGGCGGAGGATTCCCCCAAGGCCACGGTGCGCTCCAGTTGCGGGCAAGCCTGCCTTAGCCCGGCCACCAACTGCTCGAACTCGGGCTCGAAGAACAGATACCTTGCGCCAGCGTGCTGGAGAATTGCCGCCAGTTCCTGGGGACTCAGGCGGACATTCATCGGCATCACGATCGACCGTGCCTGGATCACGCCAAAGTAACTCTCCAGGAGCCGGTGGGTGTTGAAACTCAGATAGGCCAGACGGTCTCCAGGGTTCACCCCGAGCTTCGCCAACCCGGAGGCCAGCCGGCGGGCGCGCGCGCCAAACTCAGAGTACGTGAACTCCCGGCCACCACAGACGATGCCGATCTTGTGAGGGAAAAGATCGAGCGCTCGCTCCAGGCAGCGCAGAGGCGTCAGCGGCACGAACATGGGCTGTATTCTATAGACTCCCGCTCCGGGATGCCACCATCCCGCATCAACCGCTTACTCGCCGGTTGTGGAGGGCAAGACCGATAGCGCAGTTCCGGGATCGCTGCCTAACCCCAGCGCTTCCGGCAGGCCGGGGGAAAGCTGCAACAGTTGGCCGAGCACCGCCGCGGCCCGTTTCGTATCGCCCCCCTCGGCCATCAGCTCCAACTGATTCCTCAGCAGGCGATTCAGCCCGGCGGGCGTGCCATCGGCCGCCGTGAAATACTGCGCCTCGCGAACCGCAGTAACCAGTCTTCGCGTCGTCTCCACGCCGCGCGGCAGCAGCGGCTCGGCCACACCCATCGCGTACCCCAGCACCGACCATGCGTGGAGATAGTCCTCCACTTCCTCCCGGTTGCGTTCGAGATCCAGCCGCTTCAGAGCCACCATTGCTTCCAGCGGCTGCCATGCGAAGGTGTAAAGAACAAATGCGTAGGCCTGCTGGCTCACCGGCGTCCGCTCAGCCGCATTCCAGCCCAACGATTCGCCGGTCACCCGCTGCCGCACGCCCAAGTGCAAGCGCCCGAGCGCCACCGCTTTCCGATAATTGCGTGACCAGAACTCGTCCGTGCTCTCCGCTTCCTGGAGGATCGATCCCATCCATTCGGCCGTCTCCTTTAGACGCTGCCCGTAATCGTTGGTCAGACGGCCGGTCGCAATCAGTACCGGGAGGATGTCACGCGCGGCATAGGTGGAGACCAGCGACGTCGTGCCTAGGATCCGATTGATGAACTCCGCATTGCGACGGGAGAACGCGAGTCCACGCTGAATCTTGCCGGCATCGGCCCACCCGGGCGGCTGGGTTTGGGGCTCAATTGGCGCGGTGCGAAAGGCGCTGATCGCGGCGGTCTGCGCGGCGGCGACCAGCGCTGTGAACAACAACGAGGCCAACAGGCGTTTCATCAGCGTCATGCGGACAAGTCTCCCAGTCAGTAGTAGTCAGCGCAACTCATGTAATAGCCGCACTGCTCACAAAACAATTTGCACTTCCTCTGTTCCAGCCGCCGGCTGCACACAGGACACCACAACATGGGCTCGTCAGAATCGGCATGGACCGCGTCAGTGGCTTCCGGCGAGTGCGCTTCGGGCTCCATGGATCGAGTGTATCGCTATCATGGACGAATGCGGAAGGTTTTCCGAAGGCTCCTAATTCTGGCGCTTGCCGCCGGTCTTGCTCTGCAGGGCCAACCCCGGGAACGCCCGGTTCGCCACCCGGTTCGTGGAATCCGCGGCGCTGTCGCGTCGGGCACTGATTTTGCCAGCAATGCCGCCATGCGCGTGTACGCAAAGGGAGGTAATGCAGTGGACGCGGGGGTTGCCGCCATGTTCGCAGCCGCGGTGACCGAGTACTCTCACTTTGGTTTCGGCGGTGAGGCCCCGCTGCTAATCCGCACGCCGTCCGGCCGGGTGGTTTCCATCGCCGGCGTTGGGACGATGCCGAAGCTGGCGACTGCGGCTTTCTTTCGCGAGCGGAAGCTGCAGCCCGGCGAAGTCCAGCAGCGGGAGCCCAATGGACTGGCGGGCATGGTTCCAGTTGCGGGCATTCTTCCAGCGCTCGTTCCGGGCATGGTTGATGCAGGTTTGCTTGCCCTCAAGGAGTTTGGCGTCCGCTCGTTCGCGGAAGTGATCCAGCCCGCCATCGAACTGGCCGATGCCACGCCGCTCGATGAGACCCGAGCTTCCGCTTTGGCGCGCTCGCGCCGTTTTCATGAGCTGTGGCCCAGTTCCCGGGCCGTGTTCTCTCCGGGCGAGCGCCCACTGCGCCCCGGCGACTTGTTCCGGCAGCCCGATCTCGCCCGGACCCTGCGCCAGATGGCCGCTGCCGAGCAAGCCGCCCTGGCCCGCGGAGTGTCGCGAGCCGCTGCCATCGACGCCGTTCGGGATTTCTTCTATCGGGGTGACATCGCGCGCCGCATTGCCGCTTTTTCAGAAGGTAACGGAGGCCTGCTCCGCTATGAAGATCTCGCGGAGTTCAAGCTCGAGCTGGAGGAACCGGTCTGCACCGCGTACCGCGGATACCGCATCTGCAAGCCCGGATTCTGGAGTCAGGGTCCGGCCATGATTGAGACACTCAATTTGCTGGAAGGTTTCGACCTCCGCGCCATGGGCCTCAACTCGCCCGACTACCTGCACACGCTAGCCGAAGCGCTCAAGCTCGGCTATGCCAACCGCGACGCATGGTACGGGGATCCGCGGTTCACGCCCGAGCCCCGTGAGTTTCTGTCCAAGGATTACGCCGCCAAGCGCCGCGGATTGATTGGCGCAACCGCCTCGCCCGACTTCCGGCCGGACAAAGTCGGCGGACGCCCGGCGTTCCACCCTTCGAATACTGTCTCGATCCGCCTCGAAATCGACGATGACCTGATGGCCCGTGACACCACGTGCGTCAATACAATCGACAAAGACGGCTGGGTGTTTTCCGCCACACCGTCCGGTGCCTGGCTACCTGCTGTGATTGCCGGCGACACCGGCATTCCGCTCACCCAGCGAGCCCAGAGTTTCTACCTGATTGAGGGTCACCCCAACGAACTCGCGCCGGGCAAGCGCCCTCGTGTGACGCTGAGTCCCACGCTGGTCACTTCCCCCGAAGGACGCCCTTTTGCGGCTCTTTCCACGCCGGGCGGGGACAACCAGGATCAGAGTCTGCTTCAGGTCCTTCTGAATGTTGTGGAGTTCGACCTGAACGCCCAGGCGGCCACGGAAGCGCCGCGTTTTCAGACACGGCACTTGGTCTCGAGTTTTGACAACCATGGCATGAATCCCGGCGACTTGCTGCTGGACGAGCGAATTCGTGACGAAGTTGCGGTGCAACTCAAGCAGCGGGGCCATCGCGTGGGCCGCCGTTCGCGCTACGCTTCCGGCGCGGCACCGGTTATCATTGTGTTCCGCGAGAACGGTGTGATTGAAGCCGGGGCCGACCCCCATGGCTACCGTTCGGCCCAGGCGTGGTAGATCAGTCGAACTGACGAATGACGGTCCGAACAACGCCCTGAATCACCAGCATCTCCCTCGGTTGCAATTCCGGATAGGCGGGGTTTTCCGCTTTCAGATACCAGCGCCCGTGCACGCTGACCAGCCGCTTAAGCGTAGACTCACCGTCAATCAGTGCAGCCACGATCTGGCCTTCCCGCGGCGCGGGCGTTGGTTGGATCACCACGATGTCGCCGTTGAGGATGCCGGCCTCCTTCATTGACTCGCCGCGGACCCGGAGAGCGAAGCAGCCCTCTTTCGGTTTGAATCCAAGCATGGATTCGTCCAGGTAGGTGCATGCCTCGGGGTTCGCCGGCTCCTGCACTTGCGGCGCGCCTGCGGGAATCGTCCCGAATACCGGCACCGGGTGCAGCCGATCCCTCAGCACCTCGACAGGTGGCGGGTTCCCTACGTCCACCTGCCGCGAACCCCGCCCCGAACGGCGGATCGCACCCTTCGCCTCCAACGCCTGCAGGTGCCCCGTCACTCCGTTCGGGCTCCTCCAGCCGAAATGCCGCTGGATCTCAGGGATGGAGGGTGAGCACCCGTTCTGCTGCCGGAAGCTCAGGATGAAATCGAGCACCTCCTGTTGACGGTCAGTCAACTGCATAGTATAAGTATTTACACATTCTGGAGCGAAGTCAACCGGAGGCTGATCCGTCTCCTGTCGATAAGTGGCTTTGTTTCAATTTCTTAGGACTGTTGCTGGTTTCCGGTCTATCGGTGGCAGAGAACTCCACGTGCGAGGCTTGGCCCTTGAACTGCGCTGTCCTTCGTGGCTCCAATCATGTAGAAAATCGCCGCCGGGTCTTCGCCTTGGCTATGCAGCACATCGAGAATACAGGTGACCGATGGCGGGGCGATGGCCGAGAGGTCGGTGCAGGACGCAATCCAGTAGTACGGGGCCGCCTGCCTCCGTACCTTGAATGAGTTCGGGTTAGATCCGTCATGATTGCGGAAGGCTACGTGAGAGCCTGCAGCAAAGATTGGAGGCCAACGTGAGCACGAAGAGAGAGACAGAAGGAGGTCCCCCATGGGTCAGGCTCAGCGCCGAATCTGAAAGGGCCGTCTATGAGTCCTTCGTCAACGGACCAGTGGGTTTCTCGTCCGCTCCTCGCCCGGCAGATCAAGTGAAAGAAGCCCCGCACCCGCGAAAGCCGGGAGGTACTCCCGGCGCAAAAGGGCCTCCTCCAAGGCCTCCAGCCAGCGGCGAGGGTACTTCTGGATGATGCTGCGAGCATTCCGCACAGACTGCCACAGCCCACCAAGTTGCCACATTAGTGATGTCCATCATCCTATGTCAACTCAGGCTCTGGCCGCAGGACTAGCCGTGAACCCGATCCCCATCTCCGCGAATCCGCCGTGCCATCGCATTCAATTCCTCTTTCATTTCCAGCCGGTGCACGAGCCGGGAAAAGTATGTAGGATTCATCCCGAGTGCGCGGGCTGCCTCCGCATGGCAGCCACCGCTGCCGGTGAATGCCCGCCGGATAATCTCACGCTTCGCATCGCCCGCAGCATCGCGGAAGCACTGGGCCGGCGGACCCGTCTGCCGGTACAGCGTTTCCGGAAGGTCGTCTTCGGCGACGACATCGGTCGAGCCCATAACCATGGCGTGCTCCATTGCGTTACGCAACTCGCGCACGTTTCCGGGCCAGGAGTAGCTCTCCAGCCTGGCAATGGCCGCCGGACTGAAGCCCGCAAAACGGCGCCCAGCCTTGGCCCCGAATTCCCGGGCGAAATGATCGGCGAGAAACACAATGTCCTGCTTGCGCTCCCGCAGCGGGGGCATCACCAGATTGACCACGCGCAGGCGGTGATACAGGTCGACTCGGAACGAACCCGCGGCCACCGCCGCTTCCAGATCCGCATTGGTGGCCGCCACCAGCCGGAAATCCACCCGCACCGGCTTTAAGCCCCCCAGGCGCTCAAACTGTCTCTCCTCGATTACTCGCAGAAGTTTGGCCTGCAAGCCAAGAGGCATCGTTCCGATCTCGTCGAGCAGCAAAGTGCCGCCTTCGGCCATTTCGATCTTTCCCTGCTTCGCTGTGACGGCTCCTGTAAACGCCCCCCGTTCGTGTCCGAACAATTCGCTCTCGAGCAGAGGCTCGGTGAGCGCCGCGCAGTTAATCGGCGCTAGAGGGCATGCTGATCGAGGACTGGCCAGATGGATGGCCCGCGCTGCCAATTCCTTCCCCGTCCCGCTTTCGCCCTGAATCAAAACTGTGCAGTCCGCTGGTCCGATGCGCGCGATCAGTTCGCGGATTCGCCGCATTGCCGGTGTGCGGCCAAGCAGAATCTGAACCCAGGCGCTTTCGGATTCATCCCGATGGAGGCCGCGATCCGGACCGATGCGCCTCCGGTCCTCTTCAAGCGCCTGTTCCAGCGCTGGAGCAGCAATTGTACCCAGCGTCATCAACAGCCGCAGATGGCTTTCGTCGAGCCGCCCGCCCGAATTGGTCCCCTCCGCGTAAATCACGCCGCGCACTCGCCCGGACACAATAATCGGTGCCGCGCCAATCCCCGATTCCCTGCCCGCCAGTCGCGGCCGGCCCTCGCGCAATGCCCACTCCATCACACTGCGGCTCACTTCCAGCGGCGTTCCGCATTCATCTCCTTCGTCTGACCCGAACACCGCGGCCGGCCGGTCCAGCCCCTCCTCGGTCAGCACCACCGCGACACGCTCAGCCGGCGTTAGCCGGAAGACCAACTCCATCCAACGGCTCTCCAACTCTTCCCGGGTCCGTGCCCCACCGATCGTTTGGGCGATCTGCTGAAGCGCACTGGTCTCCTCGCGCAAGGGTGTCCGCCGCTGATCACCACCAAATCCGTTCTGGCCCGTGCTCATCATCAGTGTTCTCTCCGGACCGGGTGGCCGCCGTCACTCGGCCGCGTGGTCTACCCCGCCGTGCGGCTGCCGACACAGGCGAAAACGGCTTGTTCGCGACTCCCGGCCAATTCGAATGCCGCCAGCAAACGCGCGAGCCGCAGCGCTCCGTGCGTCTTCATTGTCCAGCCCATGATGACCACCCGCGCCTGCAGCTGCCTGGCCAACGCGCAGATGCGTACAAGGACGCCCAGCCCGTTGCTGTCGATCCGATCTACGCCGGTGAGATCGATGACCAGGCCCAGCCGACCATTTTCCAGCAACCTCACTGCCTCGGCCCCAAACTCCTCGGCCGCTCGTCCCGCTGTGATTCTCCCGCGAGGGGCCACCACGGCCACCTCGTTGCTCTCGTGGGCCTTCGATGTCGGCCGCATACGTTCACCTCGCCTGCCTTCCACTCACTCGGAAACCATAGCTATCAATCCGCTCCGCGGTTGCGCCTTGCCGCTCGCCATATAGTGCCACGCTGTAATCTCCCGGACGCAGGACGCGCGCCGGCACGGGCACCGTCACGAACACTTCCGCTCCGCCGGTCGTCGGCGGTAACTGGAACACCTCAACCACGCGGGTCCCCGCCGCATCCGACAACACAGCATGGTAGTGCGGGAACTCAGCCAAACCAATCTCCAACCGGATCTCCACCAACTCTTCCTCTCCCTGTAAGTTCAGCCGCGCGCCCGCTCCAGATCCCCTGGTTTGCCCTGGCCGGAGTGCCAGCCAAACCAACTTTGCCACCGGGCTCGCTCCCGGTCCAGGTTCACCGGACAACGTCCGCTCCAGCGCCCGGCTGAGTTCCGCTATTCTTGACCGCTGCTCTGCGAGCTGGAGCTCCAGTCCGGCTTGCAGCTTTGCCTGCCGAGCCTGGGCCAACGAGGATTCGTGAAGTCTGCCCTCCAGCTGACGAACACGCACCACCGACCAGCCTCCACCCACCACCAGCAAAAGCGCCGCCAAGGCCAACGCATACGCGGGCTGCCATGAAAATTCTTCCCAAAGCGCCCGGAACCAGTTTGCCCGGCCGGTCCGTCTCCGGCCGGAATAGCTTGCCATCGCCCGCGCGAAACGCACCTTGTCCTGCAAAGCAGCCGAGCGCGCCAGACGCCCCTCAAACATCGTCCGTTCCTCACCTTTCAACGCACCCGCCAGATACTCCTCCGCCAGTTCGTCCTCCACAACTTCGAATGCTTCTCCGGTCCTTTTGAACAGCCCATCATTCGCCAGGAGCCCATGCTCGAACTCCGACAACTCTTCCTCCGACATGCGCCCCAAGAGGTATTCCCGAAGACGAGCGGCAATCGGATCGTTCTCTTCCGGTGACTGTCTCATCGCAGGCTGTTCCGCTCCTCACTCTGGAATGACCAAACTGCCGGAATCATTTCGCCTGCATGCAATCGAGCACGCATTGGCGCAGTTTCCCGCGAATCCGGCATACTTGGATCCGCAGTGCGTTTACACTGATCCCGTGGCGTTCGGCCAGATTCTTCCGCCAGCTGCTCTTGCCCCGCCGTTCGCCCTCGTAGTAACCCAGAATCAAAGTCCGCTCAGCGCCCGTCACCACCCGTTCGATGCACTGGTCAAGACAGTGGTGGGCCCGCTCCTGTTCCACCGCGTCCGCTTCATCCCCCACCGCCAGCGCCCCCAAGGGAGCGGGCGCCCGTCTCAGCCACTCTTGAAAGACATGTCGCGCCACACCCAGCACATACCTAAGCGGATCGCCTTCATAACTCTGATCGAAACCCTCGCCCGCCCGGTCCAGCACACTCATCACCCGATCGAAAGTCCGGTCCGCCAACACATCCGCTTCGTCTTCCGGACAGCCCTTCCAGAGGAACAGACGCGTCAGCCGCCACCGCACGGTCTCGTAACATTGTCCCCGGCGCTCCCATTCACCCCCTTCACCGGCGTCCGTTTGACCCCCGTCGAGAAACACCAATAGGCGCCGGAACAGCGCGTCCTCGTGCCCGGTCCCCTGGCGCTGGTCAGCCATCTCCTCATCCCGAGCCTAGCGCCGCCCTCATCGCCAATCTCCCTGCAACACGAACGCTGCCCAATAATAGGGCGATCGCCATTCAGGTTGCCGCCACATTGCCAACTGCGCTTGCCTGAGTGCGGAAGCCGGAGTCGCTCCTTCCAGAAAGATCTTAGCGTAAAAGCTCTCCATGAGGACCCTTGTCGCCTCGTCGTCCACATTCCACAGGCTCGCCACCACCCGCTTCGCGCCTGCGTAGAAGAAGCCCCTTACCATTCCGATCAGACCCTCTCCGCGCAGAACCTTGCCCAGGTTGGATTCACACGAACTCATCACCACCATCTCCACCGGAAGTCGCAGGCCGTAGACATCATGCAGACGCAGCATGCCCCACTGTGCGCGTGCCCGCCCCTTGGCATCGTAGGCCGCCAACGCCACGCCGGAAAGCTCCGGGTGGTCCTGATGCAGCAGGCTGTGCGTGGCGAAGTGGATGATCCGATAATTGCGGAGCGACTCATCGAGTACGCGATCCCGGCTTGCGTCCGGCCCAGTCGCCACGAATGCTGAACCCGGCGGCGCAAGTTCCACAATCCTGCGGGCCTCCAGACCTGTGGCGGGCAGGCGTGCCAGCCCTGGACGGCCTCCCGGCTCTCCCCTTCGCTCAAGTCGTGGATCGTCCGCTTCGAATACTGGATCTGCCAGCACCGCCAGCCATTTCGGAGGCGGCGCGCGGCCGGCAGTTTCTTGCAACATGACTGCCAGCGTTGAAGCCGAGGGAGCCACAATTAGTTCATGCTCCGCCACCAGTGGCTCTCCTTCATCTCCACTTGTCCCGGGGGCACGCAAAGCTGCGAACGGCAGTTGGCGCAGCGCTCCATCTGCCACGATGATTAACCGCTTGCCTCGAACTAATTGCTCAACCGGCGCCAGTAGCATCTCCGTCAATCTGTTTGCGAGGTCCGGCAGCCTTTCCTCCGCCTCCCGAATGCGTGTCCGGCGCTGAGTGCCAGTCTCCCCAGCGCGCGGCTCCCGCGCAGTGAGCGCTGCCCGAAACTCCACCACCGCCCGCTCTACCACCGCCCGCCCCGGCAAGGTGTGAGTCGCGAAGCAGTCCCGTCCAGTGGCCCACAGATAGCTGCGTTCTTCCCCCAACATATACTCCACCAGCACGGTGTCCAAATCCAGGAGCTGCTCCTGCACTTGGTCCAAACGGAGCGGCTCCGGCCGCATCAGTCGTGCGTAGCGCGGATTCCGGCTCCGGATCAGTGCTTGCACCCGCTCATACTCAGCCGAGGCCTCCGCCAGCTCGTCCAACACTCTGCGCGCCTCCGCTCCACCTGGGTCGCCTGCCCGTAACTGCCGCTCGGCCAGCCGGTTCATTCGCCGTCTGATCTCCTCCTCCCTTGCCAGCAGCGCAGGGTCGGCCCCCGCCCGGACTTCCACCCGGCCCTCGCGCAAGCTCTCCATCAGCGCCCGCGAGTTTGCCCGCTCGTTCACCAGAAACGCTTGGGCCGCGTGGCCGTGGGACGGTTCCCGCTTTTCCAGTTGCATGAGCACGTCCACATACAACTCGAAGTAGTCGCGCATCGAAGCGAAGTAGGAGGCTCTCAATTCATTGCCGGAGATTTGTGACCGGACTGACTCCACAAGCTCCGTCAGCCCTTCGAGCCGCTGCTTCGCCTCCGCCAGTTTTCCTCTTTCGGCCTCAAGCTTTGCCAAGTGGAATGTCGTCCACGCTTCCGCTTGCCGGTAACCACCGTGCCGCAGCAATTCAATCGCTAGTGAATAGTGCTGTTCGGCCCGTTCCCAGTTCTTCGCCCGGTGGTGCGTCAACGCAAGTGTACGATGGCATTCCGCCTGGAAATAGCTGTCACCTCCCTCTCCGATCAGATCGAGCGCCCGCGCGGCCAGGCTCGCGGCCTTGCCCCCGTTGCCTTCGTTCAAGTGGAGCAAGGCGATCTCCTGCATGACTCGCGCTTGCCACCGCCTATCGCCCTGTGCTTCGAACATCGCCAGAGATTGTTCCAGTAGCTTCAGCGCCTCATCCCGGCGGCCCAGCCGCTCCGCGCAACGCGCGACTTGTTGCGCCGTTCCCGCCAACCGCCGCTGATCCCCGGTACCCCGAAACAAAGCCAGCGCCTTTGAATAATATTCATACGCCCGCGCATACTCGCCCAGATCGTAATATACTTGCGCCATCGAATTGTTCAAAACGGCGCGTCTGTCCTCCGCGCCGCGTGCCGGCAGCAATCGCTGCGCTTCGTCCAGCACGCGCAGCGCCTCCTCCTTACGATCCATCCGGATGTGCAACGCCCCGAATGCCTGGAGCGTCTTGGCCAGCGCCTCATGATCGGCCAACATCGTCCAGATCCCGCGCGCTTCCTCCAGTGGCATCAGTGCGGCCTCTTCTTTGCCCTGGTCGATCAGGTTGAATCCCAATTCCAGCAGCGCCTCGGCCTGTCCCCGCCTCCATCCGTCTGCCTGCCACTGCTCCACGGCGCGACGATGATAGGGTTCGGCCTCCTCGAGGCGCCCGCTTACTTCCAAAGCGTAGCCATGGAGTGTAAGAGCCCGCGCCGCCTCCCAGGTGGCCCCGGCGCTCATTGCTGCTCCGTAGCCGCGCTCCGCCGCTTCTACTGCCTCGCCGCCTCCTCTCATTCGGCGGCAATCCATGCGTGCTCTCGCATTCCAGGCTCGCGCCACCAGGTCTGCCCTCCCTGCATCCTGCGCAATCTGGGTTGCCTCCTCGATGCCCGTTCGCGCCCGGTCCGCGTCGCCCAGGGTTTCGGCTATGTTTGCTACTTCGACCAGCGCCTCCGCAATCTCCGCCATTCGGCCCAGCCTTCGCCAGATTGCAAGTGCCTTTTCCGCCCGGGTGAGCGCCCCCCGCAGGCTCTCCGGATCAGCAGCCGCCACCAGCGCCGCAGCCTCTGCCGACACCTGGTCTCCCGACCGGATCAGGTCGTCGTCCGCCGTCCCCGCCCGCCTCTCTTCCACCCACATCCTATATTCGGCCTGATGTGCTGCTGCTTGCTTGGCTTGTACCTTAACCTCGGCTCTGCCTCCGCCAGGAGCATCGAATGAAAGCCGAACCCCCACTCCTGCTGGAACAGCCACCGATCTCAAGGCCGTCCCCGTAATTGACAGTATCGCGTCCGCTTCCGCCACGACCCTGAGCCGAACAAAGTCGCCCCGTCCACACTCCAAAGTGAATGCGGCCGATCCATTCAATCGACCCCGCGCCTGCGTACCGGGGCCAGGCGACTCCTGCCCCGCCGCACAAACTACGCACACCACCACCCCCGCCGCGATGCGCGCCTTGCTCAGCCAGGATCTCATCACCTTCGTCAGCCGGCGACTACTCCTTTCCGTAAAACTCGCGACTTTCCTTGTCCAGCTCGACATCATCACCCAGGTTCTGCCGGAAGTAACCGTCCGGTGGGTTCTGGAAGTTAACTTCCACTGCCTTCCCCGCCATTCGGGCGTCACCAGTGAAACCGCTGCGAGAGTCTCCCGTGAAACCGCTCCGCGCGTCCCCGGTGAAGCCGCTGCGAGCATCGCCGGTGAATCCCGCCCGGGCAGCTGCGGCAAGGCCCATCCGCCGCGGTTCGTTCAAGCCCAGTCTTTCGAGCAGCGCCTGCGAATCGCTGCCGAACCGGTACGGCTCTCTTCTCAATTTCTGGCTATCCACCACCTGCTGGCCGCGCCGCCTCCGCTGCGTATGCTCTAGTACTAATTGCAGGAGCCCATACCACCCCGTCACCCGGTCGAATTCCAGGTTCTGATAGGCGGGCTCCAACTCTTCCCGTGACCATGGGAAATACACCGACAGGCCATGAGCATTCTGAAAATCAGGTCCACAATAGTAGCTTGCCGACACGGCCGGTCTATCTTCCCCTTCAATCGCCTTTAGCAGCGCGTCCAGCCGGTCTCTCACTTCGCCGAAACTCCCTTCCGCCTCCGTCAGCCTGCGCAGCTGCGCGCAGAAATCCCACAGGTCCACGTATTGCCCCATGCGGAACGTCTGCGCATTCCAGTGCGCCAGCAATATTGCGTCCAACAGGTGGCCCGCTCCCCCCGCGGTCCGAGGTCCCCAGTAGCCCTCTGCCCCCACGTTCGTCAACTCCTCGCGCAACCGGCCCACCAACCCCTTAACCGCTGGAAGCAGCCGTGTCCCAAAGCTGTCCAGATCAATTGCCGCGATCTGAGTCGAACATCCGCCCAATTCGTAATCGCGGTAGAACGCCGTGTAGCACCGCGCTATCGCCCGCGCTGCGGCTTCCGGCCGGTCCTGATCGGCGAGGACCTCCAACACCCGCTGATAGGGCCAGCCGGTATTTGCCGTGAAGCCCTCCGAACCGACAAGGCAATCGGCCCGTTTCCAGACTTCGCAACAAACCTCGGCCATGCTCATCAGGCAACTATCCAGTCCCAGGATCCCTATCTTTCTTGTCGATTCGCCCGTGGCCGTCTGCCTCTGCCGGCATGCCGCCGCGACGATGCGGCCCAGTCCTGGCACGCTCACCGCTCCGTGGGGATCGTTGTCAGTCAGAAAACCACCCATCGCACCGCCCCCATGGCCAGAAAGGATGAGAGCCAGGGTTCCGGCAGTTTTTTCGCCCGCTTGCCGCGCCGCCCAGCGTTCGCAACTTCTGGCCTCCATCATGCTGGCCACCGCCCCCGGTGCGTGAGCCATCCGGCCGGCCAGTCCGCGTTCTGCGGCTGAGCTCGCCTTCGCCGCTTCCTCCGCCACCCGCTCAGCCAAAGTTCTGCAGTGACCCTCCTCCAACTCCGGCTTCATTCGCCAGATCAACTCCGCGAGGCAGTCCTCCACCTTCTTCTTCCTGTTCGTCGTACCCGCGCGCTCGAGTTCCACTGCCTTCGTCACCACCGCAGTCAGCAAAGCTTCGCACGGCTGCTCCAGCAGCTTCGCCAACTCCCGCTCGCACTGCCGCAGCTTCGGACGCATGTGGATGCGCGCGACTGCGATTTGCTCTGGCCCCGGCTCTACTGCCGAGGGCAGTTCATCCAACTCCTCCTTAGAGGCCACCCTGTCCAGATGCCCGTCCCGCGCCCCAGGGCCCACGCCCCCGTCCAGGAAGTAGGTCCTAGGGCTCAAACCCCGAGCATCAAACCGTGCAACCACCTCCACGCGATCCGCGATCCTTGCTCCGTCAGAAGTGTGTCCACTCGCTAGGGTGGCCCGCATTTGCTGAAGGGCCCAAACCATTTCCTCCGTCAGATTGTTGTCGCCGGCCAGATAGGCCAGCATCGTCCACCGGATATCAGATGTTCCTTTGGCATGTGCCATTGCCGTGGCCTCCTGTGGTCCACAATCAGCAATGCCGGAAACAGCGAAACGATTTCGCCGATGACGCCCCCATTATGGGCCCGCTCCTGTCGGGGTGCAATCAGTTTCGATCGGCGCGGCAGTTGCCCAAACAGATAACAGGAGTTGCCTTATCAGATAACCTCGCGGACGCTATCTCATTCGTCGGCGAAGTTCAAGGGATTGCAGACAAATAGTGTTGTCGAAACTACCAACCATGAACCCGATTTGGCCTTCAGCCTGCACAATGATCGGGCGATGACCGTCAGGCTGCCAACGAGCAAACCTGGCGGCCACCCAAGAGGAGAGAAAAAAATGAAATACGCAGTTGCCTTGTCAATCGCCTTGCTGCTGACCGTGTACCCCGCAGCGGCAGGTGAACTGAAACTCACGGCGGATATCCCGTTCGCTTTCCAGGTGGCCGGCCAATCGCTGCCTCCTGGTGAGTATGAGTTGATTGAACTCCACCCGAACGCCTTTTACATCCGGGAACTTGGGACACACAGGTCTGTCGCTTTCCTGGTGAACAAAGGTAGCCACCCTTCCTACGACGACGTCAAGCTCGTGTTCCGGGTCTACGATGGCGAAGCATTTCTTGCAGAGGCGATGGCCCATGGCACGGTCGCCCGGGTGTACAAGTCGAAAGCAGAGAAGACGCTGATCGCCCGGCAGGCCGCCGCGCGAACCAACACAGTCCTTGCGCGAAGCAGGTGAGTATGCGCCTGCATCGCACGTCGGGAAAGGCAGCCTGGGCCAAGGGTTCCAGGTTGCCTTTTTGGTGTCTCTATCGCAGTGGGATCACTGCGCTGCCCGCAGGACCGTTGTAGATCAGTTCGACGGATCGGATGTTTTCCGTCTTGCCTCGATGCTGAAAAAACAACAGCCCCGCCTGCGGTAAGGTCCGTTCACCCTCCGGCAGCGCCGCACGCCGCAACTTCTGCTGCCACGTGCGCAACAGCTCCACCGGTACCTTCGGCGGCAACGGTGGCGGAGAACCGGGTTCTCTTGCACCACCCGAGCCCCCGCTGAATCCCCCCTTTGATTTTTGAGCCGCACCGCTTTCAGGAGGTGTCCACTCTGGATCCCGGATGTTCTTCGCCGCCAGCGCCCAAGGCTGGCTTGGCAAGGGATCCTTGCGCCGGTTCAGCCGCAATGAGAAGTCTGAGGCCGTGATGGTCAGCTTGGCTTCCGGCGGGCCATAAATCCCGATTTCCACCGCCACATAATCCTCCGAGTTCAGAGGCGCTTCCTCGGTAGGAATGCCGTGTCCGGTAAACTCAGCCGCCAGAGTAATCTCTCCCACCTTCGCCGTCACCTGATAATCCACTGGCGCCGTCCGCGGTGGCAGACCATGCGGCTCCCCGGGCGGTTGCCCACTCAAAGCCGCGACTGCCGCCACCATGGCAATGCCGAGGGCCATGAGTCGAATCGCGTTTGGTTTACTCATCACTTGTTTTAGCCTAGCAAACCAGTTTCGCTCTCCAGCACCCGCACCGAGCCTATGCCAGAGCGTCCTGGCAGTACCGCAGACACTTCTTAACTTCAGTCAACACATCCGATCCTGCTGGCGTCTGATACTCGTATTCGATAGTCGCCGGAAAGCGGTAGCGCTTGGACTTCACAAGTTGCAGCACTTCACGGAGTGGCGTTCCTCCTTCGCCCCAAGCCGTATTTGCCCCGCCCGACGCCGGTGATTGCCGGTCCTTCAGGTGAAGGCTCGCGATGCGGGCATGGTACTTTTCCACCAGAGGGACGGGCGATTCGCCATTGACGCCGTAGTAGTGGCCCACGTCAAAATTGAGGGCCGTGAAATTCGAGGCCGCCAGCACTTTGTCGAATCCGGACGAGCCACCCTGGCCGTGCGTATGGAACGCGATCGCGATCCTCCGCTTTGCCGCGTACGCGGCCACCCGCGCCAGCAGTTTGTCATCCGACGGCAATTCCATCGTGACGTGGTCCGCCCCCAACGTTTCGGCTACGTTCCAGATGTATTCGTACTCGGCCTCGGGCATCTCCAGCGTTGGCGGCAATTTGAACGCATAGATCTTCACGCCGGCGTCCTCGTACATCCGGCGGAATGCTTTGTATTTGTCCATCGAAGCCGACAATCGCCATTCGGTGAGCGCCGCCGCAGCCTTGCGTCGCGCCTCCAATTGCTCCGGCGTCATCTGCGGACGCCCGCCGCCTGGTCCCTTGCCGGGCGGCCCCCCGCCGGGCCCGGGCGCGAAGGCGCGCGGCGCCGGCAACGGCGCCCCGGCGTAGCTCTCCGCCACGTTGCTCATCAGTTCCACCGCGCTGATTCCACAGTCCACGCAATACTGCAGTGTCTGCTCCGCGCTGCCGGGCAGCGCGCGGAAGCTATAGGTGATGACGCCGATCTGGACGCCATTGACGAGGGAGTCAGGCTTGGCGAGCAGCCCCGTAGCCGGCACGGAGGCAGCGGCGATTTTCGAGAAATGGCGACGGGTATAGATCATGCAGCCCCCTTACAGTTTCACTTCCCAGCCCTTGCGATAAACGGGCTTCACCCACTTATTGGCCTCCTTGATATTCGAAAACTCGCCCCTGGTGTTGTCCCAGAGGAGTTTGCCTTCGTAATGCACCGCTGCGGCTCCCAGCACCAGCCACTCGGTGAATGGCCCGGCGAGTCCGAAGTGCGAACATGCCGGCGCGCCGCCCTTGCACGCCCTCACCCAATCCCGTGTGTGTGCCGCATGGTTTGAACCCGTGCTCGCGCCCGGCGACCTTTGCAGATAAGGCTCAGGCAGTTTGTACTCAGCCCAGCGCGCCCCGGGGAGCAGACCCACGCCCTCGCCGCGACCACTCGTCCCCAGGAAACCCTTATCGCCTCTGAATACGCAGTTGTATCCAATGCCGGAGGGCCCGCGTCGGGCGGCAGCCGGTGCTCCACCCGGAGGCGCCCCGCCCGTGCCGGGCACGAATCCACCTTGACCCCGCGCGGGCCCGACCTCGGGCCCCTTCCCTGGGATCTTCCGCGCCTCTTCCACCGTCATTCCAGGCGGCGTATACGCGTCCCCTCCGGCATGGTGGTACCAGTAAACCGCCACCGGGGGCATACCCGGCCTGGCCGCGAATTCATACTTCAGCGCGATCTCATCGGGGAAGGTGGTCGGGGGAAGCGGGTCCTTCTTGATGCATTCCACGCTGACCAGATACTTCGGGTCCAATTGCAGCCCCCAATTCGCCGGCCCCAGGATGTGGATGCCCCAGTCGCCGATCAGGCTGCTGCCAAAATCATAAAACCCGCGCCAGTTGAAAGGTAAATAATAGCCCCACGGCTGACGCGCAGGGGGTGGCGCCCCGGCGGGCCTTCCCCGGCTTGCCCGCTCCGCCACAAACTGCTGGTAGTCCTCGTCCCCTGCTGTGAACGGCCGCTGTGCTGCGCCTCCCAACCACAGGTCCCAATCGAGCGTCTCCGGCGCGGAGGAAGGCGGCGGAGTCTTGGTCATCCCTTGCGGCCAACTGGGGCGGCCGGACCAGGCATGGACCTCGCTCACGTCCCCGATCTCGCCGGACCAAAGAATCTCGCACGCAACCCGCGTTGCATCATGCGAATAGCCCTGGTTGCCCATTTGCGTCGCCACGTTGTACTTCTTGGCCGCCTGGGTGAGCAGGCGGGCCTCCCAACCGGTTCGCGTCAATGGCTTTTCGACATACACATGCTTGCCTAACTGCATGCACGTCAGCGCGGCGTGGGTGTGGGTGTGGTCCGGCGTGCCAATGACCACCGCATCGATCTCGCGGCCGAGCTTGTCCAGCATCTGGCGGTAGTCCTTGAACTTCGCGGCGTTTGGGAAGCGCTCGAAGGACTCCTTGCCGCGGTTCCAGTCCACGTCGGCGAGGGCGACTACGTTCTCGATGCCCGCCTGGGCGAGGCGGAGGTCTGCCGCGGGCTGGCCGCCGGCGCCGATGGCGGCGAGGTTCAGCTTCTCATTGGGGGACTTGTAGCCCATTGCTTTGAGCGAAAGGGCGGAACCGAAACCACCGATGGGGATGGCTCCGGCGAGCGTCGAACCAAGAAAGAAATGACGGCGTGAGAACCGGTGGGCGGACATGGCACCTCCTTTGGGCTGGCTTGAATCAGACACACAAATCCGATGTATGGGCGGCGGCGGGCCGCCCGGAGGTTACTGCGGTGAACTGGATATCTTTGTGGGGTGGGGCGGTCACGGCTTGGGCTCGATGGGCTTGTGCATCTTTAGCCATTCCTGGCCTTCCCTGGTTTGGAAAAAGTCCATCCAGACGTAGTGCAACTTCTTGCCTTCGGCGACTTCCGCGCCGTGGTTGGAGCCGAGGGGGATGTGGAGGATGGCGAAGCCGGTGAGGTTGGCGCGGTCGTTGTCGGCGAGGACGGTGATGTCGTTGCCCTCGAGTCCGAGGAAGAACTGTTCGAGCATGGGGTGGCTGTGGAGGCCGACGGAATCGGGGCCGGTGGTTTCGACGGTGCCGAGGGCCATGCGGGGGACGAAGTTTTCGGGCAGGAGGGTGCGGCTGGTGGTCTTCGGGCTTTTGATGGCCTCGGTGTAGGGCTCACATTCGCTGAATTTCCTGACGTGGGGCGCGGCGTTGTTCTGAGGGAATTTCACGAGTTCGGCGCGGTCCTGCGGGGTAAGGCCGCGGCGAATCCGGAGGACGTGGAGGGTTTGGCCGGGAGTGGTTTCGATCTGCCAGGACCAGCCTTGCGGGGCACGCAGGATGGTTTCGCCGGCGACTTCATAGGCGTGCTTCTTCGCGCTCATCCGGCCCTGGCCGGAAAGAACGAGCCAGACGACGGCATGACCCGGGGCCGCGGGTTCACTGAGGCGGGCGGGTCCGACGACGGAGACGAGATCGAGGGTGACTTCGGGGACGGCTCCGGCGAGGACCGGCTGGATATGCACTCCGGGCCTGGTGAGGCCGAGGTTGAAGTTCTCGACCGGGATGCCCGCGGCGGAACAGAGCAGTGAGGCGGTGAGAAGGAGAGTTGCTGGACGGATCAGCATGATGGATTCAGGATAGCCCGGCTACAACTTCGGGAGTTCGTAGTCCCGGCGGCGGGGGCGAGTGAGTAGGGCGGAGGCTGAGGGGTCGCCGGGGAAGGTTTCGGCGTCGGGGTCCCAGTTGAGTTTGCGGTTTAGTTCGCGGCAGATATTGGCGAGGTGGGCGACGGTCACCGAGCGGTGGCCGATTTCGGCGGGGGCGAGAGGTGGGCGTCCGGTGTTGATGGCGTCGAGCCAGTCCTGCATGTGGTACTTGGCCTGCCACTGGGCGCGATCCCACTTGACGACTTCCTCCTGCGGCGGCAGTTCGATCTCCTTGATCAATCCGGGCGGATCGACGCGGAAGCCGTTGCGGACAACCTCCATGCGGCCACGTTTACCAACGAAGACCGCGCCGCCGTTCAAGTCGCCCATGGGGAGTTCGAGGCGCACGGGGACGCCATTCGAATAACGGAAGGCGACGGCGCCGGGAGGGGAATCGCGCAGGGGCCAGAGTTCCACCGGCCCGCTGTGGTCCATGCCAAGCGCGGACTGGATCTGGTCCAGGCCGTGCGCGCCCCAATTGGTCATCTCGCCGCCCGAATAGTCGCGCCAGCCCATCCAGCCTCGATCGAGCTGCTCGTGGTAGGGCCGCGTCTCAGTCTGCCCGAGCCAAAGGTCCCAATCCATGCCCGCAGGAACGGGCTTCGGCGCCTGGGGCTGCCAGAGCCGGGCCGAGGGGTAGTTGCAGCCCTGGACGAAGTGGAGCGGGCCAAGCCCGCCGGTGCGGATGAACTTGCAGGCGATCTGGTTCATCGCCATTGAGCGCTGCTGGCTGCCGACCTGGAAGATGCGCTTGTACCGCTCGGCGGCGCGGACGATGGCGCGCCCCTCGGCGACGTAGAGCGTGAGCGGCTTCTCGGCATAGACGTGCTTGCCCGCCTGGCAGGCATGGATGCACAACAGCGCGCGGGCGTGGTCCGTCGCGCCGATGATGACGGCGTCGATCTCCTTGTCGTCCAGCAGCCGGCGGTAGTCCTGATGGAGCCGCCAGCGGGCGTTGCGCCTGGAGGCCAGCGCTTCGGCCTTGGGGAGGTTGCAGTCGGCGACCGAGACAATTTCAGCGATTTCGGGCAGTTGGTCGATGAGGAGGCCGCTGCGATTGCCCGCGCCGATCACGCCGATGCGAGCGCGCGTGTTCGCGCCTCGCGCGCGGGCGGTGAGAATCAGCGGGGCAAGACCGAACAGGCGGCGGGTCATGAATTCTCAGTGTTGCTGATCAGGGTGCCGAAGCGTTTGCCGATGGCGAGCGCCGGGTCCAGGGGGACATCCACCGGCGTGCAATCGGCGGGAATCGAGATGGCAGGGCGCGGCGTGATCGCTTTGCCCGCGAAGGTGGGGAGCCATTCGCGCTGGGCTTCGAGGAGTTCGGAACACATGCGGCGGATTTCGTCGAGCGTGCAGACCGCCGCCGAGAGTGGGTCGAGTGCCGCGGCCTGCACGATGAGCTCGGGGTCCGCCGTGAGCGCGGCTTCGGCTGCCAGGGTCTGCACGTTGATGTTGGTCATGCACAGCGCGGCACATTGGACCGGCAGGTCGCCGATCACCGTCGGGTGTAGCCCCGCGTCGTCGGCGAAGGTGGGCACCTCGACGCAGCAGCCGCGCGGCAGGTTGGTGATGTAGCCGTCGTTGCGGACGTTGCCCATGAAGCGGAACGGGCGGCCGGTGGCGACGGCTTCCATGATCCACGAGCAGTATTCCACGCTGCGCGGCTCAAGCGCGGTGGATTCGAACTGGAGCGGGTCGTGGGTCGCATAGTAGTCGGCGACGGTGCGGCACCAGGAGTAGTAGGCGCCGGTCTCGCCGCCGAAGCTCGGCTCGTCGCAGTAGGTTTCGAGCGCGGCCTTGGATTTGCGGAACCAGGGGACATACTCGCTCAGGTGGCCGGTGGACTCGGTCATGAAGTAGCCGAAGTGGCGGAACACTTCGCCGCGCACTTTCTCGTTCTTGTAGAACTCAGGCCGTTCGAAGACTTCGCGCAGCGCCGGATACAGGTCGCGCCCCTTGTGCTCGAGGCGCAGGAACCAGTCCATGTGGTTGATGCCGCCGCAGGTGTAGGTGATCTCGTCCTTCGGCACGCCGCAGTAGCGGGAGATCAGGTCGAGCGTGGTTTGCACGCCGTGGCAGAGTCCGACGAAGGGGACGCGCGACGCCTTGCCCAACGCGAGGCAGTTGGCCGCCATCGGGTTGGCGTACTGGAGCATGATGGCGCCGGGCCTGGCCACTTCCTCCATGTCGCGGGCGATCTCCACCAGCAGCGGGATGGAGCGCAGTCCGCGGAAGATGCCGCCGGGTCCGAGCGAGTCAGCGATGCACTGGTCGATGCCGTACTTCAGCGGGATCTTGTAGTCGAGTTCGAACGCCTCGACGCCGCCGACCTGCACCATCACCACGACGAAGTCGGCATCGCGGATGGCCTCGCGGCGGTCGAGCGTGGCCCAGATGTTGGCCGGCAGGCCATTGTCCGCCGCCATGCGCCGGGCGAAGTCCTCCATGGCGCGGAGCTTGGGCTCGGTCCGCGACATCAAGGCGACCTCGGAACCGGCGAGCGCGGGCGTGGCGAGAATATCGTTCAGCAGCGTGCGGCAGAAGACGATGCTGCCGGCGCCGATCATGGCAACTTTCTTCGGCATGAGGCGGTCCTCCCGGTGGTTCGTGGATGGTTTGTAGATATGATATGCCCGTTGATCGAGGAGGCGCAGCATGACACGCAGGGAGTTCGCGGCAGTGGCGGGCGGGATGGCCCCGGCCGGATGGGCGGCGCAGGCGGCGTCCTGGTACGACCGGCCGATGCGTTGGGCGCAGGTGGCCTTCACGGAGGACGACCCAGGGAACTACGACCCGGCGTTCTGGCTGGACTACTTCAAGCGCATTCACGCCGACGCCGCCTGCCTCAGCGCGGGCGGCGTGGTGGCGTTCTATCCGACGAAGGTGCCGCTGCATTACCGAAGCCGGTTTCTGGGCGATGGGGACGCGTTTGGGGAACTGCTTGAAGGCTGCCGCAAGCTGGGGATGAACGTCATCGGGAGGACGGATCCGCACGCCTGCCGCGAGGACGTCTTCCGCGCGCATCCGGACTGGGTGGCGCGTGATGCCGAAGGCAATCCACGGCGGCACTGGGCCGCGCCGGAGCTGTATGTGACCTGCGCGCTCGGCCCCTACAATTTCGAGTTCATGACCGAGGTGACGCGCGAGATCGTGTCCAACTACAAAGTGGATGGCATCTTCGCCAACCGCTGGGCCGGGCACGGGATGTGCTACTGCGAACACTGCCGCCGGAACTTCCGCGCGTCTTCGGGACTGGACCTGCCCTCGGGCGCGGGCGCGGTGGAAGAGGCGCGGTGGCAGTACATCGTGTGGCACGAGCAGCGGCTGTTCGAGTGCTGGCGGCTGTGGGACAAGGTGATCCGCGGCATCAACCCGAACGCGAGCTTCATCGCCAACTCGGGCGGCGGCGCGCTGTCGGAACTGGACATGAAGACTGTTGGCAGCCTCGCCGAGACGCTTTTCGCCGACCGGCAGGCGCGGCGCGGACTGACTCCGCCGTGGGCGAACGGCAAGAACGGCAAGGAGTACCGCTCGACGATGGGCAACAAGCCCATCGGCGGGATCTTCAGCGTGGGCGTGGAGGAGCCGTACCGCTGGAAGGATTCGGTGCAGGCCGAAGCCGAGATCCGCATCTGGGTCGCCGATGGCATCGCGCAAGGGCTGCGGCCGTGGTTCACGAAGTTCAACGCAAAGCCGATCGACCGGCGCTGGATGCCGGTGGTGGAGTCCCTCTATCAGTGGCACTGGAAGAACGAGCGCTACCTGCGGAATACCGAATCGCTGGCGCGCGTGGCGATGGTGTACTCGCAACAGACGGCGCGCTTCTATGGCAAGGACCAGGCGCGGGCGCGCGTCGAGGACCCCGCGCTCGGTTTCTATCAGGCGCTGGTGGAGGGCCGCGTGCCATTCGAGATGGTGCACGACGGCACGCTCGACGCGGCGCAGGTGGACCGCTACCGCGCCCTGGTGCTGCCCAACATCGCGGCGCTGTCGGATGCGCAGTGCCGGCAGATCGAGGCCTATGCGGAGCGCGGCGGCGGCGTGGTGGCGACGTTCGAGACGTCGCTCTATGACGAATGGGGGCGGCAGCGCGCGGACTTCGGGCTGGCGCGGCTGTTTGGGTGCTCGTTCGCGGGCGAGGTGGAGCGGCGGATGCAGAATTCGTACCTGAGGGTGGAGCACGGCAGCGGGCATCCGCTGGTGAAGGGACTCGAAGGCGCGCCGCGCATCATCAACGGCGTGGCGCGGGTCCACACGAAGCAGGCAGGCGGAGGGGGCGCGCCGTTGACGCTGGTGCCCAGCTATCCGGACCTGCCAATGGAGCATGTCTGGACTGACGTGCAACGGACCGACATCCCGATGGCCTTCTGCCGGACGCATGGCAAGGGGCGCGTGGTGTACCTGCCGATGGATATGGACCGCACGTTCTGGGAGGTGCTGAGCAACGACCATGGCACGGTGCTGCGCAACGCCGTGGAATGGGCTGCTGGCGGACCCGCGCCGCTGACCGTTGAAGGCGATGGCCTACTCGATGTGGCGCTGTGGCGGCAGGCGGGTTCGGTGACGGCGCACCTCGTGAACTTGACCAACCCGATGGCCATGAAAGGGCCGTTCCGGCAGATCTTCCCTGTGGGTCCGTTCCGCGTGGGGATCGAACTGCCGGAGGGGTTGCGTGCGAAGAGCGCCCGCTTGCTGGTGGCGGACCGCCCGGCGCCAATGCGGACAGCGGGCAACCGCGTGACGATTGAGGTGCCGCGCATCGGCGTCCACGAAGTGGTGGCGCTGGACCTGCGCTGAGGGCTACAGCTTGGCGAGCCAGTCGAGGATGGCGGCGTTCACTTCGGCGGGCTTCTCGAGCATCAGGAAGTGGCCGGTGCCGGCGATGCGGACCAACTCCGCGCGCGGGAAGCGGCGCTTCATGGCCTCCTCGGTCAGATAGGTGCTCGACCCGGCAGCCACCTGGATGAACGGCAAGTCGAGGACATCGTCCTTCCAGACTTCCGGGTCGGCCATGCCGCGCATGGCTCCGGCCGCGGTTTCAGCCGCCGTGCCGAGCATGACCTTTTCGATCTTCGCCCGCACCTCGGGCGTCGTCGACTCGCGAAACATCCCGCGCACCATCTTTTCGCGGTTGGCCATTGCATCGGGCCCCTGGAAGCGCGCGGCGAGGTCCGCCATCCCCGAAGCGGCGGCAGAGTCCGGCATAAAGGCATCCACCGCGACAATGGCCATCACCTTCTTCGGGAACAGCCGCGCGAACTCGAGCATCACCGCACCGCCCATCGAGTGTCCGGCGAGGATGGCGCGTTCGACGCCCTCAGCCCGCATGACGGCTTCGACGGCGCGGGCGAAGCGCGTCATCGTGTAGTCGGGCGCGGGACCGCTCGCGCCATGGCCGGGCAGGTCAACGGCGAGCACGCGGTATTGCCGCGAGAGTCCCTCGATCTGCGGCTGCCAGAGAGTGTGGTCGCAGGTCCAGCCGTGGATCAGGACGATGGTCTTCCCGCCCTTGCCCGCGGCAGTGTAGTTGATCTTCGTGCCATCCAGCGTCGCCGTGCCGGCGGCCAGCGGGAGGCTCCATAACAGAAGAAAAAGGAGCGCGCGCACGGTCGAATTTTAGCACGCAGGCCGGGGCGCGCCGAGCAGCGCCGCGGCGGGGTCGTGGCCAAGGAAGTTGCGGCGGGCGCGCGCGTGAGTGTGCACGGCGTAGCAATAGACGCAGCCGTGCGGGCAGGTCTCATAGGCGCCGATGTCGCGCGACTCGGCGCATTCGCACCCTGGCCGGTTGCCCTTCGTCCGCGCCCGGATCGGGCGTCCCGCCACGTCGGCCAACCGCGCGGCATCGATAGATCGGAAGAGCACACGTCTGAACTCCAGTCACTGACCAAT
>ERZ761609.539-NODE-539-length-43050-cov-21.983207_pt1 | contig 43050 bp, 35 predicted proteins | sample MGYA00511163_ERZ761609 | MGnify/ENA primary metagenome ERZ761609 (study PRJEB28899, sample SAMN02445070) | bioreactor sludge metagenome | biome: EBPR sludge | place: Australia: Brisbane, Thorneside Wastewater Treatment Plant | collected 2011-12-16 ...
TCAAACGTTGAAAAGTGTTATATAATGACTTGTGCTAACATCAACCTATGTTCTTTTTGGCACATAGAGAAATGGTCAGCGTAATTTAGCCGTTGTAAGCAACCTCCTGAGGCGGTGAGTATTTTATTACCAGGTTCTAAAACTCATTTTCCTGACCTACTAATTTCCAACCAGCGCGAGTTACTTCCAATTTCATGATCAGACTGCTAACCAGATTTTCTAACAAATTTTCTTGCTTTCCAATGGTTGCTACTTCTACTTGAATAATTACCTCTTCTGGACTTGTTTCTACAACATCTCTATTAATTGAACGCATTAATAACTGATCATTAGTTTCAATTTGGTTTAATACCCAAAATCGAACGTTAGATTCTATATTTAAAGAACATTGAATAGAGACCTGATAGAAAGTTTCTCTGATTTCAGTTTGCCTATATGCCGAAAGTTTTGATAATCGAATACTGATAGGTCTTAGAATTAAATGTGATAAAACTACGGCAGTAGTAGTAACCAAAGCTTCAACGAAAAAACCCATTCCGGCTAATGTTCCAACCGCAGCAGAACACCAAATGGTAGCTGCTGTATTAAGCCCACTGATGGTAAAGCCGTCTTTCATTATTACGCCTGCGCCAATGAAACCGATGCCTGTGACTATCTGAGCCGTAACCCTGCCTGGATCCCCTCCCGAAAGACTATGAAGGTCTATAGATAATAGTACATAAGATGCCGCACCAATTGCAACCAGTGTATTGGTTCGTAATCCGGCATCCTTTTGTCGCCACTGTCTCTCAAATCCGATAATACCACCTAACAAAAAGGCTGCGCCTATGCGTAAAATGTATTCGGTAATATCTACAAATCCATTCATGAATTTTGAGATTATCTTTTAATAAAAACTTTCGCAAACATCAACTTAAAGTCTTTTTGGCAAAAAAGGAAATGATCATACCGGGAATGGCCAAGGCAATGGCAAAATAAATTAAGCTCATGGGAGAATAAACTCCGAGCAACAGGCCTGCAACAGAAGTTGCAATCATAATGGATAAGTTGAAGACAGATGATTGAACTGAAGTGGCAACATCTATGGCACTCTCTACCTGTCTGCTGACGGCTGCCTGCAACAAGGTTACCAGGGGACCAAACGAAAGACCCCATAAAAAGAAAGCAAAATGAGCTGTGCCACTGGTTCTACCGAACATTAGAAAAACAGCCATAGAGATAATCAATAAGGCAAACATGGCTATTGTAAGCAGCCTCAGGTGGTTGTCAGTGTATTTTATTGCCAGCAATACAGAAATTAAAGACCCAGCACCAAAAAGCAATTAGGCACTTTCTATACCACCGGCCAACTGAATTTCATCAACCAGACTTGTGATATACACATAGACACCATAGTGCGCAATCACGCCAAGTAGCGTAAGCAGAACAACAAGCAAAACTGCCGGTATTTTTAAGAGTGCAAATGGAGAAGAGCTTTTGGTAAGCTTTTCTCCCGGTGTAGAGGGCAATGCAAAAGCACTGATCAAAGCAATAACAATAATAGCGACCCCAAGTCCAATGAATTCTGTTCGCCAGCTATATTCGTTTCCGATATGGGTCATGATGGGCATCCCAATACTAATGCCCAGTGTATTCCCAGCCATGATCACTGCGATAGCCTTCCCGTGTTGATTTTCATTGACCAGCCGCATTCCATAGGCAGCAATCATTGGCCACATTACCCCTGCACAAATACCACCGATAATCCTAAGAATAATAATAAGGGTATAATCGTTTAAAAGCCCTGCGATAATATTGGAGATAGCGAACCCACCAAGCAAAGTCATTAGCAAATATTTGCGGTTGAATTGCATGGTTATTGAAAATGAGAGGGATTGCAAAAATAGCTGAAGCGATTGCGTAGTAACCTACCAGGTTACCGGTTTGCACTTCGCTGATATTTAAATCGGCCATCATTTGGGGGAGTACACCCGAAGGCATCAACTCTGACAGTATTCCTACAAAAGTTACTGACGACATTAAAAACATAATGAACCACGGAAAAATGTTTTTAGATTTTTCCGTTGAATTTTGTTCGCGCATAGTGTTTTTTGTTTATGTCTATTTGAAAGTTAGGCAACTATCCAAATATCAATTTAGACTTATTTGGTAGACTGGATACACATTACGACTAATTTTCATAAATGTATCCAATAGTCAAATAATTGGTATCTTCAACTCTGTGCTGTTCAATGACTGAAATTGGCAATCTTTTTAGATGGGTTTTTAAATAACCGGAAGTAAATGTGCTTGGAATCCCTTCAGCCAGACTGACTTAGCAAAAACCCAATAGAAATTAATCTAACTTTATGTTTTATCACATTGTAATAAGTCCCCACTAAACCGAAGGGCAGGATGCCGTCTGCTACTTAAATTAACGAAACACAATGACTGAAAAAGAAACAAATTTTGCCAAATTCCTTGAAGACTGGCTGCTGAGCATTTTCGACATCAATCAGAACCAGGCACAGCTACTTAAAATGGCCATCCTGATTGTAGTTACCGGACTTGTAGCAATCCTGTTATGGAAAATAGCTCAACTTGTGATCAACAAGTTCATAAGGAGGGTAGAAAGACGCACATCTGCTCAATGGAGTAATGTCCTTTTACAAGGAGCTTTCGCGAAATTGCCTCTTATCATTCCAGCCATCTACGTTACGGGTGCCCTGCCATTGATTTTTTCAGATTATCCAACCTGGATTCCCACTATTAAAACCCTCACTGCTGTGTACATAACGCTAGTGGTGATACGAATTATAAGTTCTACTATTTCTGCTTCTAATGTATACTACAGTACATCCACCAGATATAAGGATAGGCCCATTGCCAGTTTTACACAGCTTGCTAAAATCGTAGTGTGGGTAATAGGAGTCATTTTCATGCTCTCCATTTTGATTGATAGTAACCCGTTGGCACTTTTTGGGGCGTTAGGTGCTGTCTCCGCTGTAATACTTTTGATTTTTAAGGATACCCTCCTGGGGTTTATTGCAAGCATACAACTTACTATTAATGATATGGTGCGTATCGGAGATTGGGTTTCGGTTCCCAAGTATGGAGCCGATGGAGATGTGATTGGGATTTACCTCACGACAATTAAAGTAAGCAACTGGGATAAGACCATATCGACAGTACCTACATACTCTTTTGTAAGTGATAGTTTCAAAAACTGGCGGGGGATGCAGGAGAGCGGAGGAAGAAGGATAAAGCGTTCCATAAATTTCAAGATATCTTCTGTGAGATTTTGTGATGACGAGATGCTCGCACGTTATGCCAAAATCGAATTAATTAGAGAACATATCGAAAAAAGGACAGATGAAATCACAACTTACAATTCTGAAAGAAATGTGAATACGGAGATGTCTATTGTAAACGGTCGCAGGATGACCAATATTGGCATATTTCGAGTATATATTCTAAACGTATTAAAGAAAAATCCAAATATTAATCATGAGATGACGCACATGGTGAGACAGTTGGAGCCTTCGGAAACAGGTGTTCCTTTGGAGATATACTGTTTCTCTCGCATTAAAACCTGGATAGAATATGAGGGTATTCAATCTGATATTTTTGATCATATTATGGCAACAGCAAAATATTTTGATCTTGAAATATTTGAGAATCCCTCAAGTTCAGATTTGAAGAGGTTGGCGGCTGTGGAAAAACGCTAGTCCATTTGAAGAGACATAAGAAGAATGGAAAGATAAACCCAAAAAAATTATCCTACTTTGTTGGTCTTCTTGATCAACAAAGTAGGACTCTATGATACTTTTTTATTACCCTTAATGCCCGGCATGTCCACCACCGTGCTCCATGATATCATGGATGGCTTCAACGGTATGCGTGTAATCAACATAAGCTTCCACATAAGCCCTGCCTTGCTCTTTTGAATTATCCTTTACTTTATTGAGTTCGGCTACTCTTTGATATTTTTCACGAATCCCATTAGCAATATGGCTATTCAATTTTGCCAAAAAATCATCTACACTTCCGTCTTTAAGGGCATTGTCGGTCATTAGAATAATCGGTTTGGTAGTCCCGGCTGGTTTTAATCCAGTGTAGGGAGCGCCTTCTGTTTCGCGGTGCAGGCGGACGAGGGTCTCGTAGAAATGTTTTTCGACAATGGCATAAATTTCTTTGTCACCGTTTCTTAAACCGTAGGTCTTATTAAACAAAGGAATGATTTCCTGTTCCTGCTCTTCCGTAATCCACTTCAATACCAAATTGACATTATTTGTTTCCAGCGCTATGGCGGCCTCTTTAATTACTGGCCCATCGTAAGAATCGCAATGTGCTGAAACGGAGAGTGTGCCAAATAACATTAACATTGAGACCAATACAATCGAGAGGATTGTTTGCAAATTGTTTTTACGGAGTTGAAGTCGTTTTGTACTTTCTGTTCTCAAATTCATTTCTTTTGTTACCATTATATATTTATTTAAGTGATTGCCATTATTATTTACCAAAACAAAAAATCAATCAACACATTTCTGCCTGTGGGCCGAGAATCCCTCCAGGACTAATGCTGTAATTTTTTCAACACCTGAAGCAGCACCAGTTATGGTTTTTCATTGATTTAATTTAAGTGTATGATATACCTGAATGATTTCCTGCAATGTATTTGAAATTCAGGTGTTTATGAATGACCACCATCAATACTGGTGATGATTCTTCTCATGAATACTGTATACAAATCTTCAACAGCCTTCTCGACTCTGAATAGAAGGAGGTATTGATTTGGGAATAACCAATCACATAATTCCTCTTTTGATTTTAATCATCTTCCCTTAGTTTGGTGTAATTAACTTATACCCTATGAGAAACACGTTTCTTGCTGTCTTATTGATCAGCCTTACCATTTGGAGTTGCAATAATACATCCGACAAAACCGATTCAATTCACTTCGTAACCTTGCTGGGGAATGATACCCTCGCGGTGGAACAATTTGTTAAGTCAGAAAAAGGCATTGCCGCCAAAGTGTTACTAAGGAGCCCGCAGACTATTTATTTTGAGTATGAATTGAATCAAAATGCAGATGGTGGAATGACCTCCATGACAAGATACAACCAGGATCCGCAGTTGGCATTTACCCCTGAGGGAAAAGAAATTACACAAGAAATAAAGATTGTGGGAGATTCCTTAATCAGCGAAACCACAGGCAGTAATGGCCTGACCAGGATAGCCGTACTGAATAAGGAAGGCACACTACCCTTTATTGATATGGTGCATTGGCCATTCGAGTTGGCCTTGAATGCAGCCGCTAGCAGTCCAGGTGATAGTATTCATCAAATGCTGTTTACTGGAAGGAACATTTCTGATTTTATTATTCATAAAGTAAAGTCAGATTCTATGACGTTGCGCCATCCATCGCGAGGTGTGATGGGGGTGTCAGTGGATGATAAGGGCAACCTGATCAAATTGGATGCTGCGTTAACCACTAGAAAACTGATCGTTAACCGTGTTGCAGCTCTTGACTTTGATCGTATAGTGAAAGACTTTGCTGAAAAGGATAAGGGTGGTAGTCCACTCAGTGGTGAGTTGTCAGGAGGTGTAGAAGATGATTTTTCATTTAAGGGTACTGACTTTTACGTGACGTATGGTTCTCCTAAAAAGCGAGGCAGGGATATTTTTGGAGGAATTGTACCATTTGGAGAGAGATGGAGAACAGGTGCTAACAGGGCTACCCATTTTAGTACCTCCAAAGACTTGCAGATAGGAACATTGGAAATTCCTGCAGGGGAATATACCTTATTTACTATTCCAGAAAAGGAGGGTGGCATATTGATCATCAATAAACAAACCGGTCAAAATGGTCAGTCATATAATGAAAGCCTCGATTTGGGGCGGGTTGCAATGACGGTTTCTACCCAGGACGAAGTGACAGAAGATTTTACCATTAAGGTAATAGAGAATACCAATGGAGGTACCCTTCAGCTGATATGGGATCAAACTATCTATTCAGTCGATTTTTTAATTCAATAGCAGGTAAAGTAATACAGAGGTATGTGACTTCTGGTGTTATTGAATTTTCAGCAACACTTGCAATCACGCTCCAGTTCAGTGTCTTAATTCAATTGGAGTATAGCGGTGCTGTGGATTGGTTTCAACGTTGAACGGCCAAAACAGATTATAGAAAAGAGAAAGCAGTAGGCTTTCCAGGTGGGTAATATTGATATTTACGTCTGTCTTGTAGAGATGACGGTAGAGGCAGTATAGGAATAAAACACCTGAATGGAAATGGTACGACACAACAATCACGCTCCTGAGTGATTGCAGGATAAGAATACCTTTCAGCAGTAAGGACGGTTAACCACTGCTGAAAGGTGTTACTTAGAATTTTACTTCTTGAATGGTTTTCCTTTTCCCAGAACCATCCATTCCAGAGAAACATCCTTGAAGAATTTAGATAATTTAACAATAGTGGAGAGTTTAGGCTCCGTGTCACCACGAAGGAAACTTCCAGTTTGTCCATGGTACAATCCTGCTTTTGCATCTAATGTCATCACGCGGATGTCATAGTGCTTGAGCAAATAAGATAGGCGATCTTTAAATGTTTTTTTTGACATAGTTTGGCTCATTTAATATAAGCTAAAGTTAAGCAATTCGGATTAAACTTACTCAATGTAAATGTAATAGTTCGGGAAATACTGATCAAAAATTTGATGATTGGCATGAGCCAAATTTTAAGGTTATCCTAATCAGGTAGATAGTGATATTCTTCAACATGCTGATAATTAGGCAATTGGGCGATTTTTTTGTCTTATGAACAGCTTGTTTTTAACATCTGTTGGGTAGACAAAATATGTTACGAAAAGTGAAAAAATATTACATCAGAATTGTGACTAAATCGTTGATTACGCGAATATTAACTGAATCTGATATGATAATGACTACCATCCCATGAGTTACTTTATAGGTTTTCCAGCTAATTTGGGTGAGAAGATGCCTCAATTCTCTCTGATTTAGTGGGTTGACACAAAATACACCTATGAAAAGCGTTTTATAGGCACTATATTGAACCTTACAAATACAAAATATCCTATTATGGCAACTTATAATCTGCGTGTCAACGGCAAATCGGTTCAGGTGGATGCAGACCCTGATACCCCGGTGTTGTGGGTGCTCCGCGACTCCCTGAATTTAGTAGGAACGAAATACGGATGTGGCATTGGCCAATGCGGTGCGTGTACTGTCCACTTAGATGGAACCGCTGTGCGTGCTTGTTCGGTACCCGTCTCTTCGGTGGGTGATAAAGCAGTTACCACCATAGAAGGGCTCTCAGAAAAGGCAGATCATGTTTTGCAACAAGCGTGGCGTGAGCACGATGTGCCACAATGTGGTTACTGTCAGGCAGGACAGATTATGAATGCCTCAGCATTACTGAGCAATAATCCGAAACCATCAGATCAGGAAATTGAAAATGCAATGGACGGAAATTTGTGCCGTTGTGGTACCTACCTCAAGATCAAAGCGGCTATTAAAACTGCCTCTAGTAAATTGTAAACACCCCTTAAATTACTGATGCCATGTCAATTATTAAAACAACATATAATAGAAGATCATTCCTAAAAGCGTCAATAGCTGGAGGTGGAGGACTTATGCTGAGTTTCAGTTGGCTGGCGGCCTGTAGCCCTTCGGAGGCTCCTAAAGCAATGCCGTCAGAATGGTTTAATTTGAACGCTTACCTGTCCATTGCCGACAATGGAGAGGTGACGATCATGTCGCCCAATCCTGAAGTGGGTCAAAATGTAAAAACTTCTATGCCCATGATCGTTGCAGAGGAGCTGGACGTGAAGTGGGAGGATGTAATTGTAAAACAGGCTCCCCTTAACTCAGAAAGCTTTACCAGGCAGGTGGCAGGAGGAAGCCAGTCGATAAGGCAAGGGTGGCAAAGCTTGCGTATGGCAGGGGCTACAGCACGTGAGATGCTAAAAAATGCAGCAGCAAAGCAGTGGAATGTCAGTGCTGCGGATTGCTCCACAGCAGATGGTTATGTGATTCATGGAAGTGACAAATTGAGCTACGGTGAAATTGCTACTATGGCTGCCGGCATGAAAGTACCGGAAGAAGTGAAATTGAAAGATCCTTCTACTTATAAGATAATAGGAACCGATCGTGGAAATGTAGACATCGAGGGTATCATTACCGGAAAGCCTTTATTTGGAGTTGATACCAGAAAGGAAGGGATGCAATACGCAGTGGTGTTAAGACCACCAGCTTTTGGTTTAAAATTGAAATCATTTGATGATACAGAGGCACGTAAAGTGAATGGTGTAAGTGATGTCATTCAATTTGAAAGCAAAGTGGCCGTATTGGCCAATTCTACCTGGGCTGCAATAAAAGGGCAACGTGCACTTAAAGCCGAATGGGAGAAGGACACCATGCTGGAAAGCACCTCTTATCATGATAAAACCATGCGTGCTATGCTGGACAAAAAAGCAGCAGAGCCCAAGCGATCGGATGGAAATGCGAGGGCACAGTTGGCCTCTGCAGATAAAGTATTTGAGAAAGTATATGAGGCGCCATTCCTTCCACATAATGCGATGGAACCCATGAATTTCTATGCCCATGTAACGGCAGACAAAGCTGAATTTATTGGACCTGTTCAAACACCGGAGCGCACGAGAAGCCAGATTGCGGAATTGCTGGGTAGGCCCGAGAAGGACATCACCCTGGACTTGACGCGTATGGGAGGAGGTTTTGGGAGAAGGCTTTATGGCGACTTTGCCCTTGAAGCGGCAGCAATATCTAATCTGTCAAAAAAACCGGTAATGGTTGTATTCACCAGAGAAGACGACATGACTGCAGGTACCTATCGGCCAGCAGCCAAATACAAGTTCAAGGCAGCGATAAAAGATGGCAACATGGTCGCCTATCATCTGGTGGGTGCGGGTGTAAATATGGGAAATGCCACCCGGGAAAATAATTTTCCAGCCTCTACATTGGATCATTATCTGGTGGAATCACACAACCTGGAAAGTAATATCACCACAGGAGCCTGGCGAGCACCAATTACCAATTTCCTGGCTTTCGCTGAACAAAGCTTCTTTGATGAATTGGCGAGTGAATTGGGAAAGGATCCTATTCAGTTCAGGTTGGATTTGTTTGCCAGGGCGAAAGAAAACCCGGTAGGAGAATTGCAATACGATGTAGATAAATCTGTAGGTGTAATAAAATTAGCAGCCGAGAAATCCAATTGGGGCAATGCCCCGGAAGGGGTTTATCAGGGCTTTAGTACCTACTACTCACACAATACCTACGTAGCAGAAGTGGCTGAAGTGATCATGCAGGGCAACACACCAGTGGTGAAAAGAGTAGTGTGTGCAATTGATTGCGGAATAGTAGTGAATCCGGTCGGAGCCATCAATCAGGTCCAGGGTGGTGTTATCGATGGAATAGGTCATGCTATGTATGGCGATTTCTCTTTCGAGAATGGTCAGCCTCAAACCAGAAATTTTGATAAGTACAGATTGATTCGCATGAAGGAATCACCCGAGGTGGAGGTACATTTTGTGAAAAGTTATAATGATCCTACGGGATTGGGAGAGCCAGCATTGCCACCTGCGGGAGGTGCAATCGCCAACGCCATTGCGAAGGCTACAGGAAAGCGCTTTTACAAACAACCTTTTATTAAAGAGCAAATTGTATTGGGGTAATCGAAGCTCTAAAGAGAGTAAAAGGAGACTGTCTCAAAAGCGACACGTTTTTCTGAGCAAAAGCGAAGAATCTCTATAGTCTATCACTATTGAGACAGCCTCTTATTAGTTCTTCTTCTTTTTCTTCTTCTTGGTAAGAATTTTTCTGCTATTCTGTTTTGGTGCAGATGGCTTTGAGCTAATCAGCGGCTTACTAGAGCGCTTAGGTTCGTACGTTTTCTTGATTTGGATAATTCTTGCAATTCCGATTTCTGCAGATAAGTAAATCTCATGACGCGTGCCATAGAGATCAGGGGCATCGCTGGTTTGCTTCAATTGTTCTATGTAGTCTTTCTTGCGGGGATCAAACAATCCGAAATTTGCACGACCATCGAAATTCAAACTCCAGTCATCACTTAGATCAAAGTCGGAACGCAGGCCTACTGCCGCAAAAAGTTGAAATGCATTGTATTGATCCTTGCTTACGTACTCCAGGTTGTTGACCTCAGGTACCAATACGCCATCGAATACTTTTATATACCCCGGCTCAGATGGAATTAAAACACTGGAAGGATACCTCTGCTTTGATGCTGAATAGGAGATAGTTTCCCTGCCATTGAGAAGGTATGTAAAATTAATGGCCGCCACTGCACTTAAACGAAAAAATGAAAGGTCATTCAAATGGAGTTTTAATGCTACAGGAAAATTAAAATAATCCATTTCCACATCGCGCAACCCTACATCACCTCCTACCGTATTTTTAATCAAAAACTTCTGACCGATTTTAGTCAAAGAGGGGGTAAGTACAACTCCGAAGCCAACATGGTCATAACCATAAGTGAAACCTACCGGTGTGCCTCGAAAAGTTACTTTACCTTCATAGCGGAAGTCTTTATTAAGCCCTTCATCGAAGGTAATAGGCACATTAAAGCCACCAAAAACTCCGAAAGATTCTACATTTTGAGAATATCCCGAGTGAAAGGCTGTTATCAATACCAAACTGCAAATAAACCTCATCAATGAGTTGCGAAAGTTTAGGTTCTTAGGATCAAAAACAATATCAATGGCCGATTTTTCATATCCACAGAATTACAAAACTAAGACAAAAACTGAAACCATAATGAGGTTCCTTAGGGTTGATTTGCCTTATTTTGCTCTTAAATGACATGGTTTAAGCTCAAACTCGGTCTTAAGACAGGTTAATAACGCAGAAGCAACACATAATGAGGCTTTTAGAGGATATTTCAATAAGGGAAAATGTTTATTGGGGACTAGTGAAGCGGCTGTTGCTGGTAATGGGATTCTATACCATCTGCAGAATAAGTTTTTACTTATTTAATATTAGTTTCTTTCCTGATATGACCTGGGATAGAATGTCCACCATCATGTTGGGAGGACTTAAATTTGACCTGGCAGCAGTCCTCTATCTCAATTCATTGTTCATATTACTTACAATTCTACCGCTAACGATCAAGTTTCATCCTATTTACCAAAAAGTACTTTATTATATATTCATCATTACCAACGGCATCGGGCTGGCCGTCAATATTGCAGATAACGTTTATTACCCCTATACATTAAGAAGGACGACCATTTCTGTTTTATCTCAATTTGAAAATGAACAGAATTTTGGAGCATTGTTTTTTTCTTTTCTTGTAAATTATTGGTACGGATTTGCATTTTTCTTTCTGATACTCTATTTGTTTATCAGATCCTCTAAACAAATCAAAGTGTCAGGCCCGCAGTTGAAAAACAAATGGGCGTACTATGGAAGTGCAGTGGTGCTCATGCCTGCCATAATATACCTGTTCGTTGGCGGAGTAAGAGGAGGTTTTCGGCATAGTACCAGGCCAATCACAATCAGCAATGCAGCAGAATTTGCCACCATTCCCAAAGACATCAATCTGGTGTTAAACACACCGTTTGCACTGATGCGCACAGCAAGAGCCAATGTAATCGAGAAAGTAGATTACTACAGTTCGGAGAAAGCGCTTGCTGAAGTGTATACACCACTGCACGTACCTTCCGATACCGCAGCTTTCAAATATGACAATGTTGTGATCATCATATTGGAAAGCTTCTCCAAAGAATTTGTTGGTGCGTACAATAATAACATGGGGATTGAAAACTATAAAGGGTATTCACCGTATATCGATTCTCTCATTAGCAAGAGTTTGGCATTTCAGTACTCACTTTCCAACGGTAGAAAATCGATTGACGCCATGCCTTCGGTCATTTGTAGCATCCCCTCCATAGAAGTCCCCTTTGTGCTTTCCCACTACTCAGGAAATAAAGTGAACAGCCTGGCAAGTTTGTTGAAAGAGAAAGGTTATTCTACTTCATTTTTTCATGGAGCCCCGAATGGTTCAATGGGACTTCAGGCATTCGCAAACCTCTCAGGTTTTGATAAGTATTATGGAATGACCGAATATGATAATGATGATGACTTTGATGGTATCTGGGGAATATGGGATGAAAAATTTCTGCAATATTTCGCGAATACACTGAATACATTTAAAGAACCTTTCTACTCTACATTATTTACAGTTACATCGCACCCTCCGCATATTCTTCCAGAAGAATATAAGGATACCTTTGAAGGTGGGCCATTACCCATTCATAAAACCATAGAATACACAGATTATTCTGTGAAACGATTTATGGAGACAGCTTCTACAATGCCGTGGTTTAAAAATACATTATTTGTATTTACTGCTGATCATGCAACGGCAGCCATAAATTATCAGGTGTACAATTCCTCTTGGGGATACTATTCTATTCCTTTGTTTTTTTATCATCCGGGAAGTGATTGGTCAACTTTTTCAGATGACATTGTACAACAGATTGATATTATGCCTTCTGTACTCGGGTACCTGAACTACGATAAACCCTATATCGCTTATGGTAGAAATATTTTTGATCCTTCGGTAGAACCTTATGCCTATAACTATGCAGACAACGTGTACCAGGCGTTTATTGGAAATTATCTACTCCAATATGATGGTAAAAAGTCCGTGGCATTGTACGATTTCAAAAATGATAAAGGACTAAAATCCAATTTGGTGCATGAGATGCCTGAAGTGGTGGAGAAAATGGAAATCAAACTCAAGGCATTTATTCAGCAATATAACAACCGGATGGTGGACGATAATCTCACCATGGATGGCCCCCAATCTGGACCAAACAGATTGGGTAAATAAATTTTTTAATTGCGCATAGGGGGGATTCAGGGGTTGGTTGTCTTATTATCAAAACAACCAAAAAATGACTTTTATGCGATTTTTCAAACCTTTTACGTCAATTGTAATTCTGATTGTTGGATTAGCTTCTTGTAATGTACGGGAAGATCCAGGGCCCATTCAATACAATGAACAGCCCTATGCTATTACTGATTTTGATCGCCTGGACATTGGAGATGCCATGTTTGTTACGATAACCCGCGGTAATTTATTTTCAGTTTCTGCAAAGGGCGACAGGAGAAACCTTGATGATCTTGAGGTATTTAAGGTGGGGAATACACTGGTGACAAGATTTACAAAGAACCGAAACAGGAAACACACTACATACATCACTATTTCTATGCCATCATTGGTATCTGCCGATTTTTATGGTGCGGCTACTGCTTATGTCAGTGGGTTTGAAGAGGAGAGCTTCACCATCAATTTGTCCGGAGCATCTTTCGCACAGGTAGACATTGAGGCTGAGGTCAGTAAAATTAATTTGTCAGGGGCATCGAACCTTACATTGGCAGGCACCTCGAAATCTGTCATCAGTGAACTGTCTGGTGCTTCCTTGTTGAAGGCCTATAACATGGAAGTAGAGGACCTTCATGTAAAAGCATCTGGTGCCAGTCATGCTTATGTAAGAGCAAGTAAAACCCTAACGGCAGAGGCGAGTGGTGCAAGCTCAATTTTGTATAGGGGAGAGGCAATTGTATCTTCTACAGCCACTGGTGCAAGCTCAATTATTAAGGACTAGAATTGAAGAATTCAAAGTTCAAGGTTTAAAGTTGGGGCTATTGCCTTGAACTTTAAACCCTGAATTATTTAAGCGAGGTTGTGGTAAACAACCTGTACATCATCATCTGCTTCAATGGTGGTGATACACTCCATCACCTCATCTTGCTCCGCTTCAGACAATTCTTTAGTCGTAGTGGGGATGTATTGTAATTCCGAGCTGATGGCATCCAGGTGCTTTGATTCGATAAACTTTTGCATGTTACCAAAGTCATTGAATTTGGTGTAGATGATGAGATGATCTTCATCCTGCTCTATTTCTTCAGCCCCAGCATCTATCAGATCCAGTTCAAGTTCATCCAGGTTGAATGCATCTTTCGCAAATTTAAATACACCTGTTCGTTCAAACATAAAAGCTACTGAGCCTGAGTTTCCCATACTTCCACCTTTCTTTGAAAAGTGAAGTCGGATGTTGGCTACTGTTCGAGTGGGATTATCCGTGGCACATTCTACCAACACGGGTACACCGTGTGGCGCATAGCCCTCATATGTTACCTCCTGAAAATCCTTTTCCTCTTTAGAAGAAGCCCTTTTAATAGCTGCATCCACCCTGTCCTTAGGCATGTTGGCACCTTTGGCATTTTGAATGGCCAGTCTGAGTCGGGGATTATTTTCGGGCAATGGGCCCGCTTGTTTTACAGCTATTGAAATTTCCTTCCCTATACGTGTAAATGCCTTGGCCATGCGGTCAAAGCGTGCAAACATTTTGTGTTTCCTTTTTTCAAAAATCCGTCCCATAATTAGAATCCCTGTTTGAGTGCTGTAAAATTAAGTTTCTGAACGGAAATAGGAAATATTCCTCATGTCTGTTTGTAACCTTTCAGTAGCGAGCCACTCTATAGTATTGTAAACCAAACTTAAAGAATATGTTATATGCTGCTATCGCCCTTTTTGCTGTTGCTGCAGTACTAGGGCTTATTATCCTTCTCAAATGGCTTTCGAAAAATGATGCTTCAAAAGGTGTTATTTACAGTCACGGAATAATTGCCGCCACAGCGCTTGTATTGATTATTGTCTATGCACTTCAAAACCCTGCGCACTACCCACAACTTAGTATTATATTGTTTGTATTGGGTGCATTAGGAGGGTTCTATCTTTTTTTCAACAACCTAAAGTCAAATGCCAGACCCATAGGAATTGCGTTTGTGCACGCACTCATAGCGGTGGCCGGATTTGTAACCTTACTCATTTTTGCTTTTGCATAACGGATAGTAAATGAAAATTCTGGGTCATCCTGTCCATCTGATGCTCGTGCATTTTCCTGCAGCACTTTTCCCGATAGAGTGTTTGTTTTATGCCCTATTGGTATACAAGGGTCATCTGGATTATGCGTTTGTGTCATTTTGTATACTGTTATGTGGAGTGGGGTTTGGATGGGTGGCTGCCATTTTTGGTGCACTGGATATGGCATCCATATCATCAGAAAAGGTGGATGTAATCAAAAGGGCCCTGATTCATGGGAGCATCAACGGAACTGTTTTGATAGCCTATACTGTAATGGCGTATTCGTTGTATTTGTCATACCCTTCCCTTCCTGAAGGCAGTGTTTTTATGTTGATGTTTAAAATATTTCTGGTTCTATTTCTGGTAATAGGGAATTTTATTGGAGGTAACTTAGTATTAAAAGATAAGGTAGGATTGATTCAATAATGGAAACGTCAGTAACAGAACGATTTGCACAATTAAGCGACAGGGATGTCCTCGACCGAATTCTGGCTGGAGAGGAAGCCCTCTATGAGATTATTATCAGAAGGTACAATCCCTATTTGTACAAAGTAGCTCGTTCCTACGGATACGATCATGAAGATGCGCAGGACTTGATGCAAGATACATTTGTGAGTACTTATTTTCACTTGTCTAAGTTTGAAAACAGATCGACATTTAAAACATGGATAGTTCGAATTATGCTCAACAATTGTTATCAAAAAGCACAAAAAGCAAGTTTCAAAAGGGAGAAGGCAAGCCTTGAAACCACCAATGATATGATGAAGCCCATGTTTTCCAGCAAAAATGAGTATGACCCAGGTCAATCAATGGCCAACCGCGAGTTGGGTCAGGTGATTGAAAAAGCAATAACTTCATTGCCACTTGAGTACCGCATGGTTTTTTCCCTGAGAGAAGTCAATGGGATGAATACAATAGAAACAGCTTCTGCGCTTGAAATCAGTGAATCGAATGTAAAGGTGAGGTTGAATAGGGCCAAGAAAATGTTGCGGTCCGAAATAGAGAAGATGTATGCAGCAGAAGAAATTTTCGAATTCAACCTGATCCATTGCGATCCTATGGTGGAAAAGGTGATGAAAAAAATTGCAGAATTAAGTTAATCTCTCTTTTTCTTTTCTGAATAATTCCCTTTTTTCTTCCAGCTTACTGGGTCTCACAAAAGTCATCACATACGCCTCTTTCAATGATTTGGAATTTTTAATGTCCTTAATAATGTCCATCCACTCGTGAAAACATAAGTAAACAGGGTTGTAGGATTTTACGGGATTGGTAATACCATAGTCGGCCTGCTCCTCTTCAGCTTGAAAGGTGCCGAATATTCGATCCCAAATAATGAACGTGGAACCATAATTTTTATCCAGGTATTTGTCGTTACGCGCATGGTGCACCCGATGGTGTGAAGGAGTAGTAAAGATATACTCGATAGGCTTGGGAAGTTTTCTTATGTATTCTGTGTGTATCCAGAATTGGTAGAGAACCGCTATCTGGTGGCAAATGAAAAATACAACTGGGTGAAATCCGGCTAAGGCTATGGGAATGAAGAATATAATTTTAATGTGTTGGGTCCAGCCTAATCCGAAAGATACAGACCAATTGTATTTTTTTGTAAGAATGGTGAGTGACAACCCGTTATTGAAGACAAAGTATTGGCGAAACGCGCAAGTGAAGTAAGGTTTAGTGTTTCAAGAGTTTTTGCTCTACTCTTCTGTTTCCGGCACCGGACTGGATGTTGTGCCTTTACCGGGTGAAACAACCATCACCACGATTGAAAATTTATTAATTGATGTTGCTGTGTTATCGCTGAAGTATACCGATAAGGCATTGTCTGCTCGGTTATTTCTTATTCCAGGTTGGAAGGCTGGTGAGATGGTTTCATTTGAGAATCGTAACTTCACATCTTGCCGGGTGATGAAGATCGAATGACTTAAATTTTTCCTCGTTGTTTTCCGTTGACAAAATAATTTCCATCTTTATCAAAATTGATAACGATACGGCTTACTTCATTTCTTTTATCATCGTAAAATGAAATCACGTGGAGGTGGCCTGGGAGCTGGTCCACAAGGTCATCGGTATAACCTGCATCAAGGCTAAATTTAACTTCTTGTTTGAGCTTTTTACTGTACACCATTTTCTCGTCCGCCTGAAAAACCTTTAATCTTGTTTCGTTGTCATTTACTTTATCAATAGAAACGGATAGAACCAAATAAGGGGTGGGGCCTGGCATCGTTCGTTTTTTGTACTCTCTGCTGGTTTCGTCAAAATTATATGCGTAATTAGATGCAGGTGGTCTTTGTTTAAAAGAGAGATCAAGCCCAATAGTGAACTCTTCTTCAGCCTTGTAGGGCACTTCCTGTAGGCTAAGGAAGCTGACTAACATTATTAATAGGGTATACATAATATCTGGCTAAACTAACTTTTTTATACCACCAAGTTAAGCAAAAAGATAAAGTTATTAACTTCGGATTATATGTCTACCTATAATTGGGGTATTTCACTGTTGTTATATATTCACTACAAGTAATTTACGGTTCATAACACCAGCCTGTGGAATGACTTCTTGTGTCTTTTATTACGTAACATGTTTATTCATTTTGCTAGCTGTAAAGCAATCCTCTGCATATGCTTAAAAATTATCTAAAAATTGCATTTCGCTCATTGCTTCGGAGTAAGACCCATTCCATCATTAATATCCTGGGATTGGGCATCGGGATTGCATGCTGCATTCTGATCGTTCTTTTTGTAAAGGATGAGTTGACTTTTGACACGTTTCATACTAAGGCAGACAGGATTTACAGGGTTTGGGCACTCGAAGACTATGGAAAAGATGAAGTCTTTTTTTATACGGTAACACCTTTTCCTATGGGACCAACCCTGAAAGATAATTTTGCGGAAGTGGAATATCAGGTGAGGATCAACAACATAGGTCCTCAGGTGAAGTTAGGTGAGAATTTGTTTTCTGAACGGGTCACCATTGGCGGAAAGGATTTTTTTAAAGTGTTTGACTTTGATGTAGAAAAAGGAGATACCCAAACGGCATTGGAGGGAGCCAACAACGTGGTCATAACAAAGCGGATGGCTGTAAAATATTTTGGTGAGAGTGAACCGATCAACAAAGTCCTTGCGATTCAACTTGGTGATGATTTTCAGGACTTTGCCGTTAAGGCAGTGGTTAAAGATGTGCCCACCAACTCAAGTATTCAATTTGACATACTTATTTCAGATCTTAATTATCCTAAGCTCTATAGCGAACGGGCGTTGACTTCCGGTTGGTTTAACATTACACCTGAAACCTATGTGTTGTTGAGAAAGGATGCTAGTGCAAGTCAACTGGAGAAGAAAATTCAACCCTTTATGAAAAAGGTATTGGGTTCCGATTTTGATGCAAAGTACGAAGTGGGGTTGCAGCCTTTGACCGATATTCATTTAAACACATACTATCCTGCTGGAATTGCACCAGTGAGCAATCCTAAGTATGCAGGAATTTTAGCAGCCATTGCATTACTCATTCTTATAGTGGCATGCATCAATTTCGTGACACTTTCAGTGGGCCGATCAATAAAACGAGCAAAGGAGGTGGGAATAAGAAAGGTAGTAGGCGCTGAGAGAAAACATGTAATATTTCAATTTATTGGAGAGGCAGTCATTGTAACAATAATTTCGCTCGTGGTTGGGGTTTTACTTTCCTATTTGAACTTACCCTTGTTCAATGATCTTTCCGGTAAGCAATTAGTTATTGAAGCCAACGGGTTTATGTTACTGGTTTCCTTAACTACTGTACTGATAATAGGTTTGCTGGCGGGCAGTTACCCTGCATTTGTACTTTCTGGCTTTCGACCTGTAACCATATTGAAGGGAAATATTACGACAGGAAGCAGCAAACAGGGTTTAAGGAAAGTGCTAGTGGGTGTACAGTTGGTATTGGCCATATTTTTAATTTCAAGTACGCTCGTTATGCGCGATCAGCTGGAATACCTTCAGAATAAAGACTTAGGTTTTAATAAGGAGCAGTTGATGGCCATTCAAATGAACGTACCCGGAAATTTTCGACTTGGAGAGCGGATTAGGAAGGGTTTTGAAAAAGCACAACCCTTTAAGAATGAACTTTCAAAAATTAATGGAGTTGCGGAGGTGTTTGCAGCATCTCAAGACTTTGGAAATGGATCCTGGATTAATGTGGGTTTTACGGATGAAAATGTAACTTATCTAACTTTCAATTTGAATGTTATTGACGCTGATTATATTCCATCCATGAAAATGAAAATGGTGGCGGGTAGAAATTTTTCAGAAGAAAATACTTCAGACAAACGAAGGTCAGTTATTGTTAATGAGGCATTGGTAAAGAGCTACGGTATAAGTGACCCCATAGGCAAGCGGCTGCCCGGTAAGAATTTTGAGGACCATGAAATTATAGGAGTGGTAAAAGATTTCAATTATTCTTCGTTGTATACAAGTGTAGAACCTCTGGTTTTAGTAACGGATACTCAGGTGATATCAGCTGGAATTGAAAATATAGGTATCAGTAATGATCCCACCCCGAAGCTAATGGTGAGATTGCAACCAGGAGACATGAACTCAACCATCGATGAGGTAAAGCGTGTGTGGGATAAACTTACCAATGGCGAGGAGTTCGCCTTTACTTTTGTAGATGATGCCATGGCGGCACAATACCGTGCTGATCAGAATTTAGGAAAGATAATTTCCATAGCTACGATATTGGCTATGCTTATTGGCGGATTGGGGTTATATGCGCTGGCTTCGCTGGCCATGCAAAACCGGACAAAAGAGATAAGCATTCGAAAAGTAATGGGGGCAACAGAACAATCTCTGCTTGCTTTGTTATCGAAAGATTATCTGTATCTGGTGGGAGGTAGCCTCCTGCTTTCGGTTCCAATGACTTACTTCATTATGACCAATTGGTTGCAGTCGTTTGAATACAAGGTGTCCATCAGTTGGCAAGTATTTGTTTTTGCTGGAGGCATTTCATTGGTGGTTGCCATTGTTACGATAAGCTACCAGGCAATCAAAACAGCGTGGTCGCAGCCTGCCAAAACGCTTAAGTACGAGTAGTTACTGATCCAGATGCAATACAGTTTGTAACAACACATTCGCTCCCTTCTCAATTTGTTCTGGCGAACTGTATTCATCCACAGCATGACTCACACCATCTTTGGAAGGAATAAAGATCATAGCTGCCGGATATCGGGTTGCCAATATCTGCGCATCGTGTCCTGCACCACTGTGCATGGGTAGTGAAGAATATCCGAGGTGTTGGCAACTTTTTGAAATGGCATCTACGACACTTCCATTAAAGGCTACTGCGGGTACATTTACCAATACTTCTTTGTTTACGCTAATGTGTGAGAATGATTCATCGGTAGCAATAAAATCTTCAATCCGGGTAATGGCGAGTTGCAAGTTTGCGTCACTCAGGTTTCGCATGTCCAGTGTCGCCACAACCTCCTCAGGCACCACGTTGATGGCGTTGGGTTTCACTTCGATTGTGCCAATGGTAACGAGTTGGTCTTTGATGTCATGACAAAGCTCCCTCGCAAAACAGGATAGTTTGCTCAAGGCATAGAAGGCATCTTTTCGCGCATAGATTGGGGTTGTGCCTGCATGGGCACTTTTGCCAATCAGGGTAAGCTTTTGCCAATGGATGGCCTGCACGCCTTGTACAATGCCGATGTCGATTTTCTTTTCCTCCAGAATAGGACCTTGTTCAATATGAATTTCTACAAAGTGATTATAGTGTATGGTTCCACACTTCATTTTTCCTTTGTAACCAATTGCTTTAAGTGCATCATCAACGGTAGTCCCATTTTTGTCTTTCGCTTTTAAATAGTTGTCCACCTCTTCAGGATTGACGTGACCAAGGCTTCCCATCATATCGGGAAAAAAGCGAACACCTTCTTCGTTGGTGTAATTGGCAACAACAAGGGTACTGTTGAGTTGAACATCATTTTCTATCAGCGTTTGCGCTACCTCCAATGCACCAATTGCACCTACAGGGCCGTCAAATCGACCACCGGTAGGTACGCTGTCCAGGTGGGAGCCAATTCCGATACATCGATCAGTATTTTTGCCCTTTAATATGCCAAAGGTATTTCCAATCTCATCAATGGCTACTTCAAGACCCAATTCTTGCATCCATTGCTTGAACAAATCTCTTGCTGCTTTATCCTCGGGAGTGAGTGTTAACCGTTTTACCCCTCCGGATGGCAGCGCTCCAAATTGTGCCATTTCCTGAATACGCGCACTCAACCGTTTTGAATTAATTCTAATTGATTCTGCTTTCAATTTTTTTAATAGTTAGTTCTTGGTCTATTGTATTGAGCAGTCAGTTGCTCGAGACTCAATACTCAATATTATAAATTATTTCTTTTTAAAGCTCAAATAAAATGATGTGCCTTGTCCTACAACTGAACTGACCTTAATTGTTCCTCCATGAAGACTCATTATTTGTTTTGATAGACTTAAACCAATTCCTGATCCTTCTTTTTTGGTAGAGAAGAAGGGGACAAAAATTTCACTCAGTTCTTTTTCTGGTATTCCTTTTCCGTTGTCGGCTACTTCTATGATGATGCGGTTGTCCTTTTCATATCCTTTTAGGGTGATTTGCCCTGTATCCTTTCCGTTGAGCGCCTGAATGCTGTTGGTTACCAAATTGATAATTACCTGCTCCATAAGTTTTGGGTCGGCCTGAACGGTCAGGTGGGGTGGAGCTACGTCCACGGCAAACTTGATCAACTTGATTTCATGGGTATGCTGTTGCATCAATTGAATAATTTCATCTAACGTTTCCTTTATTACAATGGGTTCAAGAGACGGTTGAGGGATCTTAGTCAATTTCCTATACGTATCGACAAAGCTGAGAAGTCCTTCGCTGCGTTTGTGAATGGTCTTTAAAGAAAAACGAATGTCTTTGATTGTCTCCTCCTTAATTTCAGTCACCTGCTTCTGCTTTCCTTCTTTGTCTTCAAGTACCGTTTGCATGGTTTCCGTGAGCGATGCGATGGGAGTAACGGAGTTCATGATCTCATGAGTTAAAATACGAATTAACTTATGCCATGCTTCAATTTCTTTTTGTTCAATTTCTGAATTGATGTCCTGAAAGGTGATGAGCTTGTACGGCTTGTCCAGAATAATGGGCGTGCGAATATCAACCGCAAATGTCTTCTTCTCTCCATTGACTGTAAACGACATTAAGCTTCTGGCGTTGTCACCAAGCTCATCGATACGTTCAGCAAATTCAGGGTTCAATTGCCGTACTAATTTCCAGTTTTTCGCTCCGGGTATTCCGGCCAACTGCTCCGCCATGGGGTTGATGATGGTGATGGTGCTTTCATTTTCAAGTGATATGATTCCAAACTGGAGTTGTCTGACCAGTATTTGCAGGAAGTGATATTGCGCTTCTTTTTCAATTTTTACATCCTTATAGGCCTGGATGATTTCTATCATACTGTGTTGAAGTGCTTTGAATGATTGGCCTAAGGGAGGCTCTCGAAAGGTAATGGAGAAGTCAGAATGACGTATGGCCAAAAAAAGACGAGCAAGCTCCCTGTTCGTATGATTAACAAATCGAATGAGTTCTCCGATTTGTATAATCAGAATGACAAACAGTATAATTTGATTGAAGAAGAGACGAGTGTCACCGAAAATAATGGAAAGAACAATAACGTTGAGCAACAGAAGTATAATTCTGACAACAATTAGGAATGTAAATTTCTTATAAAACATGGGTTAGGATTCACACAAAGTTTTCCTTTATACTAACTGCTTCATTGTATATTGTCAATTGCGTTTTGTCAACTGTCAATTATTTTTTATCAAAAACTAAATCTTATACTTCTTCATCCGCCTGTACAAAGAGGTACGCGTCATTCCCAGGGTGCGTGCTGTTTTAGTTACATTTCCTTCATGGGCGTCCAACGATTCGAGAATAAATAGCTTTTCCATTTCTTCCATTGTAAGCTGCTGCGTTGGCTCCTGCGACTTGGCCGGAATACTATTGATCAGCAAGTCCGCTGAGTGAATTACTTTTCCATCTGTCAGGATTACGGCCCTTTCAATAGCATGTTGTAGTTCCCTGATATTACCGGGCCAGGGATACTTTTTCAATTTCGTAAAAATAGCCTTATCCATCTTTATTCCCTGACGGTTATATTTTTTACCGTACTGATTTAGAAAATGATTGGTTAGTATTTCCATATCATCCGGTCGTTCCCGAAGAGGTGGCACACGTATTTCCACTGTATTAATTCGGTACAACAAATCCTGCCTGAATTTCTTCTCATAGATCATATCGTATAACGGCATATTGGTGGCGCATATCAATCTGAAGTCCACATTGATTTCCTTATTGGATCCAACGCGCTGTATTTTTCGCTGCTGAAGTACAGTTAATAATTTGGACTGTAGGGGCAGGGAGAGATTTCCAATTTCATCAAGAAATAATGTTCCACCGGAGGCAATTTCAAACCTGCCTGGTTTATCTTGTTTGGCATCGGTGAAGGCTCCTTTAACATGACCGAACAGCTCACTTTCAAAAAGGGATTCAGTGATCCCACCGAGATCTACACTGATAAAGACTTTATCTTTTCGGAGCGACTGTCGATGGATGGCACGTGCTACCAGCTCTTTACCGGTTCCATTCTCTCCCAGAATCAAAACATCCGCCTCTGTGCCCGCCACCCGATCTATTAATTCGTGTACCCGTTGGATGGCCGTGGAACTACCAATAAAATCTGTAAAACCAACATCAAGATCGTTACTCAGTTTCTCTTGTGTTAACTTTACTTTTTCAAGCTCCTTTTTAGACTTTCTCAGTTGAAAGGCAGACATGATGGTGCCTAGCAACTTTTGATTCTTCCAGGGTTTAAGGACAAAGTCAGTTGCTCCGCTCTTCATCGCCTTTACGGCAAGGTCCACCTCACCGTAGGCGGTGATAAGAATCACTACCGCTTGCGAGTCTGTTTTTAGGATTTGATCCAGCCACTGAAATCCTTCTTCACCATCATTGATTCCCTTACTGAAATTCATATCCAACAGGATGACATCAAAATCCTGTTGATTCAATAGGGGTAGTATATTTTCTGGGTCTTCCTCGATTACGACATTAGAAAACTCCTGTTTGAGAAACATTTTGGCTGTTTCCAACACATCCCGGTCGTCATCTACAATCAATATATTTCCTTTGGTCATTGCGAAATCAATTATGAGTGCATCAAAGTAGTTAATTGTAACGATAACAAGCATTAATGTGTATCAATTTCGATACAAATATTTTTCACTACCGAACAGTTAACTTATCTAAATATCTGATAATTAGCTATTTACAATAGTGGCATATTTATAGTACAAGCGAGAGCACATACTGAGGAAACAAAACACACTTAGGCTTATGCTGAAGAACTACATCAAAATAACCTTTCGAAACCTCATTAGAAACAGAGTTTCTACTACCATCAACCTGTTGGGCCTGAGCCTGGGAATAAGCGTTTGCTTGCTTTTGTTTCTGTTGATTGATTATGAACTCAACTTTGATGAGTTCCATACTAAGAAAGACCACATCTTCAGAGTCACCCGGGAAGAGGCGGGTGGATCTTTGACAAAGCGTACTTCATCCACGCCATTTCCTTTGCACGCTGCTATCGTTAATGATTATCCTGAACTGAAGGCGGTTGCTCACATCTTTCCGCCTGAAGAACATCAACTGAAAGTAGGTGACAAGATTTGGCTGGAGCCGAAAGTGATGTTTGCTGACTCTTCTTTTTTCAAGGTTTTTGATTTTCCTGCGATAGAAGGAAACCCGCTCCAATCATTTAAGAATCCTAACGTAGCAGTGATCACCGAATCCATGGCTCGAAATCGTTTCGGAGAGGAGTCGCCCATTGGGAAAACAGTTAATGTTTCTGAGGCGGTCGATGTTGAAATAGTGGGCATTATTCAGGATCCTCCGAAAAATTCTCACTTCACTTTTTCCATGATTGTGGTGATTGATTCGTTTAGTGAAGACCTTGTAGGTGGTTTTACCTATGATTCATGGAATGTAACACTTGGATTTACCAATTATATCCTGCTTCCTGATGGCGTGTCTGAAACTGATTTTGAAAAAAGAATGGCTGTACTTCCGGAGAAGTACTTATCCGAAGAGAACGCAGCAAAAACGAGATATGAATTACAACCACTGAACGAAATCCATTTTGATAAAACGTACGCGCAATCCAACTCAGGATATACTATTGATACAACCTATCTGTTGGTATTGGGCTTGGTAGGTGTTTTTATTTTGCTTCTCGCATGCATCAATTTTATCAACTTAAGCACAGCGGTGGCCATTAAGAAAGCAAAAGAAGTAGGGGTGAGAAAGGTGATGGGGGCTTCTCGTATGCAACTCGTGAGTCAATATATGGGTGAGGCATTTGTGCTAACTTTTTTATCAGCACTGATTGCTTTGGGAATAGCGGAGCGTGTACTTCCCTCCCTTAATAATTTCCTTGATACGGGTATGTCCATGTTTGCACTAGGTAACCCTATAGCAGTTTGGATATTTGTGGGCGGAATTATCCTGGTTTCAATTTTATCAGGGTTATATCCTGCATGGGCTTTATCAGGCTACAAGCCAGTAGCGGCCATGAAGGCAAAGGCAAATAGCCACACCAGTTCTTCTGTGTTCCTGAGAAAGGGCTTAGTCACCTTTCAGTTTGTGATCAGTCAGGTGTTGATCATTGGAACAATCGTTGTGGCGAGCCAAATGAATTATTTTCGGAATAAGCCACTTGGGTTTGATCGTGATCAGATAGTTACTTTTTCCTTAAATGATAATGATCCTGCATTGCTTCACACATTAAAAACTGAATTGCTGTCGAATAGCAACGTCCAAAATGTTTCTTTTGGTGTGGGAGTGCCTACATCGGATAATGACATCAACTCTGAAATAAAGGTGACCGGGCTGGAAGGGGATTTTGAGGTGGCGTTTAAAACTGTTGACTTTGATTATTTAAAGACATTCGATCTTCAGCTTGCTTCGGGAAGGTGGTATCTAAAGGAGAACCAGAGTGCGGAAGAAATAGAATTTATTATTAATGAAACAGCTGCTCGTGAGTTGGGGTTTTCTTCAGAGGAAGTTCTGGGGAAGGAAATATTTTTTGGGATGAATGATATCAAAGGAAATGTGGTAGGGGTGGTGAAAGACTTTCATGTCAACTCACTTCGGGAGGCGATAAAACCTATTGTAATGTTTCAATACCCAAAGCTGTACTTTGAGGGAGGCGTTAAGATTTCCAACAGTAATGTTCCTGAAACGATAGAGCATATTAAAAGTGCATGGGAGCAAGCCTACCCTGGCTATTTGTTTACCTATGAATTTCTCGATGATGCCATAGCAAAGAATTACAGTAGAGAGGAGCAACTCTTTTCTATTTTTAAAATATTTGCAGGAATTTCGATTGCAATCGGGTGCCTTGGATTATTTGGGTTGATCTCTTTTATGGTCGTTCAAAAAACGAAAGAGGTGGGTGTACGAAAAGTTCTGGGGGCTTCAGTTTCTGGTATTGTACTCCTTTTCTCCAGGGACTTTATGAAGCTGCTGTTGATTGCATTCCTGATAGCCGCACCTTTAAGCTGGTATGCAATGGGACAATGGTTAAGTGGGTTTGCCTACAAAATTGATTTATCACCTTATTATTTTTTGTTGGGTGGATTCATCAACCTGATCATTGCATTCTTAACGATCGGATATCAGGCCAGAAGGGCTGGAGTAGCCAATCCCATCGATTCATTAAGAGATGAATAAATAGATACGATAACGAACTTGACTGATAACGGATATTAATTTAAAAATATGCTTAAAAATTATTTCATAATCACCATTAGAAACATTAAACGGAATTTGAGCTATTCTGCGATTAATGTATTCGGCCTTGCGTTGGGTATTACCTGTAGCATGGTGCTTTTTTTGATGATCACCTTTTACCTGAGTTTTGACAACTACCACGACAACAAAGATCGTATTTACAGAATAGTAACCTCTTCGGAGAACAATGGGAGGGAGGACTTTTTTGCAGGGGTACCCGCTCCACTGCCCGGAGCACTGGCCAGTGATATTACAGGCATCCAACACGTGTTGTTTACATCAGGAGACAACAATGCATTATTTACCATTATAGACAATGGTGCCCCAAAGATTTTTGAGCAGGAAAACGGACTGGCATATTCAGATTCCACCTACTTCACCTTCTTCAATAGAGCTTTCATTATGGGAGACTACAAGACGGCCTTGCAACAACCCAACCAGATCATACTTTCTGAAAAGACAGCGAAGAAATTTTTTGGCGAGGTAAATCCTATGGGTCAACTCATCAAGCTGAATAACAAAACAGAACTGAAGGTTACGGGTATCATAGAAGACCATCCCGATAATACTACCTTTCCTTTTGAGATTCTTATCTCTTACCTCACCATTCAAAAGGACAAAGAAGAAAGTGGATGGAACAGCGTTTATAGCGATGATCAGTGTTTTGTTATGCTGGAGGCAGGAACACCCCCTGATGCCATCAATAATCAGTTTCCGGCTTTTGTCAAAAAATATGAAACCCAACGGGAAGAAAGAAGTTTGAAAAGATGGTTGCAGCCCCTTCAGGAAATAAATTACGACAGCCGTTTCGGCAACTATCGATATACCACGGTAAGTAAGACGTCCATTTTGGCCATGGGAGTAGTGGCGTTGTTCTTGTTGATTACGGCCTGCATCAACTTTATTAATCTTTCTACAGCAGTGGCTGTAAAACGTTCAAAGGAAGTTGGCATTCGCAAGGTGCTGGGAAGCCAACGGTTGCAGCTGATGGGTCAGTACCTGGCAGAAACCGGTATGATCACTTTGGTGGCTTTATTAATATCAGTAGGACTATCAGAGTTGGCTTTGATTCAGTTAAATGCATTTTTGGATATCAACCTGCACGTTGATTTTACAGACCTGCGGTTGATTACATTCCTGATAGGAGTATGGGCAGTGGTGAGTTTGGCCTCGGGCTTTTATCCTGCTTTGCTGCTGTCAGGTTTTAGTCCTGCATTGGCGCTGAAAAATAAAATTACCAACCGGAGCACGGGCGGTTTTGCATTGCGTAGAAGTCTGGTGGTGTTTCAGTTTGTGATCTCTCAACTGCTCATAGTGGGAACCGTGATCCTGCTGGCGCAAATGAATTTTTTGGAGTCCAAAGATCTGGGATTTTCAAAAGACGCAGTCATCAATGTTCCCATTCCGAATAATGCGCCACTAAATAATAAAAAGGTACTGAAATCAGAACTATTGCGAATGGGTGGTGTAGAACGCGTGAGTTTGTGCAACACAGCACCCTCGAGTGGTTCCGTTTCTATGACGGCTTATACCATAGAAGGGATAGAGGGCAATCATCTGACTCAGGTTAAATTGACCGATGAAGATTACATTGATTTATTCAAAATAGAATTGCTGGCAGGAAACAACCTGATGGGTTTAGATTCTGCCAATTCCTGCCTGGTGAATGAAAAGCTTTTGAAATCACTGGGTTTGGAAAAACCGGAAGAAATCATTGGAAGGGTAATATCCATTTGGGGAATGAATTTGCCTGTAGCCGGTGTGGTCAAAGATTTCCATACCATCTCCCTTGAAAGAGAAATAGATCCTACTATCCTTTTCAACAGAGTAGACAGCTATCGCACCGCTGCCATAAAATTAAAAGGAGGGTCAGTGAAAGAAACACTGGGAGAAGTGGAGCGTGCATGGGCCGCCCAATACCCTGACTTCCTGTTCAGCTATGAGTTTCTCGACAATGAGATCAAAGAGTTTTATGAGTCGGAACAAAAGATGTCAACACTGCTGATTCTCTTTTCAGTCATTGCCATCACCATCGGCTGTTTGGGATTGTATGGCTTGATCTCTTTTATGGCCAATGAAAAGGAAAAGGAAATTGGTGTGCGCAAAGTATTGGGTGCGTCTACCGGAAACATTCTGATCATCTTCTCTAAAGAATTTATTATTCTGATCCTGGTGGCCTTTGCCATCGCATCGCCACTAGCGGCTTACATTATGGGGCAATGGTTGGACAATTTTGCCTATCGGGTGCCACTTACCAGTCTCATGTTCGTCACAGGTATTGGCATCACAATTATAATCGCTTTTGTCACGGTAGGATTTAGATCGATAAGAGCGGCTTTGGCTAATCCTATTAATGCATTGAGAAATGAATAGGTTAGAATCCAGAATCTAGAATTCAGAAATTATGTTACGAAACTATTTTAAATCATCCATCAGAAACATTTTAAGAGAACGGTACTTCTCTCTTATCAATATTGTAGGTCTTGCATTGGGCATATCCGTTTGTCTTTTGATATGGAGCTATGTTCGATTCGAGATGAGTTATGATAATTTTCATAAAGACCTAGATCGGCTTTACCGTGTCAATCAAACCCTGATATGGGCACCTGATGGCGGAATGATGGGCTCAACGGGACCTCAGTTGGCGTTGGTACTAAAAGAGGATTTTCCGGAGGTAGAGGAAGCCATGCGGGTGAATACTCCTGGAGACTTTCTGGTGAAATACCAACAACCTAATGGACAGATTAAGGCCTTCAATGAAGACAATGTGCTGGCAGCTGATTCCAATTTCTTTAATTTCTTTTCTGTTCCACTGAAGGAAGGAAACCCTGCCACTGCCCTGCATGGTTTGGATAAAGTGGTGATCTCCAATGAGACCGCCAAAAAACTCTTTGGAGATGAATCCGCCTTAGGTAAAATTTTACTTTTTGGAGATGAAGGCAAGGCAGTAGAAGTGACGGGTGTTACTGAAACACAACCGGATAACATGCATTTTCATTTTGATTATTTGATCTCCCTGTATACCAACCCCAGTATTAAGCGATTTGAGTGGAGTTGGATTTGGACACAGACGGCCACTTATGTGAAGCTGAAGCCTGGTGCCGATGTAGCTGGGCTGGAGAAAAAAATGCAAAGTATGGTCGAACTGAATGTGAAGCCCAGCTTGGGCAGGATGGGCATGAGCTATGAAGAGTTCATGAAAGGGAAAGGAGAATGGACTTTTGCTTTACAACCCGTTCAAAGTATTCATCTCTATTCAGGTAATATGGATAACAGGATTGGCCCGGTTGGAGACATTAAATATGTTCAGATATTTTCTTTTGTGGCCTTGTTTGTCCTGGTACTGGCCATTATCAACTTTGTAAATCTTTCTACCGCACGGGGTGCATCCAGAGCAAAAGAAGTAGGTGTGAAAAAGGTATTAGGTGCCTTTAGGCAATCTCTTATACTTCAGTTTCAGTTGGAGTCTATTCTAATGACTTCGGTCGCCACGTTATTGGGTTTAGGGCTACTTGAATTATTCAGAATTGTGATCTCCAATGTCTTGAGTATAAAAATGCCATTTTCAATTTGGGATGGAGGAAGCAGTTTGTGGCTAATTATTTTATTGCCAGTTGTTGTTGGTTTTGTGGCAGGTATTTATCCGGCATTTTATTTAACCAGTTTCAAGCCTGCCAATGTATTAAAAGGAAGAGTGGCATCTGGTTTTAAGTCTGGTTTGCGCAATGGATTGGTAACCGTTCAGTTTGTGGTGTCTATTGTATTTATCATTGCCACAATAATAGTACAACAGCAACTGGCATTTTTTCAGTCTGCCAATTTGGGCTTCAACAAAGAGAATATTTTGGTGCTGAATAATGCGGATAAACTTACAGACCATGTAAATGCCTTTCGCGATGAGGTGAGTGCCCTGCCTGGAGTGATCGATGCCAGTGTGGGCATGACAGTACCAGGTCGTGGTTCTTATGAAGATATATTTGGTGCAGAGGGGAGAGACATTGAACTCTCTATTTCCCAATCTAAAATAGACGAACATTATTTTAAAACGATGGGGTTGTCCTTGATAGCTGGTAGGGCGTTTGATATCAATAGCCCGGGAGATAAAACCAAAGTAATTCCTAACGAAACTACTGTGAGATTGTTTGGCTGGACACCGGAAGAAGCTTTGGGCAAAAGAATAACTTATTCAGAGTTGGATGGAGTAGGAGAGATCATAGGGGTAGTAAAAGATTTTCACTATGCTTCATTACATCAGGAAATTAACCCTTCTGTGTTTTATCATATTGATTCCGACATGTGGGAGACGGGAAAAGTAATTGCCATAAATATTGAGAGCAGCCGTGCAACAGACATCATTGCTTCTTTAAAAGAGAAATGGGAAGCGAGAGTAAACGATGCTCCGTTCGAATATTCATTCCTGGATCAGGAGTGGTCTAGACAATATCAGCAGGAGCAGAGGTTGGGTGGGTTGTTTAGCATTTTTGCTGGACTTTCTCTTTTGATCGCCATGATTGGCCTTGTAGGGTTAGTAACTTATTCTGCAGATAAGAGAAAGAAAGAAATAGGTGTGAGAAAAGTGATGGGTGCTTCAGTCCATCAGGTAGTATTTTTGCTGAATAAAAATTTTACCCTCCTGGTGCTGATTGCGTTTGTGATCGCTGTTCCACTAGGCTGGTATGCGATGGATGATTGGTTGAGTCAATTTCCATACCCTGTAAAGATCAGCTTTGGATCCTTTGCTGTAGCAGGATTGTTGATGTTGGGCATTACCTGGATTACGGTGGCTTATCAGTCCATTAAGGCCGGATTGAAGAACCCGGTAGATGTATTGAAGGAAGAATAGTTACTTCGGAGAAAATCTGATTTTTATTTGAAGGAAGTAGGAGAGTTAATTGTTATAACAGGTTGATAGCTTCTTTAATAAGCACAACAGCAGAGAATAAACTGATTACCACTGTGAAAAGAATAACCTTAAGGAATCCTGCGAACTCAATGGGGCTGTTGTAATCCGTTTCCATAACAAGTCCTTTTGTAATGGCAATTTTCGTAGAAACGAAGATTGAGACAATCCGTTAATACCTGTTTTTGTATACGTAATTTTACGGATAAGGGATACCAATTATTGTCAAATCCATATTGGAATGGTACAGAGCACATAAAACTTTAAAATTTACAAGAAAGTGATAATCGGATGGGGATGGAATGTTGACATTCATTTGATCCAACGCACATTCCCGCCATTTGGGGTAGATGTTGCATTGGTAGTCACCAACCACCAACCTATTATTCTCACCAGTAACAATGGTATTTAATTCAGTGGGTCACCAATATGGGCGCAAAGGAATTACTTATTTTAAGTAGTAATTCCCAATCGTAAATTCTAAATTGGAGTTGTGGCAAAGGATAAATTCATATTCTGGCAAAAGTGGCTCACCTGGGCCAACATAATGACCATTGGTGTAGGGTTGTTGGTGGCCTTTGCTGGTAATTCCTTCTTTTTTGAAGTACACAACCAATATACCCAAAAGGTATTCTTCGGCAGTGAGGTTTTCTCTCCGCAAACCTTGTTGTTCAAAAACTGGCTCTTTGGCATTATCGGTGGCACGATCGTAGGTTTTCATGTGCTTATGGTGATGATCTCCGAATATGCATTTAAGCAAAAGCAAAAATGGGCCTACCATGCCATGTGGTACGGACTGCTCTCCTGGTTTGTGATCGATAGCAGTGTGTCGTACCACTACGGAGCCATTCACAACATTGTACTGATTAATATTGTGGCATTGGTGTTGATTGGCTTGCCATTGGTAATGACACGCAGTAATTTTAAAGTGACATTATAAATCATGGATGAATGACCAAACTCAATAATAATATTATCCTTTTCCTACTATTCATGGCCATTTCTGTATCAGCAATAGCACAGCAAGGGAAATTTAAAATCAATGGATACGAACAGGATAAAGCTTGCCCCATCTTCAGAAGCGTAGATAAGAAAACAGGTGATTCGTTTTATGATTCAAGGGTGATTGGCTACCCTAGATTCTTTCCAGGATATATTATTACACTAGACGGTGAAAAGGTAGAAGGGCGAATAGCACTCTTCAATAATCAGACTGCCGATTGGGCTTTTGTAAAGAAGTGCATGTTGATTATTCCTGACGGGGAAGAGGAAGCTCAATATCTCGGAGGTAATGCGGTAGCCTTAATTCAACAGCAACAAAAGAAAGAGACTGTATACTATGATCTGTATGAGGGAGGTTACCTGGAAAGACTCGTTTCAGGGAAATTGAGATTGAGTTATAATCCCAATGCCAACACTTCAAGGAAAATATCTGAGTTTGTTTCTCAATCCTTCATCGATTCACTGCGGGCAAATACCGCCAGAAAGTCCGTGAGGGAGAGTTTGAACGATGGAAAGAGTATGCAGGAGAGTATTCAGGTGGCGGCTTTGAAAGATGAACTTATCAATATTGGTGCTGCAGTAGAGATAGTGGACAAGGAATACCTGTTGTATGATGAGCAAAACGCGACCACACTATTGATCACCAAAAGTAATTACGAACAGGCAATACAGCAGGAGTTAGGTGGATGCCCATCAATGGATGAAAAAACGATTAAAGGATACGCCAAAAAATACGACAAGATTGTTGATGCCTTCATGGAGTACAATGAAAAGTGTAAGTAGGTTCTTGATGCTAGATGCTGGTTGCTAGTTACTAGCCTCCAGCCTCCAGCATCTAGCATTAAGATACCAGCATCCAGTTTTATACCGCACACTGGCGCGGAAGTTATTTCCGTGCCACCACCTAACGTTAATTTTATATCTTCTTTATCCTAATATTTCTAAACCAGGTCAACCCACCGTGATCTTGCAATCCGATATACCCTGTTTTGTATTTGCCATAGTCGGGATAATCTTTCCACTTACCAGCCATCTTTCTATTCTCCCAGTCTTCTGACCAAGGGACAAACTCAACGGTCTTAACACCATTCAGCCAGTACTCCACTTTTTCCGGTGTAAAGCGAATACGGGATTCATTCCATTCACCTGCAGGCCTTACCACTTTGTTGGCTGAAGGATCGTACATGGCGTAGTCAGCCCCAACCGTTTGCCATTTTTCGAGAGGATCGGGGAAGCCGAGGTCATCTATCAACTGATATTCGGGAGCATTTTCATACAATGCTGCGTATTGGGCTCCCTCTGCCACATGATATAGAATACCACTGTTTCCTCCTTCGGAAATCTTCCACTCCAAAGAAAGATCAAAGTTTTCAAACTCGGCTGCACCATAAATGATGTCACCACCAATGTCACCACCTTTACCCAAAGCTTTCAGTGTCCCCTCTTCAATCACCCATCCATCTGGAAGAAAAGCCTCATTGTAACCTCGCCAACCTTCTGTGGAAGTACCATCAAAGAGCATTTCCCAACCTTCTGAGGTATCAGAGGTCGCCTCCTGTTTTTCTTTTTTAGGCGTGCATGCAGCAACAATGAGTAGTAAAATAAATAAAAGCGTGTGTTTCATAGTACGTTGGTTATGATCGAACTTCCATTTTAATCGGATCCCAGTTAATGTGTTTGTTTTTAAAGTAGCTGTCATTGCAAAGCAGGGCAGGGGCTGCAGCCCTGAAACCGAAAACAGGATCCTCGGCTACCGATCCTTTGGTGCGAATGGCGTGAAAGAAATTTCCAAAATGATCGTAGTGTGCCCCTTTGTATCCTTCTTCTGCCTTATAAATAGTTTCCAGTGGCCCCACCATTTTCTTACGGCCTGTATAGGCACTTGACGTTTCCTTTGACTTTGCCTGAAGAAAAGGATCATCACTATGTACCGAAGTATTTTTCTGTACCGTCACTCTGTCCCATTCTACATTCATGGAGCCTTCGCTGCCTACCAATCGCAGGTAAGTGGTTCCGCTGGTGCCATCTACGAAGTTGCACCGAAGCGAAAGATTAAACCCTGCGTGTTCCGCACTGTCAGGATAATTGAACATCCCTAATAATACATCGGGTACCTCACGACCATCTTTCCAATAGCGCAGTCCCCCCATGGCTGCAATTTGTTCAGGCCCTTTCGAGTCGGTGATGAAGTGCAGACTGGAAAACAGATGTACGAAAAGATCTCCAGACATAGCAGTGCCGTAGTCGAGGTAATTTCTCCAGCGGAAAAAGCGCATGGCATCGAAGGGTCTGTCTACCGTGTTGGAGATGTACCGTTTCCAATCCACTGTTTGTGGCGATGCGTCTTTTGGAATGTTATACTGCCAGGCACCTTCCGGTGAATGCCTTGCCCAAAAGCCCTCTGCGTAATTGAGTTTACCAATGGCACCTTCTGCTAATAGCTGTTTTGCCTTTTCATTTCCCAGAGAAGATAACCCCTGACTGCCCACCTGAAATACTTTACCGGACTTTCTCCAGGCATTAATTACCTCATGCCCTTCTTTAACAGAGTGCACCATAGGCTTTTCGCAATAGACATGCTTGCCAGCGTTGAGGGCATCGATGCATATTTGCTTATGCCAATGATCGGGTGTGCCCACGATCACTGCATCAACATCATTGCGTTTTAGAATCTCCTTATGGTCTATGGTTGTGAAGATACTGCTGCCCCATTTTTCCTTTGCTTGTTCAATGCGACCCTGATACAAATCGCACACACCTGCGATTGAAATGTTGTCGTGACTAAGTGCCACGTTCATATCTTCCGATCCCATGCCTCCGGCTCCAATCAACGCAACGCGAAGGGGTGTATTTTCCGGAGAACGAAATGCGCGAGTAATGAAGTTGATATTTTTTTCTTCGGTAGCAGAGAAACTGGTATGGGAAGCTGCTATTGCGGCTGCCCCTGCAAGGCCGACTTTTTTGATGAAGCTTCTGCGATTACTTTTCATAGGTATGGATATAAGAGGTACAATATAAGTAATGAAGAGGAAATGCCAGATACTGGATCCATCACCCAGTCCACAAACAAACGCAACCGTTTATCAATTCAAGCCATACAGGCGTAAGGGTATTTACTACTTTTCGCATGTTAGCAAAACAAAACTCCCAATGCGAAATTATATTACCCCAATTACCTGCTTTGCGCTTATGCTTGGCGGTATTTCATTGTTTGCTCAGCAGATTGATGAAGAATACAATAAAAAAATTAGGGAATACACCACAGATACCCGGTTTTTACCTGAATCTGTACTTAATCTGGTGGATGACCCTAACGTACCTTCTCCATTAAAACATTTTGGTACAATCATAGGCGCGCCTGGTGTAATGCATACCACTACCGAAATCTATGGCTACTATGCAGCTTTGGCGAAAGCGTCCCCTAAAGTTTCCATGCAGCAGGTAGGCACCACGGAAGAGGGAAGAGCGATACAACTGGTGGTGATAGCGAATGAAAATGACATGAAGCGGATTGATCACTATCGCAGTCAATTGGCGTTGCTGGCCGACCCGCGCAAGCTGGAAGGCAAAGACGTAGAGGCGGTGATTGCAGATAGCAAACCCATCTACTACCTCAATGCCGGACTGCATTCTCCTGAAATGGGTTCTCCTGAGATGATGATGGAGTTGACCTATCGACTGGCGACCAGCAACAGCAAAGAAATTAAGGAGATCATGGACAACGTGATCGTCATTGTGAACCCGGCCTCAGAAGCAGATGGTCGCGATAAGCAAGTAGACTGGTACCACCGCTATTCTAAATACCATGATGACTATGAAGATGGCTTTAGGTTTTCACCTCCTTACTGGGGAAAATATGTTTACCACGATAACAACCGCGATGGCTTGCAGATCTCTCAAGAGCTTACCAAAGCCATTTACAAAATCTATTACGACTGGCACCCTACAGTAATGCACGACCTGCATGAGTCCGTGCCGCTTATCTATATGTCTACCGGTACGGGACCTTACAATGAGACCATCGATCCGATACTAGTAGGAGAGTGGCAGGTAATGGCCAACCACGATGTAACCGCGTTGGCTTCTCAAGGATTGCCAGGAGCATTTACATGGGCATTTTACGATGGATGGTATCCCGGTTATGTGTTCTGGATTGCCAACAATCACAATGCGATCGGTCGTTTTTATGAAACGTTTGGTAACGCAGGTGCGAATACGTACGTGCGCGACTTATCGAAATCAAGTTTTGCCGGAGATCCTGTTACCAGCAGAGAATGGTATCGTCCAGACCCGGCTACGGAAAAAGTAAATTGGTCGGCAAGGAACAATGTGAACTACATGCAAGCCGGTGTGATTGCGGCATTGGGCTACACCGCTACCAATGCCAACCTGCTGTTGCGCAACTATTATAAAAAAGGAGTAAACAACATTACCCGAGGGAAGGAAGGCACTCCTCGTGCTTATGTGATTCCAAAAGAACAGCGCGATCCCAACATGGCTGCCCATTTGGTGAATCAGTTGCTGAAGCAGGACATTGAAGTACATCAATCAGGGTCGGGTGATTATGTAGTAAAGTTGGATCAGCCGTACAGAAACCTGGCCGTGTCTTTGTTGTCCAAACAGGACTACCCTAAGGATGCAAAATTCCCTCCTTACGATGACATCGCCTGGACACTCGGCTACCTTTATGGGGTGGATGTGAAGGAAGAAGACAAGGTGAACTACACCGATCTGAAAATGGTGACAGGTGAAGTAAAGTACGAGGGTAAAATAAATGGCAATGGAGGAACATACGTGCTGAATTACAAAGCACAAAACGCTGTGCTTCCTGCCATGTACTGGATCAAATCACAAAACAAGAAAGCTAAACTCAGTGTGTTGGATGCAAGTGCATCAGTAGGAGGCACGACTATGGAGGCTGGAGCTGTAGTGTTTTCAGGTATCACTGCCGATCAAGCGAAGAAGATAGGCACTCAGTTTGGACTGGATCTTACGGCAGTGAGCGCAGCGCCTACCGTAAAACAACACGAGGTAACTTTACCACGAGTGGCGATTTACCATAGCTGGTTCAATACCCAAGACGAGGGTTGGTCGCGATATACATTTGACACATTCGGAATTCCTTATACCTCTATCGATAAAGACGACCTGAAAGCCGGAGCGTTGAACAGTAAGTTTGATGTGATCCTGGTACCCCGCATGCGTGGCGATGCCAGTGATTTTGTTAACGGTGTGGATAAGAAGTGGGGACCATTGCCTTACACCAAAACAAAAGAGTTTCCTTCGCATGGTTTTCCTGATGCTACCGATGACATGACAGGAGGTCCCGGGTTTGAAGGCGTGAGTCATTTGCGTCAGTTTGTAGATGGTGGAGGCGTGGTCATAACGCTGGATAACTCTTCTAAAATGCTGGTGGACGCGGGCGTTATTCCTGGATTAAATTCCTACAATGCATCTGGATTATTCCATCCGGGCTCTGTTGTGCAAGCCAAAAAGAAAGGCGATAGTAAAGTGACTTACGGATATCCTGAAGTGTTCCCGATCTTCAAAGGGATTGCACCATTGTTCCAAACACCAAAGCACAGTCGTAATATGATGGTGTTGCAGTACGGCACCAAACCATTGAAAGATGACATTGAGTACACCGGACCTATCATGGGTTTGCCAGACAGGAAAGTGGAGACACCGAGTGAGGATAAAAACGAAAAATCAGGACCTTATGTATTGTCAGGTATGGTGAGAAACGAACAAACCATTATTGGACATGGTTCGGTCTTCAACGTGCCGGTAGGCAAAGGAACAGCAGTAGTATTTACCTTCGATCCATTGCACCGTTATCTTAATTTGAGTGATTCACCCATGGTGTGGAATGTGTTGATCAACTGGAATAATTTGAAATAGAAGTGAGAATCTGAGAAGTAAGAAGTAAGAAAAAGAGGAACCAGTGTGGAATGCTTGTAGCATCCGCATTGGTTCCTCTTTTAATTTTAAATGTTGAAGAGCACGGAAGTAACTTCCGCGCTAGAGAAAGAATATTAGGCTTATTGAGTAGGGGCACGGAAGTAACTTCCGTGCCTACTCCGTTCTACCCATTATTAGTTCTACACTGGCGCGGAAGTTACTTCCGTGCCTACTCCGGGAAGTTACTTCCATGCCTTTCTCTACGCTATTATATTATAAGGTAATCCTGCTTATCTTTAGATATACCTTAGGCTACTTAGGAATGAGTGAGAAATATAAAGTATCTGATCCTACACTGGCGCGGAAGTTACTTCCGTGCCTGACGGGAATATCTTATCTTTAGGTATCCTTGATGCCATCCATCTATGAGCGAAAAATATAAAGTATCTGATCAGGATAGGTTGTACTTCATAACTTTTGCAGTTGTTTACTGGGTAGATGTATTTTCCAGACAACTATACCGAGACATTATTATAGATAGCCTTAAGTTTTGTCAAAAAGAGAAAGGACTTATAGTGGCAGGTTGGTGTTTAATGAGCAACCACATCCATTTAATTATTGGAAGGGAGGGGGAGAATAATATTGAATCTATTGTTAGAGATTTTAAGAAATACACTTCAGTTCATATTTGCAAAGCAATTGAGAGCAACTATAGAGAGACCAGAAGGGATTGGATGCTTGACTTATTCCGGAAGGCCGCATTGGAGAGTAGTAAACATCAAAAGTATATGTTCTGGCAAAATCAATATCATCCAATTGAATTGGATACCAATGAAATGCTGGATCAGAAATTAGAGTATGTCCATGATAACCCCGTTCGGGCCGGGATAGTAGATCGTCAGGAAGATTATGTGTATAGCAGCGCCAGGGATTATTGTACAAAAGAGAAGGGATTAATTGATATTAGATTTATTGAGTAGGGGGCACGGAAGTAACTTCGCGCTAGAGAAGAATAACAGACAGCATCCAGTCCAACGCCCACAAACAAACTCAACCGCTTATCAGTACTCTTAGGGTCCGCTTTAGAGGTAAATCTTATATTGGGGCCAAACAAACCGTTTCCGATGCTAAAACATTACCTATTGTCCCTCTCCCTAGCGCTGATAGTGGGCAGCACTTCATTGATTGCCCAGCAAATCGATGAGGAATACAACAAAAAAATAAAAGAATACACGACCGACCCGCAGTTTCTTCCTGCATCGGTGCTCGATCTTCCCGATGATCCCAACGTACCCTCTCCGAGAAAACATTTCGGACAGATTATTGGGACGCCTGGCGTGATGCATCGTACAGCTGACATCTATGCTTATTATGAAGTATTGGCGAAAGCCTCTCCTTATCTTAAAGTAGAAAAGTTGGGAACTACGGAAGAGGGCAGAGACATCAAGCTGGTGATTATTGGTAATGATGAATCGATGAAGCGCGTTGATCATTACAAACAACAGATCGGTAAATTATCCGACCCAAGAAAAACATCAAAAGCAGAATCCGAAAAAATCATTGCCGACAGCAAACCCATCTACTACCTCAACGGTGGACTGCACTCTACGGAAATGGGTTCTCCTGAGATGCTGATGGAATTGGCCTACAGGCTGATAACAAGCCAGCGCGAAGACGTTAAAAACATTCTTGATAATGTAATCGTTTTGATCAACCCTGCTTCAGAGCCTGACGGTCGCGACAAGCAGGTGGACTGGTACAACCGCTACACCAAAGGCAGAAAAGAATATGACGATGGTTTTCCCAGAGGAACACCTTACTGGGGTAAGTATGTATTCCACGACAACAACCGCGATGGTATACAGGTATCTCAGGAATTGAGCAAAGCCATCTTTAAGATGTACTACGAGTGGCATCCAACTGTAATGCTCGACTTGCACGAGTCGGTGCCGTTGTTGTATATCTCTACCGGTACGGGGCCTTACAATGATTACATGGATCCGATTACCATTAGCGAATGGCAGGTGATGGCCAATCACGACATCTCTACAATGGCAGCCCAGGGACTACCAGGCACATTTACATGGGCCTTCTTCGATGGCTGGTGGCCAGGGTATGCCATGTGGGTAGCGAACAACCACAACAGCATTGGACGATTTTATGAAACATTTGGTAACGCAGGTGCCGACACGTACCTGCGCGATCTTTCCAAACAAAAATATGCAGGCGACCCTGCTACCAGCAGAGAATGGTACCGCCCTGCACCGCCTACCGAATTGGTGAACTGGTCGAGCCGTAACAACACCAACTACATGCAGGCAGGTGTGCTGGCATCATTGACTTATGCTGCCGACAATGGTAAAATGTTGTTGCGCAATTTTTATCAAAAAGGGGTAAACGCAGTTGAGAAAGGAAAGAACGATTCGCCTAAAGCGTTTGTCATAGCAAAAGAACAAAGAGATCCGGCCATGGTGGCGTATCTGGTTAATCAACTGAGAGTTCAGGGGATAGAGATACATGAAACTAAAGCTGGCAATAAACAAGGGGAGTATGTGATACTGATGGATCAGCCCTACCGCAACTTGGCCATTACACTATTGACCAAGCAGAACTATCCTAAAGAGGCAAAGTTTCCTCCTTATGATGATATCGCCTGGACGCTCGGTCTTACCTATGGTGTGGATGTGAAAGAGGAGGAGGAATTGAAATTTAGCGCAAGCGACCTGAAAATGGTGACTGCCGATGTAAAGTACAAAGGAGAGGTTGAAGGTAATGGTAGTACCTATGTGTTGAATTACAAAGCACAAAACACAGTGCTGCCTGCGATGTATTGGGCTAAGGCGCAAAACAAAAAGGCTACAGTGTCTGTATTGGACGAGCAGCAGATAATAGGTGGCGATACATTGGGTGCCGGATCGGTGATCTTCAAAGGCATTACCAAAGACCAGGCAAGCAAGATAGGAACAGACTATGAACTGGACCTGAAAGCCATGGCGAGTGCTCCCGGTGGAAAGCAACATGAGGTAACCTTGCCCCGCGTGGCGATTTACCATAGCTGGTTCAGCACCCAGGACGAAGGCTGGTCGCGCTTTACGTTTGAGCAAAGAGGTATTCCTTATACGTCTATCGACAAAGACGACCTGAAAGCCGGAGACCTGAACAAAAAATTTGATGTGATCCTGGTGCCCCGCATGCGCGGACAAGCCAGCGACTTCATTCACGGAGTAGATTCCAAGTGGGGTCCGATGCCGTTTACCAAAACTGCTGAATTCCCATCGCATGGTACGCCAGATGCTACCAACGACATGACCGGTGGCCCGGGATTGGATGGTATGAATAATTTGAAATTATTTGTAGATAATGGCGGGGTAGTAGTAACCCTCGACAACTCTACAAGAATGGTAGCCGAGACCGGTATCGCCCGCGAGTTAGAGCCTTACAATGCACAGGGATTATTTCACCCCGGATCTATTGTAACGGTGAAGGCGCGCAAGCCCAACAACCCGGTATTGTATGGCTACCCGGAGACTTTCCATGTGTTCAAAGGCAACGGTCCGCTTTATCAGGTAGATAAGATCAACCGCGATATGATGTTGATGCAGTACGGCACCAAGCCCTTGAAAGACGAGATTCCTTACACAGGCCCTGTCATGGGTATGCCCGACAGGAAGGTAGAGAAGGCAAAGAAGGAAGAAGGAAAGAAAGATACCCCTTATGTATTGTCTGGGATGGTGCGCAACGAGCAGACCATCATTGGGCATGGCGGTATCTTTAATGTACCTCAGGGCGCAGGCCGGGTGATCGCGTTTACGTTCGATCCACTGCACCGCTATATGAATCACCACGATGCACCGATGGTATGGAACATCCTGATTAACTGGAACCATATCGGTAATTGATTTTTATTTGGTTGAGTTGAGAAGGGCTTCCGAGAGGGAGCCTTTTTCTATTGTGGGGAGGCACGGAAGTAACGCGCCAGTAGTAGTAGGCGGAGGCACGGAAGCAACGCTCCAGTATATTGGGAGTGCAGTTAACGGGTGTAAACCTTTCGGCAATGAAAGGTGGGGAGTAGTCAACAGGTCTGGAACTTTCGGAAATGAAAGGTAGGGAGCTGTCAACGGGTGTGAAACTTTTGGAAATAAAAGGTGGGGAGCTGTCAACAGGTGTGAAACTTTTGAAAATGAAAGGTAGGGAGCAGTCAACAGGTCTGGAACTTTTGGAAATGAAAGGTGGGGAGCAGTCAACAGGTGTGGAACTTTTGGAAATGAAAGGTGGGGAGCAGTCAACAGGTGTGAAACTTTTGGAGATGAAAGGTAGGGAGTAGTCAACAGGCGTGAAACTTTTGGAAATAGTAGTGAGGAAGGAGTCGGTGGGAGTGAGGAGACAGTTGGTTGCCAGTTGCCGGTTGCCAGTAATCGGTAATCGGTGTGTAGAGTCCTAAATAGGGTTGACCGTTTTCAAGAGGTTGTTGAACATAAATTT
>ERZ761609.540-NODE-540-length-43038-cov-20.992881_pt1 | contig 43038 bp, 45 predicted proteins | sample MGYA00511163_ERZ761609 | MGnify/ENA primary metagenome ERZ761609 (study PRJEB28899, sample SAMN02445070) | bioreactor sludge metagenome | biome: EBPR sludge | place: Australia: Brisbane, Thorneside Wastewater Treatment Plant | collected 2011-12-16 ...
GAGCGGGGAGGATTTACAGTACAAACAAACATCGATATCAAACAGGTCAATTACGATCCCGACCGCGACCTGTGGATCATCACCAGCATTGATGGCAAACGTTTTGAATCACGCGCTGTGGTCATGGCCATTGGCGGGTGCCGCATTCCAGTCATACCCAAATGGGAAGGCATGGAAACTTTCCCCGGCGAGATCATTCACTCCTCGAAATTCAAGAACGCTCAAGATTTTTCCGGCAAGCATGTGCTGGTCATCGGCACCGGCAATTCTGCCGCCGAAATTGCCAGCAGGCTGACCGAACACGCCAGTCATGTCACCGTATCGGGCAGAACGCCCCCGCATATCCTGCCTAAAAGCGTTTATGGCATTCCACTGATCGGTATTGGCGTATGGACCCGCTACTGGCCCGGTACTATCGTGGATCGCATATTGAGCTTCCTGCAGCGCAGCATGATCGGCAACCTGAGCGCGCATGGTCTTCCCTATCCGACCCTGCCACTCTCCAAACAATACGCCATCAACAATGTCGTACCCATTCTCTATCGTCCTTTCGTGGACGATGTCCGGGCCGGCCGGATCAGAATCGTTGGTCCGATCCAGAAAATCACCGGGCGAACCGTACATGTCCTGCGCACGCTGACAACCGATCCCGGCAGCACCCATTCACTCACGACGCTGGAGCCCGATGTCATCATCGCGGGCACAGGTTTTCGCACCGGAATTTCCAAACTGGTTCAAGTGCCAGGCATCACCGACGAGAATGACAGATCGGTTATTTCGGGCGACCAGGAGTTCAAGGACGCCCCCCGCCTCTACTTCATCGGGCAAGTAAACCCATTAAGTGGTCTGCTACGGGAAATCCGTCTCGAGGCTGGCAGAATCGCAAAAAAAATCAAACAACAATTGGCGGCGGGACGATAATGGAAATTTTCAATCAAGCTTCGCTGCCGCTCTGAAGGCGAAGTACCCAATCGATCATTGCTATGTTAGACACCGGAACGCAGGCACGACCCAGACATCATTCACGGAAAGAAACCAATAAAAGAAAATTGCTGCAGACGGCCTGCCGCCTGTTTTGCAAGGAAGGCATACATGCCACGGGCATCGCCAGAATTATCGAAGAATCAGGCGTATCCCGCCGCACGCTGTATCTGCATTTCGGCTCGAAAGAAAACTTGCTCAAGGCAGTATTCGAGGCTGAAGCAAGTATCTGGTTTCGCTGGTTCGATCGGGATTTGCCGCAAATGCATTGCTCTCCCGTTGAGCGTATCCTGGCCTTGTTTGATCTGATGCAGAACTGGTTCAAAAGCGAGGATTTTTACGGCTGCGTGTTCATCAATGCGGTCGCCGAGCACGATAAGGGTAACAGTTGGATACAGGAAATTGCCAACCGGCACGGCGAAAAAATCAATGCCAGGCTGCAAGCAATGGTTGCGCAAAGTGGTATACAGGATCCCGAATTGGTCACGAAGAAATTGAGCCTCCTGATCGATGGCACCATCGTAACCGCGATGGTGACCGGCAATGGCGAAGTCGCCCATATCGGACGACTGACTGCAGAGGACATCCTGCGCAGCGCCCCTTGCACCAACAATCAGGCAACAAAGATGCACTCAATTTAAAAGAGGAACACCACCTTGAACTGGTCATTAAATTTGGACAAGAGGATACCCACACCTCTACGCATTTTGCTGAGGGGTGCCGGACAGGTCGTTTTCTGTAACAACGCCGTCACAGGATTGATCGTACTGGCGGCATTCTACGCAGGCGGAACGATCACAGGGCTGGCTGCAACCGTTGGCTTGATCAGCAGCACTGTGACTGCTCATGCCTGCAGATTCTGCAAAGCCGATATCGAAGCAGGATTATATGGCTTCAACGGTGTGCTGTCAGGCGCCTGCCTCTCAATATTTCTTGAACATACGCCCCAGCTCTGGCTCTATATTGTATTGGCATCCATGCTGTCGAGCCTCATGTGGGCAGTTCTGACCAGAATGCTCCAGCTCTTTAACATGCCAGCCGCAACTTCACCATTTGTCCTGGTCAGCTGGGTATTTCTGGTAACGATCTACGCCTTCGACAGCTACGCACTTGGCCCAGCGTTACCCGCAGCAAGCATGCAGTTAGCCGTCATGGATATAGGTACCCTCCCTCTGGAAACATGGTTCACTGCACTGGCAAGAGGCATAGGCCAGGTTATCTTTACCGACAATACGCTTGCCGGCGGCATGCTTCTTACCGGAATTGCCATCGCCTCCCTGCGCGGCGCGCTGATGGTGATTGGCGGCGCTTTCATCGGGGTTGTCGTACCCGCAATACTCGGCGTCCATGCAAGTGCTATCGAGGCGGGACTCTATGGATTCAATCCGGCCCTGGTCATGATTGCAATCGGCTGGGTTTTTCTCGAGCCCAGTGCCAAAAGCGCCTTGCTGGCGATCCTGGCCGGTATTCTGGCCGTGCTGTGCCAGGCAGTATTATCTAGTCTACTGACACCCATGGGCCTGCCTGTTCTGGCATCTCCCTTTATTCTTACCTTATGGGTAGTCCTGTTTATTGCGAGTAAATCCAGATACTGGTTTTCGGCAGCAATGAGTTAAGCAAATTATCCCCTTTTCGATCCCAGCAAACATTTCCAAGGAGGAGTTTATGACTGCAATCTGGCAAAATTTATCGATACATACCCGGCGTCTTATGATTGCTATCAGTACGCTAATGGTCATTATTCTGATTGGAATGCAGTTCCACGTAAGTTCTCAAGGCGACATGTCGGAAACATACCCAAAAGGGTTTCGTGGTGGTACTTGCACAATTGAGTCTGATACATTGTTAATTGGTTATTCTGCCTATTTTATTCCTAAAGACTATGAAATACCGCAGGATGCCTTAAGTGCAATGTCTGTTCCCATTTTATGTGGAAAAGTACCCAGCCCAGGCATACTCAGTATCACCATTGACTTACTGTATCCTGTTTCCGTACGTGAGCGATCGGTGGCACTCAGCCTGTTCAGGGAGGCTGATGGCAAATTGGGGAAAGCGCTTTTTTCAATTCCCGCAAAAAATTATCATTCAGGCAGTATTTCTCTTGAGATTCACGTTGATGAACCGGGAGAATACGTGCTTCATCTTTCTGGCGTAGATGAGAATCAGCTGGATTTTAGATTAGTAATTCCGATCACCGTAGGTTCGCGATGGTACGAAGGCATCGTTCAGTTCTGGCCTTTACTTCTGCTTTGCGCAGCAGCTGTCTCTTTTTATAATTTTAGACGAATAATTGATTAATCTCCTTTTGCTGCCAACTTATGTTAGCAGGGTGTGTAGAAGAAATTATTTCTTTTTTCGATTTAGCACCCTGCAAGCTTCCGTATCAATAAAACCAGCCATATACTGGTAGATCAAGCGCTGGTATTGTGCGGCATATCGATGTCTTGAGTGGGCAACAATCCAGTTCGGTCCGCCGTGACCCTGCAGTGTGGCTTATCGTTTGCAATATCGAAATCATTATTCCAGTGAAATGGCTGCAGGTTTTCCAGGGAATCTGGACTGCCTGGCTTAACATTTACGATCTTCCAACCATATTCTGACTTCACATTATTATATTGTTGCCGGTTTATCCACGCGCCACATTGGTCCTTGCGCCACTCGGATGTATCTTGCTCCAGCATCCCTCGTCCTTTTTCCCAGACTGCCTGTACCAGATTCTCATCAATGGGTAAATTCCAACAAAGGTACGTAATGCGTCATTCACTGTTTGCCTCCTTTTTTACTTTACCTCTGCTTCAAGTGCTAGTTTTGGCATTTGAATACCTACCGTATCTTGCAGTTTTTCCTCTGAGAAATCGTATACTCCCAGCAAATTAATATGTAACCAAGTAATAATAGAACCGTTTGCCAGTGCCTCTTGCAGCGCGGTTTTATACGCAGGATCATTCGTGTCAGATAGTTTCTGAATTAAGTACAGATAATTCCAGCAAATGATGCAGTTTTTAATCAACCGCTTGCAACTTTCTGCGACTTCTTGCTCTTGCTTCTCAGTCTCAATCAGCTCTCGAGGATTGCCTACCGATACTGCACGGGTGAATTTGTGAGAATGCTCGATCTTGTTCAGCTGTTTCTCAATGGCTTGGCGTAGAGCTACATCATCAATGTATCGCAAGATGAACAGCGATTTAATGATCTGACCAAATGCTTTGAGTGCTTTGTACAAGGTGTGTTGCTTGGAATAGGAATTTAGTCGTCTGAATATGTCTGATGCAGTAGTTTCTTTGAGTTTAATTGTTGTAATCATTCGTAAAATATCATCCCAATGGCGGATAATCAGATCAGTATCAATATAGCCTGATGGTTGAATCTTCCAGTTTGAACGATCAATGTGCCGATGATTTTTAAACAGATACAGCTGCTGTTTCTTCAGGTTCTTGATTCTCGGAGCATAAGAAAATTCCAGCAAATGTGTTGCGCCAAAAATAACCTCGCTGTAACCATGAGTATCAGTAGAATGAATATCACTTTTAATGACATCATTGTGCATCAAACCGTCGATAACAAAAGCACTTTCCCGCTCAGCGGCACTGAATACGGTGGAATACCATAAGATATTACGCTCATCAATAAAGCTATAGACACTGCTGGCTAGATCTTTTCCGGCATACTTGAATGAATAGCTGGCATTCAAAGAATCATTTAAAACCTCAAATTTCTGGCCATCACTGGACGTATGCAGCTGATCGGGAGTACGTCGATAACAATTGGGTAATCCCATCTGATCAATCAATGCCACAACACGATCATTGGCAGCACGAGTACCCTCAAGTGAGAAAAACCAATTAACTGTGCGCTCCAGCTCCGATTCATTGATCGCCTGTGAGATGCGGGCCATTTTCGGTGTGCCAATCTCGCAACCCAGACCGATGATACCGGCAAAAAAAGTCTGCTTTTTTGGACGCTGATGGTGATAGCGCTGTTGCCAATGTTGGAATTCGTTCAAAAAACCACTATAACGATCGACAGTAGCCATTACTTCCAGTAATGACACATATTGTCGTTCAGGAAAAAAATTGCGTAGCGGCTCTGCATCTGCACCATGTGATTCTTTTTGTGGCGTTTTTAACTGAAAACGTCCCTTAGCATCGAAACTGACCAAAGTATTGTCACCGGTTGCGATATGCTGATTAGTCACTTGGTATTGCTGCAATAGCGCTTCATCTAATTGCTTCAGTACTTGCTCAGAATCAACAAAATCTAGTAGTCCCGCTCGTTCCAGCAGAATGTATTTCTCTTGTTGCCAGCGACCCTTGCTGATCAAATAATCGTCCAGTGGACGATATTTATAAGAATGATGTAAATTTACAGTGCCGGATTTTATGCCATTTTGCACATGTAGAAACAAAAATGCTTTGTATAACGACACGCGAAAGCGCTCACCAGTTGTGACTGCTGTATATTCCTCCTCAGTCAGAAATGAAACCGGTGCAGTTTTATCAATGCGGCCGTCATTGTTTCTAAAGTGATTCAAGGCTGCCAGCAATCCTTGCGCTGCCGGTTCGCACTGAAATGTGAGCACTTTGAGAATCGGACTGACACGGTTTTGCAAACGCAGAGAACGCGCTTCAAGAATTTGGTAATAGTCATCCTCATTTAACTGTGTTACCAACTTATCCCGTAGATTTATCAAGTCTTGTTGATCTTTGGGTAATAATGCTTCGATCCGATTCACTTTTTCCGCATCGGTCAGCGCTTCATCCTGTATGACGGTCTGAATCTCTGATACTAAGCTCAGCCAATTGCTATTGATGTAGCGCAGCAATTTATTTACCACCTGATTGCGCTCTACCCGTTGTGCATAACGCTGTTCTTTATGCTCACGCTGAGCGCCGTTTTGATAGCTCTTAATGCTGTTTAGTAACACATCAACTAGATTATCTTGCAGACGATAATACTGGTGAGCAATAAACGCCAACAAATGCAAATAACGGTCTTCATCACGCCGTCGGGTGATCTGAAAGATTTCTGATTTCAACACACTATTGGCGTAATAACGGATTCCATCACGGTTTAAGTCCAGTGCTCGCAGGGTCGATTGGAACTGGCCATACAATTCTCCAATCAACACCAAGTCAACAACGCGTTCTTTGATTTTTGCTGGACGTGCTGATTGCGACAATTTTTTTAGCAGAGTCAGTCGATAAGCCGAAGTTGCTCCTGGGTGTTGTTCACCGAATACAGGGGTTTGCTCAAACAGGGCTTCCAATGCTTGTTTAGCTTCTGAGGATAGTTGTTGTTGAATGATGTTTACTAATTGATCTTTACGTCGATTGATCACTGCTGTAATTAAATCAGTCAAAGTGAAACAACCCGGCAACTGCACCTTTTCCCGTATCAGCAAATCAATGCAGCGCCAGAAGATCAAACGAGGCTTTAACTGAGAACGTACCATAATATTAATTTCTTCGTTTAAAAATGCTTTGGCTTGGCTGCTAAAAGCTTGATAACCGTAATACTTGAGTATGGTCTGTTGATGTTTCTGACGAGTACGATCATTGTATTCATGCAAATTAACCAATACATCTGGCAATCCCAGTTTTTGGGTAACATATTCAACATCAACCGCTCTAAACTCGTTAGCTGCAAAAAATTTTTTAGTCGCTAGAAAATAACCGCAGCTAATCAGAAATCCGACCTGATGTGCCGGCGATCGCAAGCCTGATACCATGTGATAAAGAGTGTCAGAGAAATAAAAGTACTTTTTACGTTGAAGGGAGTTAAATGTCGGTGGAAAATCAAAATCGTACCGTTCAACAGTATTGAGAATACGCATTCGCGGCATGATGACCTCCTTGCTGAGGTAAAGAAAACGGTGGTTTGTTTTACTTGCTCAAAAAATCATTATTTGTTTCCTAAATAGCGGGATTTTAGGTAATATACCCGGTAAAGAAATCAAGGTAAACAATAATGTGCTATATAATGAGTTTCTTTACTTATTTGCCATGCTGATCGGTTATGCACGAGTATCGACGGATGATCAAAAGTCTGATTTACAGGAAGATGCCCTCAAAGCGGCAGGGTGTGAGAAAATAATTGTAGATAAGGTTAGTGGAGTTAAAACTGAACGCTCTGGTCTGACACAGCTCAGTGAATTACTACGTAAAGGTGATACATTGGTAGTTTGGCGATTAGATCGTTTGGGTCGTTCTCTGAAAGATTTAATTGAATGGGTTAATCGTCTGGAGCAATGGGGTGTAAGCTTTCGGAGCCTTGAAGAATCAATCGATACTCGATCAAGTAGCGGAAAGTTAATCTTTCACATCTTTGGTGCTTTAGCAGAGTTTGAGCGTAATCTGATCGAAGATCGTACGCGTGCAGGGCTTGCAGCAGCTCGTGCTAGGGGCCGCAAAGGCGGTCGACCTAAATCGCTAGATACCACTAAACGCCAGTTGACGGTTGAACTGTATCAAGAAAAGAAGCTACCGATCAAAACAATCTGCGAAATGATGAATATCTCGAAACCAACACTTTATGCGTATGTGAAGGATTCTAACGAGAAAAATAAGCAATCTTAAGAACGAATGACGCATTACGTACCTTTGTTGGAATTTACCCATCTTCCATTTTTTCTGCCTAAAGGCAACATCATTACAAACTTTTGGAAACTAAATCAGTTGAACAGCATAGTGTTCCATATTGATTTAAAAGGTTTATATCACTTAACGGATATAAGGATATTCAGCGAAATGTGAATAAATAGGAAGGAATGTTGAGGGAAGTTCTACTGGATATAATCTTATGAAATTTTTTCCTTTGATGATTGAGAATATATCCTATTTTACATAATGTGAATTATCGGCAATAGATAAATTTATTTCAACCTGTTGATTAATAATATTTATAAATAAATAACCTATTCCTGATGTAACGAAATCATGGATGTTACTCATTCACGCAGGAATCCTTACGATACCCCGGTCAAAAAAGTATATAGGTAAGGAACAAACAAAACCCTCGCTCGTTCACAGACGTAAAGATTAATTTTGAACTGCATTTTAAGAATCTGAATGGCCCTGTAAAAATTAACCTGATGAACTTGCCAAGGAACTATGGCAGCTCATCAGATATTATTAATCTCTGCTAGTCTAGAGCATTATGGCCTTTCGACTGACGGAACAATTGCTGTGTCTTGAATTAGATTAAATTTAGGACCTTGATCTGAATTTAAATCATCACTTAATACAACACGCTCCCCTGTCTTTGGATTTATTCGGAAAAGGACATGATTATCTTCTGATAACTGACCAGAAGCGATTATTTTGCCAGATTTCTCTATCGCTACCCCCACGATATTTTGCGCTAAAGGGCCTTGTTTAGGATCATCGAAATTACTCAAAATAACGCGCTGACCTGTTTTTGGATTTATTCGTAAAAGAAAATTTCCTGTACCACCATTTGGTCCTGGACTTGATAAAGCTAAAATTTTTCTTGATTTCTCAATCGCTAAGCCGCCGGGGTTATATAACAAATCGGAAGAAGGTCCTTGTGCGCCATTAGTAAAATCACTCAAAATCGTGCGTTTGCCAGTTTTTGGATTAACTCTATAAATCGCTGCACCGAGACCATTCACATTGGATGTACCGGTCAAGATTTCTCCAGATGGCTCTATAATTAAATCGGAAATAAGCCAATCTTGAACAACTGTTCCCTGGTCAAGGTTAGTGAAATCACTAAGTATAATTCGCATGTCGGATTCAGGATTTATACGAACTATTGCAGGGTTAAGATTATCATTATCTGGAATTAATCTAAATATATTAGTTAGTATCTGTCCTTTTTCATTCACTGCTAGGCCAGGATATAAAGGCCCTCGAATATTGCCCTGACCGAAGTTGCTGACTAAAGTGCGATCGCCAGTGCTAGAATCGATTTTAAATATAGCACCACCTTCCCCTCCTGCAAAAATATCCGATACAAAAATCTGCAATAACTCATCCTTTGCGCATTCAGAATGTGGTTTGTTTTGAGAATTAAAATTATTATGCTTATCAGAATTACATTTAAATACCACTACGCTTGAAGCAATTAATCCAAGCTCACCTTGTGCAGTATTACCAAAGTCACTGAGTATAGTACGCTGACCAGATTTTGGATTTACTACATATAATGCACCGCGCCCATCTGACCCGCCCGCTATATCCAGGACTAAAATATCACCTGAATTAACTTCAGCTTGGACAGAATGTGCAGTAAGCAACAACCCAGTTATTAATAAAATGCAGCAGTAAAAATAAAGGAAATTAAAAAAATTAAAAGCTGATATTGATCTATTGAAAATAAAACAGGAGTGATTGAGAGGCGTTACACGATTAAAAGTACAAAAATATTTTTTCATAACATTTTCCTTCATTATTGATGAAATATTTAATAGCAATTTCAATAAAAAATAAGAGTATTTAAACTTTCCCAAGTCCTCTAAGAATAGAATAATAAAAATTTACAATAAAACTAATAATCTCAATTATTATTGCAAGGATGATTTAAGCATATAAAACCAATAGTTGATAGTGATCATATAAATTTCGCACAAGAGCCTGTAGTTATTACAGAGCTGTTTACTGTATATGTTTCCACTTTGAAATAATAAGCAAAAATGAGCTTCCCCCGAAAAATAGTCTTCCAAGGGTGACGTACAATTAACGTTACTACTGAGAGGAAGACGATGAAGAAGATACCGAAGCAGGAATACACGACCGAGTTCAAGGAGCAAGCGGTCAAGCAAGTGAGGATGGGAAAGTCGATTGTTCTGGTAGCGAAGGAACTGGGATTGGTAGAACAAACACTGCGCAACTGGGTAAAGTTGGCAGAGGCAGGCAAACTTAACGGTAAAGGTACCAAGGCTGTCACACCGGAACAAATGGATCTATCCCGGTTACGTGCTGAGAACGTAAGGCTGAAACGGGAGTGTGAGATCCTAAAAAAAGCAACTGGAGATTCAACCGGTCATTGCAACACTACTGAAATTTTCTGTGATGGCGATAAAAAATTCAACGTTTTTCTTGGCCGATCATTTAACTCTTCTGCCATCATGTCGAGTTGCTCCTGTGAATAAACGGATAGATCGATCTTTTTAGGCATATATTGACGGAGTAGTTTATTAGTATTCTCATTGGTTCCTTTTTGCCAAGGTGACTTAGGATCACAGAAATAGACTTTGATATCGGTATCAATAGTGAACAGTTTGTGCTGCGCCAATTCCATCCCTCGATCCCAGGTCAATGATTTTTTTAGTTGCTGGGGCAGCTCAAAGACTTTCTGGGTGATAGCGCTAACCACAGTATGAGTATCGTTTCCAGTTAATTTAACCAGCGGGAGCTTCGTTCGACTAAGGTTGCGATATACGACTTTTGGGTGCCGCAGATTAAATCGCCTTCCCAGTGTCCCGGGATGATTCGATCGTTATAGGATTACCTGATCAATGCCCGTTTTTGCTTGATTTCCTGCTGCTTAGGTTCAATAGGGACTTGTAACTTCAATAAGCTGTCCTGTTTAACCTGCTGAGATATTTTTTCAACAACCGTTCCAACCTGACGTTTGACTGCTTCAATACCCAGAGTGCTCTTATTCGCCAGATCATTAAAATCACTAAGTTTCAGTGACACTTGCTCATCGGGTGCAAATGTCGGAAAAACTAACCCACCATTCACCAGCTTTGCGGCTTCGATAGCTTTTTCCCGGCCTGGATTGATGCCATTAACTGATTCTTGTATGAAATCATCATCACCTGCGATTACAATGGGTTTCTGAGGGTATTTTTCATGCAAAACTTGAGCAACTTTGGACAAATTGCCAGAATCAAATGCAGCCACAACCGGACAATTTAAGGCTTGCGATAAGGTATCTGCAGTTGCATAGCCTTCTGCGATCACAATCGCCTTAACATTGTCGAGTGCAGCCAATCCCCGATATTCACTATCAACCACATGAAAATTGCTTTCTTTTTTGCTACCTGTTACAAAAAACTTGGCACCACCCGGTTGTATCGTTTGCACTGTCCAGGTTTGCCCATTGATGTCTTCTGCCGGTAGCAACAAATCACCGGCTGTTAAAACGATGCTGCCTGGGCTTTCTTCACGTAATGCCTTGGCTTCCTTCCAGTCTTTACCAATTTTAATCATAGAATCAGCGGGCAAAGCATCTGCATTCTCAGGTACGACTCTCAAATCACCTGGCCGTGCATTCTTATCCAACAGGTAAGGATGTTCAGAATCTGCAAGTGGTGCGATTGCCAGTAATTCCTTGATAGCTTCCGCAACTTTCAATTGCTGCTGGTGTTGCTCGGCTTTTCTACTTTGCTGCTTGATGGCGGCCTTTGTCACAAGCGCCGTTTTTTGCTCGTCAGTTAAGGAATATCCTTTGGCCTTCCAGCGTGTCTCAAGCCCTGACCGATTATTCTTGAAATATCCGGCAGGATGCCCATCCAGATGTGCCACATAAAACCCGGATTTTTCACCGGGCTTGTCACCGATAACCTTGACTCTGTGTTTGCTGCCATCCATTAGCGGATGATTGTCGTCAACAACGCAACCGTGAGAGCGCAGTAAGTCGGCAAATTCAGCTTCAGGCGACATAGCGGGATCCTGCTGTCCGGAAACATTCTCAGGCAGCCAACGCTGCAAGGTGCGAATATCCGCTTCTGGCCCTACATACCAGGCTTTGGCCGTGTTATCCCAGCAAGCACCGGCGGCTTTCGCCAGATCTTTTTCTGCATAAGGAACAAATAGGTATTTACGTGAGTCTGCATCATTATTCTGCTGGCTGGTCTGATCCATCGTGATTTCCTCCTGATCAACAATTTCCTGTTGCTTTGAGAATGATAGTACGTAATCCTTGATTTTTTCAGCATCAGCCGCCGCTCTAAAAATCTCTTTCGGGTCTTCTTCCAATACCTTGATCCATGAACCCACATAAGCAGCATGTTGTTCTGGATCATGACCAATGCCCAATTCTCCCCCTAGCAACATACTGGCAATCTCAGCACGTAATTCTTCTTTTGCGTAACCTTCGCTACCGAATGGATGTGAGAGATCACGATTCAAACGTGCCTCCGATCCACTCCAATGTCCCAGTTCATGTAGTGCCGTTGCGTAATAGTGTTCCGGTGCTGAAAACTGGTGCTTGTGCGGCAAATGAATGCTGTCCGTTGATGGCCGGTAAAATGCGCGGTCATTTTCACCATGATGGATGACGGCATTGGATTGTTGCAATATTTGTTCGGCACGATCCAGCGGCTCCCAATCGGGGGCTTTAATATCAAGCTTGGGCAAGTTATCAATCTGTTCAGCATTGAATACGGATGCATAAAACACTCTCGGACGCTCAAGTTTTACCTGTTCTTTAATTTGCCTACCCTCGCTATCCAGAACAGGATTGCCGTTGTCATCTTTTTTGATGCGCTCATCCGCAAATTTCCAATGCTGCACCAGTGTGCTTTTTTCACCTTTACGAACCTGTGCGCCAAAGTTTACTGCCTGTTTGTACGTCAGCCAGCGCGGATCAGTGCGCCCCTGACACATCAATTGCAACACATTAATGCCCTTGTAGTTTTTACCCGTTGTTGGGTTATTCGGTAATGTTAGAAGTGGATCTCCTGGCTGCCACGGCTTTTGCCAAGGTGCAGTGCCCTTCTTTAGTTGCTCAATCAAATTTTCGGCTATTTGCTCATGAAAAGTCTTTTTGATTTTTTCCATCACGCATTAACCCCTATGCTTGTTGATCTATCACGCTATCCAGTGCATCTTGTTCGCTCAGAGCATCTTCCTCAAAGGCCCCAATCCTTTCAGCTTCCATCGGATCAAATTCAGCTTGAAAGCCTGGTATTTCAGCGTCCTGAAGCTTCGCATCTATGATCTCGTCCATGATCTTCAGGTCTTCCACCGACATCCCATTTATCCCATTTTTTGTCTTATTCATTTCACTTACTCCTGTAAGAAATCTATAGGCAATGATTTTCTAAGGTTAGCTTTAATTGGGTATTGTCGTACCGAATAGAAACATTCTTGCCAATGGTTGGTTTGGTTTTAAATGGTTTCAGTTTGTGTGTGATAAATTCTTTATCTACTTTTTGATAAACAATTTCTTTTTCTTTGTCTATATAAAGAATGATTCCTTCATAAACGGTACTGTTTGCTTCAGCTTCTTTTGACAAAAACAGGTTATAAACACCTGCCACAATACCCTTCTCAACCTTCTTTATTGTGCCCACAGTTTCCCATCCCTGGCCATTGTGGCTTTGCAAAATTCGAAACCCATTCATTACGATCATTCTTTGTTTCATTCCTTGTCTATTCCCACAAAGGATCATAGGATTTTGCATGTCATTTATGCAGGGCTAAATAACATTACCGTTGCGTGACATAGATCGGTTATTCACAGTTCTATCCACGGAATTTGTTAGTAACTTATTTTTTCTGGTTTGTGTCCGCTGTCATGAAACGATTTTCTAGCCAATCCGCCCATTTAGCGGCTTTAGCCATCAAGTCCGCCTGATACTTTGTATTAACTTTTGGAGTACGCGAATGATAATTGGCCGCTTTTGTCCACAAATCGCCTTTATCCTGCTTGATATGCAAACGTATTCTCCAAGCTGCCAGATCATAGGGATAGCAACCGGGTTGTGCGACATCATTGGATGTGATCCCGTATCGGGCTAAATCGCCCAGGTAGGCCGTATTGAATTGCATTGAACCCACATCATGCGTTCCATTGCGGTTACTCACCCATTGCCCCGGTTTGCCCCCTTCTTTTTCCGCAACGGCCAAAAGTATATTGGCCGGTATTTCATACTTTATGGCCGCTGTGATTGAGCACACGATTCTTTCTTGCTGATCGGGTGGCAAATCCATCATGGTTTAATATGCCGGTTTTTGAATATAAGGTTGCTGTTCTTGGGGCTGGGTCTGTTGTTGTGATTGCGGCTCTTTTACAAAAATTTCTACCCGACGATTTTTTGCTCTATTTTCAGGTGAGGTATTGGCCACCACCGGTTCTGAAGCACCTCGACCATCAATACTGATACGATTGATTGCAATACCTTGGCTTGCTAGATACGCACGTGTACTGGCAGCACGGTTCACCGATAAAGGGTTATTAATGGAATCATTGCCGGTGTCATCGGTATAACCAATAATGGTTACCTGGGAATTTGGATTACTTATTATTCCTTTGGCCAGGCTATTGAGTACTGGATGCATTTCAGGTTTTATGGTGGATTGTCCCGTATCGAATGAAATGTCGCTGGGAACATTGAGTTTTAATTGATTGTCGGCGGTTTGAGTAACTGATACTTTTGTGCCTTCGGTAGCCACTTCCATTTTCTTTTTTTGTTCTTCCATCCGGTTAGACCAGATATATCCACCCACTGCCCCGACACCCGCACCAATTCCTGCACCAAGAGCCGGATCTCCTGCTATGGCGCCGATAATGGCACCCACCGCAGCACCCGCGCCGGTACCCATTGCAGTACCTTTGGCTGTGCCTTGCTGTGATTCGCTCATACTGGCACAGCCAGCAAGTATAAATACAAGCATGATGACAGAAAGAATTGATTTGTTATCCATAACAGCCTCCTTATTAAGTTTATTCATTACTTGGGTTTTCTTGTAAGATGATCATCAGGTACTTCCCATGGATCATGAGATACCGTTTGTGCGCTACCATCGGAATTCGGTGTAGCAAAGGGTGTTCCGCCGGATGTATTGATAGACTTTGCCGCATCGGCAGCAGTTGATGAAGCAGCAGCCATTTGACGCGCGCCTTCCGCTAAATAAGTAGCGCCCATACTGGCAACAGCCATGGTAGCGGCGGCTGCACCTACTACTTGTCCCCCACTGTAATTTCCAACCCCTCCTGCATTAATACTGCTACCCGTAATAATTCCGGCTATCATTGGCGGTAGTTTTGATACCAGGAAATAAAAAGCAACAGCAAAAATTAACATCACGCCCAATTCTTCAAAGTTCATGATGGTTTTACTCATTTTTCCATAATAATTGGTCAGAAAATCGCCACCAATCCCAACAATCAACGTCATGGCCAACAGCTGAATACCAATGCCTAATACTGTCTTGTAATAGTTGATCGCGAAATCAGTTGTCCAACGCGCCCCGCCGAAACCCAAAAAGAAAATGCCCGCATACAGAAGCACCCATGACGAAATCAGCAGCAATAACATGTTGACTGCGACGACCGTCAGAATGATTACAATAATGAGTGAAAGGACGAAGGCAATAAGGCTGTCAATGGGGTTCCAGACAGATGCATTCTGGAGGAATTTTTCCCATATCTGGAAGGCTATGTTCATAATATTACCGTGACCCGTACCAGTCCCTCCCGAAGCCTTATTGCCCAACATCTGCATGGATTCGATAATTGATCCGGCAATGTTTTGTCCTGAAACAGCGTTGGTTAATAACCAGAAGAAAAAACCTGTGAATATGATGAAACGGGTGAATTCAGCAAAAAAATCACCAATGTCCGCTTTGCGTAATACCATCATGCCAAACGTCCACACCATGGAAATTAACACCAGCGTCCAAAACAAACGTATAGCTGCGCCCTCTAAAATGGCGTGCCAGCCTTTGGCTTTAATTAAAAACTTTTGCGCAACCTGATCAAATATACTTTGATTGGTTACTGGATCAATATAAGCCAACTCAGCAAATGCAGCAGTTGAGAGCAGCATCAGACCCAAGGCACTAAACAAAAGACATAGATTTGATTTATTCACAGGCTTGATCCTCTAATCAATTCGATTTTGAATTGCTACTCTACTCTTTCAAGTACGATAGGATTACCTGATGCATCAACTGGGCCATTCACAGTCCAATTCATAGCAGGAGTCATTTCACTCACGGGCTTCATTGGCTCTTTAAGCTCCAAATATCCCTTGGGTTCCTGACATCCAGCCAAAGTTAAAAGTAATACCGCAGTCATCGCAATAATGATTGTTTGATTGGTTTTCATAATTGTGTCCTTTGGTTTAAGTTAAAATGCGTCTCTGACATTCCAGATTTTTGCTGCGGGAAAGTTAACCGGGCTAAGCCGTTTGGTTGCGGCCTGATGTGCAGCTTGATTTATCGCTTCTTTGTCTACAAGCGCCTGATTTTTGGCATTCTCTGCGTTAAATTGTGCAATCATCATGGTTCGCAATTGTAAAAGTTGGTTTGATTGGTAAGCAGCCAGTTGATTGGCGTACTGAATCGCCTCCAGCTGCCCTCCTGCTGTTTCTGCCCGTGATTGCAGCAATTGCAAATGCGCGGCATCGAGGGGCGCCCCATCTTGATGTATTTCCAAGCCCCGTAATGACGCATCATTGGCGCTTTTTTGCGCGTTTGTGCTGGTGTTCTGCCCTTGTTTTATCAAATCCCAGGCTGTATCTGTGCAGTTACCGCCCAAATTAAAACAAGGAGAACCACTGTAATAACTGGCGTTCCTGTACCTGTTTAAATAGTTCTCTACGCCGCCCTGGTCTTGATAATATTTAAGTGTATTGGATGCTTGAACTAATCGATTCATCGTATATTCCGCTTTTGCCCAGACATAAGCTGCTGGCGCTACCGTGTTGCGGAGCATGTTTTCATATTGCTGCAATTGCGTCCGATACTGATCAATCTGTTTGAGGCGCATCTCTACATTTTCATAAGCGGTAATCGAAGTCTGTTTAATATTCGCCATATCAATAACAGCCATACCCCCTGCTCTAATGTTTGATGAATGACCGGCACTCCCCATTACGAACAGGATTGCTATCCACAGGGCGGTTAGATTTCTTCTGTTTATCATGTTAGATCACTCCTTTCGTTAATAATCAAATGATTGATACGGTTTAGAAAAGACCATGTCTTTGGTAACAATGACATTGAATCTAAAACCTGGGCGTATCTCTAGTGTTGGCGCAATATTCAGATTTTTCATCATTAGCCGCGTGGTCGCTTGCCCAAGTTGCTGGCCTAGCGACTGACTCAATATGCTACCGGCATTTTGCCGCCCGAATACGCCCCCTCCCCCGGCATCGCGCTGGCTGTAGGTGGCGCCTGCTATCACAGCTGACATCAATAATGCCGATCCGAATATGCGTAAATAATGATTATTCACTTGATCCTTGAATCCTGCTTGACCGATACCATCCGCTCCCGGCATCGCACCAATATCCATTGTTTTACCATCGGGAAAAATAATTCTTTGCCATGCAACCAGCACACGCGATTGACCATAGGCAACTTCGCTGGAATAACTCCCGACCAGACGAGCGCCTTGAGGTATCAAGCGCCATTTGCCAACAGGTGTGTCATAAATGTCCTGACTGACTTGCGCCATGATTTGGCCGGGCAGTTCTGAATTAATACCGGAGATAAGCACTGCCGGAATTACAAATCCGCTCAGTAGGCTATACGGTGTTTCGGGTGCTGCTGGCTTGCTGTCCAGTTTCCAACGACTCCCCTGCCCTGTTGCATCAAAGTTTGCATAATTGTTACTAGGTCTTTTTGAATCCACATCAATTAATTCTGCCGCTGAATCATCCAAACCATCACGGCCCCCGATAAGCCTACTGTCCTGGATTTGTTGTAATCGCGCAAGATAGGTAGCAGCAGGATCATCGTTGACTTGTGCATCGACTTGTTGCCTGACTGCTGCTATTCGTGCCAATGCTTCTTTCCTGCTGGGTGTTACGCCAGAAGGAGCATAGCTGGCGGATGGTGGTGAAGATGAACCAACACCAGCACTTCTTGGTGCTTCCATAGCCACATTGGTTTTTGCTTTGACCGCTTGCTCGAATAATTGCATTTTCATCATGCGTATATGCTCTAAATCCGGGTTAACTTCGTGCATGCTAACCGGTGGCAAGGGCGGTAAATCCAAAGTATCAGGATTCCCAGGGCGTGCAATAATGATTTGGGGCGGCAATTCCAGTGTAGATTCCATGGCTGCCGGTCTTTCAGCTTCAATAAAGCCTTTCTTGTATTCGCCCGTAATAAACGCGGCCAGCATATTGCTTGATCCAGCTTTTTTGCTTTCTTCGGCATTGTTTGAGTCTTGTGGTTCTGAGCGATTTATTGCCACAACCATCATGATTAATAAAAAAGCCAGCATGATACCGACAACAATATAAATCGGAAGGTTGTTGACCCGGCGCACGCCAGATGACGATATGGTTTCAGGAGATGCGTCAGCAGACATACTCATAACTTACTCCTTACGAACCCAGTAACCTGCCGGGTTTATTGTGCTCTCATTGAAAATATACGCGCGAGTTAGAACATGCTGATCAACAAAGACTGTGAGACGGTATAAGCCATCCATTTGGTCAAAAACATATCCAAGCGTCATACCATCCGATGTAGGTGTATCCGTTGACTTGCTAAGGTTTGATTTTTTATGTTCATGGATGGCATAGCCACCAGCTCGCAAATTATCTACTAAAGCATCACCAAATGAATCTACCGTTGGATGTTGCATATTAAATTGAGTGCTGGCCGGTGGATAAAGCTGTATTAGTTGCCCTGTCACATCACTGGCTATCCTTTTGTTGTGAGCCTCATCGTTATGCGCCACAAAATTGCCAAATTGTGTTGTTGCACAACCAGTCAGAATGAATATCAAAACAAGAATTGATAACCGGAACATATTAATTTCCTTGTGTTTTGGTGATCGTCACGCGGCTTTGATCGCTGCCTACACCCGCAATCAGATACGCTTTATCAAAAACCGCATCAACGATGTACCGGTCATGCTGCAAGCGGTAATTAACCATTACCTCTGTGTCTTGTGAGAACAAGCCGCCTTCTTTACGCACCACCATCAAAACCGGCGCTTCCTGTTGCGAAAAAGTTGTCGGCATCTGAATAATTGTTTTCTTGCCATCGTTATAGACGCGCAGTGGCTTCCAGGCTGCGGATCCAGACACGCTATACAAAAAATCCAGATCGCCTAAATACTCTCCCGTCGAGGGTATTGTTCGAGATGATTTAATCTCCATTGCGTGGTTCTCTCTCATTTTGACGGCATCCCATTTTGCCTGCGCATCTTCGGGATAAATAAAGGCAACGCGCGGCATAAATTCCTGCCGGTGGGATCTGAGCCGCATATGATAAGTACGCCGGTCGGTAGTCACAACCAGTGAGGTTTCCAGCCCGACATCGAGGGGTTTCACAATCAAATGTTGTACCTCGAGCGCGGCACGGCCTGTTATTGCCGGTTCGACTTGCCAACGCACTTGATCACCCAAGTGAATAGAATTCACTTGTTCGCCGGGTTGTAATTGAATATCGCAAACCTGCAATACCGCGCAGACAATGCTGGGTTGTTGCGCACCAAACAAAAACCGGATAGTGCCATCGGGTCCAGCGACCGGCTTGATTCCCGTGGCGCTGGATTGTTGCCATTTCTTGGCTATTTCAATTGAAGCCCTTTCCTGTGGCGTGAGTGTTGGATTGTCTTTTGCAAAATAAGAATCAGGAAAATTACTGCCTACCCCTAAAACAACAGAAGGAAGCAAACTAATAGAGAGAGTAATAAGTGCATATCGAGCGTATTTCATTATCATTCCTTTTTATATTTGCTTTGCCCAAGAATAATCCCGTACATAAATGCCGAGCGGGTTATTGCGAATTTGTTCCTCAGTTGTATTTGCAGTTGAATCAATGCTATAGATAGTCAAAAGCGCGCGCATTATGAAGGGGGGTTCTTTGGGATGTCCTTGACGGTCATAAACCGATTCTCTCCAGATCACCTGCCAGGTTTCAGGGCTTTGCGGAATAACCGAGACAATCTCAATATTCACTGTCTCATTCGCGGCGCGTTTGAATGGGCTGCTCGTATCCGTACCGTTTAGCCAAACGTTGGTTTTGGCGGTTGCCGGATCATCCGATGAGAGCATGGCGTATGCCCGAAAAATTGCGCGGCGCTGTAGGGCAATATCAGGCGTTACCATCCGCAAATCATTAATAAATGCGGCGACCGATGCGTGAATAACCCGAGGATCAGCCGGTGCCGCCATGTCTGCCCGTGACACGGCTATCGCCTCCCCCAGGTTATCAATTTGTACCACGTAGGGAATAAACTTCGACTGGCTGCCGATATGGATAATCCCCCCAACGGCTGCTAGTGTGATCATCAGTGAAAGTATTGCCAGTATCTGCCACATATTGCGCGATGCAGCCACAGATTCCATGTGATCATTCCACGAGCGCCGCCCGGATAAATAAGGATTCTCATTTTCCCCTTCGCGGCGGCCACCTTCTATGAATTCATCAGTTAATCGTGCATTTTTGGGATTAAGATTGAGTAATGCTTGTATTGACTTCATGACATGGCCTCATTATTTAATTTAAGTCCTTTAATATCCAGCCATTCCTTGACCCATTTGTCGCCATGTTTTGCGACCAACTGCTTGATTGTGGCAATTGATTCTTTATCTGATGAGCCGACAAATGCTAGAGCTAGTTTGCCTAATGCCAAGTCGTAGAGCCTTCTGCCATCTTCTGATACATAATAATATTGGCGCTTAGCAACCGCCGATGCGATGATTCCAATCTGGCGGGTATTCAGTCCCATGCGTCGATATAACGCCGCAGTATCCTGATCACGTGCGTGTACGTTCGGTAGGAATATCTTCGTTGCGGTGGATTCGACAATCACATCTAGAATGCCGCTGTTGGCTGCATCGGATAAGCTTTGCGTTGCCATCAGCACGAAACAATTTGCTTTGCGCATGACTTTTAGCCATTCACGGATTTTTTCACGAAACGCGGCATGACCCAACATAAGCCAAGCTTCATCCAGTATGATTGCCGCCGGTTGGCCGTGTAAATCACGTTCAATGCGTCTAAACAGATACAAAAGGGTTGGCAATGCATATTTCTGACCCAGGTTCATTAGTTCCTCGATCTCGAACGTTGTGAATGACGACAGGGTCAAACCGTCATTTTCTGCATCCAGCAAATGACCCATCATGCCATCGATCGTGTACTGCGCCAGTACATCACGGATGGAATCATCCTGAATCGTTACCACAAACTCAGACAATGTTTTTGCGCCACTTCTGTGCATGCTGGTGATGGCGTTACTGATTTCATTACGTTGCGCTGGTGTAATCGTACTGTTGTTCAGTTCGATGATGGTGCTAATCCATTCCAGCGCCCATGCACGATCACCTTTTGTTTCCAGAAATTGAAGGGGGCAAAACGCCAGAGAGTCATCATCTGCAGCAACGGAAAAATGCTTTCCGCCAACTGCCTTGGTCAGCGGATACATTGACATGCCCTTATCAAAACAATAGATGGACATGCCCTCGTAGCGCCGCAGTTGCGCAGCTATGAGGGCCAAATGCGTTGATTTACCCGCACCGGTTGGGCCAAACATGAAGGTATGACCCAAATCTCGCACATGCAGGTTTAACCGAAACGGCGTAGCCCCTTGGGTAGTACAGTGCATGAGTGGCGGAGCCATGGGCGGATACATCGGACAAGGCGCTTCATTCTTTCCCGGCCATACTGTATTGCTCGGCATCAAATCAGCCAGATTCATTGTGTTTAAAAGCGGGCGGCGTACATTCTCAACACCATGTCCAGGCAAACTGCCCAAGTACGCATCTATCGTGTTGATTGTTTCAATTCGAGCGGCAAATCCCAAATGATTAATTGCTTTGGCCACTTGTCGTGCGGACGCCTCTAAATCCCCTCGGCTCTCACTCATCAACACAACCACACTGGTATAGTAACCTTGTGCCACTTCGCCGCTATTTGTCTCAGCAATGGCCGCTTGTGCGTCACTGACCATATTCATGGCGTTTTGATCGACATGACTGCTATGCGAATTAAATACCTGGTCAAAGAAACTGCGAATCTTTTGTTTCCATTTTTTACTGAACTTCTCCAGGTGGCCGACCGCCTCGTGTGTATCCATGAAAATGAAGCGAGTTGACCAACGGTATAAACAAGGCAGATCAGCTAGCGAGTTAATTAGCCCTGGCGAAGATGCAAGCGGAAAACCCTCAATGGATACGACTTGTATGAAATTCTGTCCGATTTTAGGTACTACCCCACCCCAAAACTCCTGACCACTTAATAGCGCATCCAGATAAATTGGATTTTTGGGTAGAATCACTGGATGATCAAGGCCGCTTATGCAAAATTGTATCCAGCGTAGAAAAGCATCATAATTAACAGACGAATTATCTTCTTTGGTTATCGTTTTACCCTTCAACCGCTTCATTCTGAAAACACTGGATAGGTGTGATTCAATATTCGCGCATTCGCGCTTAAAATGGCTAAGCAAGGCTATTGTTCTGGTTTTGGAATCAACCGGCACACCCTCATCATCAAACATCAGTTCAACAAACTTCTGTTGCGCCAGTAGCGGCGGTAAATAGGTGGCTGTTATCACATAATTACTTTCGTATAACGTTCCCACACGCTCAAAAAATTCACGCCGCTCTTCATCAATGGCTGCTGAGACAGGATCCGGGAAATGCGAATCATCTTTGGCGCAATAACCGGGGGCGGGTTTACGAACAGCATCAATATGGATCATCCAACCGGAACCCATACGTGATAAAGCATGGTTAATTTGTAAGGATACTTGGTCGCGTTCAGCTTCCGTGCTGCTATTCGAGTCTACGCCCTGATAGGCCCACGCCGCCATGAGCGACCCATCTTTGCCGACAATCACACCATCATCAACTACAGACGCATAAATAAGCAGGTCAACAAAACCGGGTTCTTTAGAGCGGTGCTTAACTAATTTTGATTTGCTCCCGACTACGTTAATCCGCATAAACAAAATGAATAACATCACCATCCCGCTGCCGGAGAAAAAGAAAATTACGCTCTCTATCATCGGTATTGTTTCCCTTGTGTATTGGTGTTTTCGTAGAAAGGCGTACTACGTGCCGGATAATAGGTTCTGTATTTACGGTGCCGCAAATACACCTTGCGTAACAGCGGGTCATTCTTTGCCATCAGGCGCAATGCAAATAAGGCAAAAACCCATAAGGTGGTTCCAAATACAAATGCCTTGAATTCAAATGCACTGAATATCAACGCAAAAGCCAACAATCCGGAGAACATGACAAGTTCCCTATCACCGCCCATAAAAAGATTGGGGCGATTCGCGGATTGCCTGATCTGCGTTAAGCGCAAGGACATAGCTATCCCCTGCCCTCACTTGTGTTACTTTCTGGCGTAATCAATTCGTCAGTCGATTCTGGCGTGAGTTGTAATACCTCGCCGCCAGATGAAATGACAGCACCACCAAACAGATTGGTCATTATATTTTGCGCGCCGATCAATAGCGCCATGACCAGGACAATAAAAATCAATGTTCTGAAAAATGCGTTTAGTTCGCCACCAAAGATCAAAATACCACCGGCAACAACAATGCCGACAATGGAGAGCGTAAAAGCAACGGGGCCGGTGACTGAGTTTCTCAAACTCACAAGCCAAGTTTCATACGGTAATGCACCGCCGCCACCCACTGATGCAAGCGCTAGCTCCGGAACGAGCAGCAGAAAAGGAATTAATACGATTAATGAGTTTTTGAGAACAGAAGCTTTCGAGTCTTCCAGTGCCATTGCATATTTCATTGAATACCTCTTCTTTGATTTAGAATTTTTTGATGCGGAAACTACCCCGCCTGTGACCATCAACTTCTATGATTTCCTGAATACGACGTCCCGTTGGTGTGCGCAATATATGCACGACCAAATGCACAACTTCTCCGATTAGTGCATCAATATCCGCCGGTGCTGATTTGTTACGTGTAATTAATGAATTTAATCTTGTTAGTCCTGAAAGTGCATCATTGGCGTGTAGTGTGGCCGCACCACCTTCATGGCCTGTATTCCAGGCATCGAGTAAATCCAGTGCTTCCTCACCCCTCACCTCCCCTACCAGTATTCGATCTGGCCGCATGCGCAGCGTTGTTTTGAGTAGTTGGGTCATCGAAACATCTAATGACGTGTGGTATTGCACAAAATTCTCTGCAGCACATTGAATCTCCCCGGTATCTTCAATGATGAAAATCCGCTCAGTCGGATCATGGTTGACCATTTCATTGATGATTGCATTAACCAGTGTGGTTTTACCGGAGCCGGTGCCACCCACAACAAGGATGTTGCGATGTTCTGCAACGGCAGATTTGATTTTCTGGCATTGCTTAACCGTCATCATTCTTTGTTCAACGTATTGTTCTAGCGTGAATATCGCAACTGCTTTTTTGCGGATAGCGAATGTTGGGGATGAGACTATGGGGGGAAGTTGTCCGGCGAAACGAGAACCATCGAGTGGAAACTCGCCTTCAATAATGGGTTTTAGCTTGGTGACTTCTTTGCTGTGGTATCCAGCAACTGTTTTGATAATGGCTTCGGCCTGGGCTGGCCGCAGATCACCGATACACGCCATTGTCTTACCCAGTTTTTCAAGCCATACGCGACCATCGGCGTTGACCATTAATTCGACCGTTTGGGGATCATTCAGCGCATTGATTAGTAATGGTCCCATGTCTCGATCCAGCTTCCGCTTGGCTCTGTCTTTCAGCGTCGCGCAACTATCTTCAGAATCCAACATGGATATATCCCGTTTATTTGTTAAACTTAATTAACAATATAACGAGATACTAATTAATGCAACTACTATTTTACTTTTCTTTTTTTACGGGTTAATACCTGTTTCTTATTCTCTTCATTCCAAAGGGATACCTGATATGCCTGAAAATCAGTAAGCAGCGCACTCACGTGAACATACCCTTCTGGCAATCTTGATTGGGGCTTGCCTTTCATGAGTTCATCCACGACTTCTTTATCAATATTTGTCAGCTCCAGAAGTGCTGGAAGTGGTGTTTCCAAAGCATCGGCAATGGATTCCATGATTCTAAGTGATGGATTGGCTTTATCATGCGTAAGATCAGACATAAAAGATGTTGATACACCTGATCTTTCAGACAGTTCTTTTTTATTGATGCCCAGTTCTTCGATTAGACGTAATATGTTTGTTAGAAGAATTTTATTGTACAAGTTATCGATCCATTTAATAAATGTAGTCTGTTTCTTTATCTGGTAAAGTCAACCCATTGTTTGAGAACAACTTTAAACTTAAAAATATGACCAGGTGCGACAATATGTCGCACATAAACATTAACTTACACCATGAGCCCGCCACTGTATACCAAAAAAAACTGATAATAAAGAATGTTAAATTACCGAACTGGTTATGTATAAATAAAATTACGTAATATAAATTACTTACAAAAGTCATGAAGAAAACAGCTGGAACATTAAAAACAACTCAAAAAGATAAAATCAGCACAGTAGCCTCACTAGAACTGGCCTTGGATTTAATTGAAGAAGACCCTAATCAGCCTCGTAATGAATTTGACCCCGTTACCTTACAGGAGCTTGCAGATACTATTCGTCTGCGTGGAGTAAAAACACCCATTTCTGTGCATCCCAATTTACAAAAGGATGGGTATTTCATCATTAATCATGGGGCACGTCGTTTTCGTGCCTCTATTCTTGCCGGGAAAGAATCAATCCCTGCATTCATTGATTCAGATTATACGCAATCAGATCAATTGATTGAGAACCTGCAACGAGACAATTTAACGCCAAGAGAAATAGCCGATTTTATCGGTCGGCAGGTATCCAAAGGGTTAAAGAGCGTGGAAGTTGCCAACGAAATTGGAAAATCGGAAGCGTTTGTGTCACAACATCTCAATTTACTGAATTTACCTGACCCAATCGCGAAATTATTCAATTCAGGGGAAATTCGTGATGTAATCGTTATTAACGATCTCTTAAGAGCTTATAAGCAGGATCAAGCAAGATTAACTAAATGGTTAAATAATCCCGATCAAGAGATAACTCGCAGTTCAATTAGACTTTTCCGTGAATTTATAAAAAATAAAGACACTCATTATCAAGAATCAAATGATATTACTCATGAAGATGTAACTGCTGTAACTATGAATCCTAATCCGGCGACTAAATCAATTCCTCCAATGGCTACAATGGTAAAATTGATCGATGAGTTTTATGTAATTATAAATAATAAAAACAGTGTTCTGGATAAAACACTGACGCTGTTAAGTAAAGAAGAAAAAAATCAATTGGCCTATTTACTCAACAAGCTCGTTACGTTTGGAAAAACAATTAAAGGTGATTAATTTAAGAAACAGGCACAAAAATAAACGGAATAATGGTTGTATTATTTAGCAAATATTCTTTATACTGGAATTTGGCAAAGAAGGGTTTAACTGAAAAAAAACCTTCTAATCCATTTTTAGGGTTTATAAAGGGAGTTTGCTTTTAATGAAAAATGTGCCCGTTTTAATAAACACAATCAAACAAATGAAAAAGCCACCCAAAGATCCTATAAAAAGCTTACAGCTTGATTTATTTTCTCAATTTGTAACCAATGATCAAAGTCAGGTTTCTAACACGATTGAGCTTTGGGAGCGAATACCAAAGTATTTCTTTACAGCTAAACAAGTCGAAAAGCTGCGTACTATTGATGGGCTAGCAGAACCGTACGAATGGGCCTATACGGAAAATGGAAACGAATACACAGTTTCGATTCAACCGGCATTGATTAAACAAAAAGATAGAAAATACAAAGCTTTTTTTCCAGGCGTCACAGAAGAACTTGTAGAAGAGGCGCTAAAAAAGATATTTAGTGATCAGCAATATGCTATTCATGACCCTGAAAAAACAGAAAGTTGGATTAAATTCACATTAGGAATGATACAAAAAGCACTTAAAACAAAGGGACGATCAAGAAGCATTGATGAAATCAAGCAAGCTATAGAGGTCATGAACAAATGTAATATCGCCCTATATAAGAATAAAAAAGAAATATGGAGCGGCGCCATTCTACAAGATCTTGTAACCGTTGGTCGCGAGGAATACCTCGCTTCTACCGATACACATCACATCGCAAGATTACCTCTCTTCATCAGCCACAGTATAAACAACCTTGATTATAGACAATTTAACTATGATCGCTTGATGAGTTGTGATGAGCAACTAACCCGATGGCTATACAAACGACTAATCAACCGCTTTACCCAAGCCAGCCACATCACAGAATATTCATGTATGTATTCAGATATAAAACAGGCAAGTGGACTATTACAACAGAATAAAGAAGGAAACAATCGAAGCAAAATTCTATCAGCCTTTAATGAATTAAAAGAAAAAGGCGTGATTCTTAGCTGTAAAATTAACGAACGTAAAATTGGACGAGCTATAACAGATATAAAATATACAATTAAAGCAACACCACAATTCATTAAAGAACAAATAGCTTCTAACAAACGAACAACTGATATAAGAACAATAGCGCAAAAATCAGGCATACGAGTTATCAAAAAAACATAGTGGTAGGTTTAACCAGCAAATGTTATAGGTTTAACCAGCAGATAAGCTGAGAAGTTATAGGTTTAACCAGCAAATGTTATAGGTTTGACCAGCTAATAGTTATAGGTTTATCCAGCAGATAATAAATATGTTATAGGTATGACCAGCAGTTAAACTAAGAAGTTATAGGTTTAACCAGCGGAAAAGCTAAGAAGTTATAGGTTTAACCGGAAGATGATATAGGTTTAACCAGCAGATAAACTAAGAAGATATAGGTTTAACCAGCAGTTTAAAGCTGGGATATAGGTTTGACCAGCAGTTAAACCAGTTTTTTTCACACAAGTAATTGATAATATATACTATTCTACCTGTGGATAACTTTCTATTCTTTTCTTCTTTTAATCATATAAAAACATTCTGAACTTTATTGTAATATGTCTTTATAACCACCTAGATTATATTTAAAATACTTCCAAATTATACACATCAAGAACAATAGTAAAATAAAAGGTACATCAAAGAAATAAAAGCTTCATTCAACTACTTTAAGGCACATCTAAGACGATATAACAATAATACATAAGGTATTGCATCAACTTATATTTTAATAACCTGAAATCAAACTTAAATCAATTTCATTTCATTTGAACCTAAATACTATTTATTGTAAAAAACAAACTAAAAAAATTAACTCCAAGAAAAAAACAGAAAACAAAACTTTGAGTAATTGACTTAATCGCGTTTGATAATTAAAGATATTAGCAACTATGAAGAAACGTTTACTTGTAATGAACGGACAAAAATTAGTTCAAAACGATTTTACTGGCGAGTGGAAAACAGAGAAAGTAAGCAAAGCTGAGGGCATCAAACCTGGCCTATATAACTTATACAACGCTGTTAATGCAGACCAATCAAAAGACAATATTGGAGAAGTAATCCATATCGACAAAAAAGAAAATGTGCTTTATCAAAAGAATGGATCTCAATATATTAAGCATGATTTAAGCTGTTTCGACCAAATCCCCGAAACAGGCCACATGATGAATATTAAGTACGAAAACAACAAAACAAGTACAACTGAAGTTTCTAATAAACTTATTCAAAAAATCAAATTATAACCGATGATTTAAGGATAAAAATGTTACAAAGAAAAAGTATACAAGTACCTTTTATCATCCATTACGACAGTAATTTTATTGCACTCTTCTCTAATGATTAATTATTACGTTTTAACGTACAAATACTTGTACGTTAAAAGTTATAGATAATCATTTATATCCTTTCCTCGCTTTTCTAAAACCAATTTAATACCTTCGTCAATTAATGCAGTAAGACTAGAATTTTCATGGATAGCTAATAATTTCAGTTCCTTTTTTAGAATCTCGCTCTTTGGGTACCAAGGAACATTACTAACCACCCTACTCTTTGTTTTTACTTTTGGTCCTGTTTCATTGGGAATGCTACTTATTTTTTTTTCGTTTGTACGTACATGTGTTTGTACGTTCATATCTTCAGCGAGAGAAGCAAGAGCATTTATTCTTTTTTTATTAACCATTTTCAGAAACTCCTTTTTCTAAATCTATTAAAAGAGGATTTATAGCAATCTTTTTCTCTAGCCATTTAAACAAAACCTTTATTTCTTCTGCAGCCTTACTTTTAGGATCATACTCAAGAACCGAAAGACTACATATTGCAGCGTCCTTATACACCTTTAGATTCGTAGTTTGTTGCTCAGGACTACCAAAACCAAGTCCCGATAATATAATTCGAGTTTCTTTTGCTTCTTGTCCTCTTGCTTGAGCTTTCGTGATAATAAAAGCACCATTTTTCCCTAATCGTCTAATTACAGATGCAGTGGTACGTTGAGCAGGTACATCAAAACCACCAGAACCACAAGGTATAAGACAAAAATCAGAACGTGAAATCGCATCATTCACAAGAGGAGTATCAGCGCCTTGAGTATCAATAAAAACTCTATCTACCCCCTTTTCTTCTGCTAATTCTAGTAATTTAAAAAGCATATTTTGATCTGATGCTTCCATAACAAGTGGATTATTCTGATCCTCTCGTTTTTGAAACCATTCAAGGGCTGTTTTTTGTCCGGCATCCGCATCAATTAACAATGTGATTTTATTAGCCATTGCACTTGCAACTGCTAAATTTGTAGCAAGAGTTGTTTTTCCTGCCCCCCCTTTCTGCGTGGCTATAGTAATGATTTTCATGAAGCCCTTAAACGTTGTTGTATATTAACGCACAAATGTACCAATATTAAAATACATTTATATTATAACGTTAATATATCACAACGTATGTACGTTAATTGAATTTTCACAAAATATTTAACGTGAATACGTATTAATGTATTAACATGTGTACGCATGTATATTTGTACGTTCATACTAGAATCTTTGTAAGATATCCTGATCTAGTACGCAAATGAGCCATATTTTATGAGGCCCAGATAACGTCAATACATAATAACGTACAATCGTACAATCGTACAATCGTACATATACGGTGATACCTTTATATAGTTACGTTAATATATCATAACATTTGTACGTTAAATGAATTTTCACGTAATGTCTAACGTTAATACGTATTGATGTATTAACATATATACGTATGTATAGTTGTACGTTAATACTAGAATCTTTATAAGATGTCCTGATTGAGAACGCAAAAGAATCATGTTTTTATGAGGTCAATATAACGTCAGGACGTAATAACGTACATTCGTACATACAAGATGAAACTTTTGTATAGTTGCTTTAATATATCACGTACGTTTGTACGTACAATGGATTTTTCTCTAATAGTTTACGTTAAAATATATGTACGTATGTATAGTAGTACGTTAAATATTAATATAATTTAGGGTTTTAGTCTCTTACAAGTTAAATGATGTCAAGAAAATATGTCTCCAGAAAATCCTGGGGGATTAAGTAAATGATTTAAAAAATGGTAAATGCTGTTATTTTTTAACAGGTTGCGACAGCTGCTCGACCATTACGCGTTAGATAGTATCGGTAGGTTTTAGCGACACGTTTGAGGTATCGAGAGAGCTATCCGACGGAAACATAAAGAAGATAATTTTTCAGATCGGAACGACGAAGACCGCAAATATTGTATTCCGGTCGTTGGATAGCGAGTAATAAAGCATGTTCCCGAACAACAGAAAGGGCTAGGATCCTGGCTAATTCCGTCAAAAATCGACCGATATTTTTATTTTGTAGTGTAGATAACAAATAAACTGTCCCGATTATCTTTAGCGTAAGGAGGGTTGTATAAGCCCTATAGAAAAATAAACGTAGAGAAATCGGCACAACGCAGTCGCAGAAAGGAATTTGTTGATTAATATAGGGGTAGTTATTACATATTAAAACGCCTCTCGCACAGTAAGGTGGTTAAATGGCACCATGCGTTTGTGCAATACGCCGAATACAACCAATTGTTGCTCATACACAACGTAGTAAATGACATGACTTGAGCAGGGAAAACTTAATACGTTCGGTCCAACATCTGGCCTTGATTTACCGAGAGAAGGTGTTTCAGCCAGCAATCGAATCGTTTGCTGAAGTTCTGATAAATATTTTTGCGACTGCGCTTTGCTCCATTGTCTGATCGTAAAACGGCGTATTTCAATAAGGTCGGTCTGAGCATCTGGGGTTAAACGAAAACCAGGCATTAGTCGTACTGATCAGTTTCTAATGTACCAAAAAAAGAATCGCCATCAACGATGTTGCCCGCCTTGATATCCATTTGGGCTTGGACGGCTCTCGATTGCAAAAATCGAAGCTTGAGCGCCTCAATGCTTTCGTATTCATCCATCGAGATGACTACAGCAACTGGTTTCCCGTTTTTGTTAATTTGAATTGGGGCACGCTGCGCTTTTAACAGCATGTCGCCAAATTGAGTTTTTGCTTCATTGGCAGAAAGTGCATCCATTATTGTGACCTTATTAATATCGTTCGAATCGTTCATTATAATCGAATCGTGCCAATTAGGTCAAAATCTAGTCTCTTCCAATATGAAATTAGTCTGAAGGGGTTTGCGCATTTCCAAGGAAAAAATAGTCAAAACAAATTGGTCATTATGTGAGGCATGGTGATCGACATGGATGAGTAATCGTTTTATATGAGTACCAGCTTCTTTTTGCCTTGTAATCGATCTAGCCAGAACAATGCAGCTTGTCCCCGATTTCTGGTGCTCAAGGTCAGCATGCCGTCCTTTCTTACGGTGATGTCTGTCTTCATACAACGTCCGCGTAAGTAATCGGATGAAAATCGTAATTCTCCGCTGACAAAGCGTAGGCACTCGAACAAATCGCTTACTGTAAATTCGTCGCCATCGACCAAATCTTGATCTGATAAGCCCCGTGGTCGAGCATCTGCAAAAGACAAAACAGCCAGAGCGAAAATGAGTCCAAAAGACGCCCATTCAGCGATATCGGCGGATTCTTCCTCGTCAGCGACTCCCAACATCAGATCAATCTGGAGGAAGATATTTTCCCCGTCAGTACAGGTTTGAATAAGTGGTTTGCCGATTCTGAATTCGACCAGCGAGGCTGATTCCAGGAGTTGGTAACCGGCGCTGCGGTCATGATGCTTCATGATATTTCTTCAGCTTGCGATAGGGTAGAGTAGCTTCTTCTGGTGTTACCTTTTATTTTGTTAGAAAAATAGTCAAAATAATTCCAGCAGAAATTAAAGTAATAAATGAAGCAATAATATTCAATATTGCAGTTTGTCTTGAAGTTGTCATTGTTTTGCAGGCTTCATTGAATTCAGTTTGCAAATCAGCTTTCCAGCGCTCAATAATAATATGGGATTGTTCTTCCATCACTCGCGCAATTTCATTTTTGCTTGTCGTTATTGTTGTATTGAGAATTCGGTCAGAATGGTTTTTAGCTTGAAGTGATAATTCAGAAACAGTCACTTCAAGTTCACTTCGGAAATTATCCAACAATTCCTGCTGTGCAGCCTTGCTATCCGAAATGAGGCGATCATTCATGGTATGCAATATCATGATGGGATCATCTTTTGATACGGCTATGCCATGTACGGAAGCAATCTCCTGAATGGCTTCATCAATCTTTTCATCGATCGTACTCATGCTAATACGGCTTGTGCCCCTTCTAATTGCTCAAAGAGTTGGCTTTTAACTATTTTAAGCCGTTGGCGCATCATAATTGTTAATTCTGGTTTATCTATCGCATCATCAAAAGTCAGTTTAGCTTGTAACATTTCACTTAAATCACGACCGAAAGTTTCAGCCTTATAGTCTGGTATTTTGATAATAGCTGATACGCGACTTTTGTTATCCAAGTAAACTTTCATTGATTCGAAACTCTTTCCATTGGATTCTATCTTTCCCCAGAAAGGGTTAATCCACACGACAAAAGTAATATCACTCGAGAACTGTTTAATCATTAAGTCAAACCCATTTAATGTATCTGATAGTGCCTGACCGCCAGTAATTACGGTATGCACGATCAACTCATGTCCCATTTCTTTAAGCAGGGCAGGTATGTGGTTACTAATTAAATAATGGGATAAGGCCACGAAGGTGCTGGCGCCGTTATCAATCACTACATCTGATTTACTTTTGGAGATTAATTCAACCAAATTATCAAATTTACGAGGATCAATTTCATCACCTTCCATTAAATCCAGTTTTTTAACATTTAATTTCTTAAACCCAAGGAAAGTGGCATTCACCGGATCGGTATCAATACAAAGCGTATCTTTTTTCTTGGCGTAACAATGTTGTGCAATGATTGATGCGATGAAAGATTTACCAACGCCTCCCTTGCCTTGCAATACCATATGTATTTTAGCCATTATGAATAATCCTTTGAGTTAAATTATGGAGAAATAATACTTCTGACATCATTGGATGAATCTAAAACAATTTTATAGTCATCCAACAAGATCATCTAAATTGGATTCATTATTCCATTCAAAACCTTCCGCTTTACCTGCATCCTTCGCTAATTTCTGTGTTTCTTTTGCTTCAGTTTTTGGTTCTAGTTCATTTTCTTTACTTATTTTTTTACCACTTCCTTTTCTTTTAAAAGCCGTGTATTCGGTGTGTTTTTTAACCAGCCTCAAGAACACTTGATAGCTAATTAAAATCTTTTTTTCTTCATGCAATAACTGCCAGATATCCTTAACCGACCACCCAGTATTGATTGCTGAATTTATTTCATCGCGCAAAACAAAGAAAATCGCAAGATTTCGTTTTGCATGTTGAGAATCACTATGCGCTAACTTTTCAGCAAGACGCGCAGAAATATCCTTTTTCATAGCACTTATAGAGCCCAGTACAGTATTAGTAATAATTATTGACTATAAGTTGTATTGAATGAACACACAAGCATTACCATTCAATCAAGAGCATTAAGAAGTAACTCTGAAGTAATTAAGAGTAATTACTAACATACATACTATACGCGTAATTCGTTAAAATAGACTACACTTAAATAAGTTACAACAATAATGTTATACTCAATCAAGGACAATTACTACAAAATAGGGCAGGATATGTGATGTTAGCTAACAAGTAAACTTGTCATCCAACATCACAAGCTCTTATTCGCACGGTGTGCTCAACGATAATCCTGCTCTGCGAGGCAAGGGTAAAAGCAGAAGCAAAAGCAGACGCAAAGCAAATTCAAAGTCCGAAGTAGAGGCAACACCCAATAAATGAAATAAGAAACACAAAAGCAATCGAGAAAACGAAGAACCAACCAAAGCAATGAGTGAGACAAACCCAAAGAATAAAAGAAAATACAAACTCCATCTCAGGGTTCCAGTTGAACCGGAAGAAGGAAAAATCATCAGGGAGCAAGCCGAAAAATGCGGCCTGAGTATTTCAGAATATTTAAAAAAACTAGGCTTAGGTTATGAGCCAACCAGCATCATGGATAACCAAAAAGTAAATGAACTGGCAAAAATAAACGGTGATCTAGGCAGGCTAGGGGGGCTTTTAAAATTATGGTTAAGCGATGATCGGCGTGCAGCCCATTTTGACAAGAAAACAATTAATGGTCTGTTAAAAGACATTGAAGAAACCCGCACACAAATGACGGGCATCATGATGAAAATCATCAATTCAAAAAAATAAAAACCTAAGAGAACTCGATTAAATAATCATGATAGCCAAACACATCCCAATCAATTCAGTTAAGAAAAGCAACTTTGCCGGACTGGTGAATTATATTGTTGACCCACAAAACAAGACTGAGCGCATCGGCTTAATCCGAGCAGTTAATTGTTACTCGGATCGTCCGGATTGTGTGGTTGCAGAAGTGCTTAATACGCAGCAGATGAATCAACGCGCGACTTCTGACAAAACCTATCACCTGGTGGTTAGTTTTCGTGATGATGAACTATCCGAAGCTACTTTGCAGCAAATAGAGGACCAACTCTGTGATGGCCTAGGCTTTGGTGAACACCAACGACTCAGTGTGGTGCATCATGACACTGATCATCTGCATATGCATATTGCGATCAACAAAATTCATCCAGAAAGGCTTACGATCCATAACCCCCATTATGACTATAAAGTCATTGGTGAGCTCTGTGAAAAGTTGGAGCAAGAGTACGGATTAACACCGGATAATCACGAAACAATCAAACGCGGTGCGCAGGGTAGGGCGTCCAATATTGAGTTCAAGGCTGGATCGGAGAGTCTTATAGGTTGGATGCAGCAAGAATGCCTGGCGCAGATTCAAGCTGCGACAAGCTGGACTGAATTACACCAAGTATTAAAGGATCATGGCCTCGAATTGCGTGAGCGCGGTAATGGTTTTGTATTTGTTTCCGGTAATGGGATTGGTGTTAAAGCCAGTTCTATTGACAGAGCCTTATCAAAGGCCAATTTGGTTAAGAGGCTCGGTGATTATGTCGGGGTTGATGACGATACAACAACAAAAAAACAATATTCAAAGCAATATGAACCCAGGCCACTTCGTAACAAAATTGATACATCAAAACTATATGCGCAATACACAAAAGAGCAGAATGAGGCGGCAATACAGGGAAAAAACCAATGGAATAAACTGCGTGATAAAAAGAATCAGGCCATAGAAGCAGTCAAAACCAAAGCCAAGTTAAAACGACTACTGATCAAAAATGTTACTGCGGGTAGGCTGTCCAAAAAAATAATGGCTGCGTCTGTTTATAGTGAATTGAAAACAAGGATCGACGCGATTAATAAAGATTTTAAGGAAGGATATCAAGCCTCAAAAGCAAGGCATAAAAGAATGGACTGGTTGAGTTGGCTGGTGAAGGAATCCCGGCAGGGAAATCAGGAAGCACTGGACATATTGCGAGCCAGAAAAGATTATAGCGCGCAGACAAATAATGTCTCTGGTACACAGACTAATGACGATTCTCTAAAGAATAAGGATTTTATAGAGACGATTACTAGAACGGGCACGATTATTTGTAATATCGGATCAATCGCCATTCGTGATGGCGGCAATCGGTTGGTCATTATGGCTGGTGCGGCCAAAGATAAAATATCAGGAATATTACAAGAGGCTAAGATTAAGTACGGTAAGAAATTGACTATCAATGGGTCGGATGATTTCCGTGAAAAAGTTGTTCAAGTCGCTGTAGATACAAATCTTGATGTTACATTTGATGATGAAGCATTAGAACAACGCCGATTAGATTTAATCAATAACAGAACGGGTCAAGGATTAGAGGGTCGCGATGCGAATGGTTTAGATAAGCAAGAGAATCCATTGCAGCAGAAAGTGTCCAGAATCAGTATCAAATCACCTCGAAAAGGACGATCAAAATGAACCATTCAAACCAAAATTCGGGAAATCCTATAATAAAGAACGAAGGATTGGTTAAAACCAGGCTTACTCAGATTATGGCGATTTTCTTTATGTTGGGTGGGGTTCAGGTTGCAACGCAATATTTTGCCTATAGATTCCAATATCAACCGCAGCTTGGTGTTCACTTTAACCAGTTATACCCGCCTTGGTCGATTTTTGAGTGGGCTAATAAATGGTATGGCCAGCATCCGGATATTATTGAGCTATCCGGAAGTATGGGTGTTTTATTTGCAGGAGCGGGGCTGATTCTGACACTGATTGTAAAAATGGTTGCGGATAATTCATCGCGTCCGAACTCAAGTTTACATGGGTCAGCGCGCTGGGCGGATGAAATAGACATCCAAGCGGCAAGGCTGCTTCCTTTAAGACAATCCTTCTTCAAAAGATTAACCTCGAAAAAGATTCCACAAAATGATTATGTATATGTAGGTGCCTGGCAGGATAAAAAAGGCAAAACCCATTACCTTAAACATAACGGCCTCGAACATGTTTTATGTTATGCGCCGACTCGGTCGGGTAAAGGTGTTGGTTTGGTTATTCCAACCTTGCTTTCATGGGGGCATAGTGCGGTTATTACTGATCTGAAAGGCGAACTATGGTCTGTAACAGCCGGTTGGCGGAAGGTTCATGCCGGTAATAAAGTCATTCGCTTTGATCCTGCCTCACCCAAAGGGAGTGCTTGTTGGAATCCGTTGGATGAAATCAGGATGCATGATGGGCTTGAAGTCGGTGATGTGCAAAATCTCGCTACTTTAATTGTTGATCCAGATGGGAAGGGGCTAAGAGACCACTGGCAGAAAACCAGTCAGGCGCTTCTTGTTGGTGTGATTTTGCATGTTTTATATAAATCAGGAAATGAAGGTGCTGAAGGGACTGAGGCCACATTGCCGCTTGTTGATTCAATGCTATCCGATCCTGAACGGGATATTGGTGAACTATGGATGGAAATGGCTACCTATCCGCATGTTAATGGAGCAAACCATCCGGTGGTAGGCGCCTCCGCACGAGATATGCTGGATCGTCCCTCTGAGGAAGCAGGGTCAGTTTTATCTACAGCTAAATCATATCTATCCTTATACCGTGATCCACTGGTTGCAAAGAATATTAGCCGCTCGGATTTTGCAATTCGTGATTTGATGCACAACGCTAACCCTGTGAGTTTATACATTGTGACACAGCCTAACGATAAGACTCGTTTGCGGCCACTGGTGCGCATCATGATGAATATGATTGTGCGGACACTGGCAGACAGGCTTGATTTTAAGGATGGTCAGCCGGTTGCGAACTATAAGCACCGGCTTTTGTTGATGCTCGATGAATTTCCCAGTCTGGGTAAACTGGAAATCTTTCAGGAGTCCTTGGCGTTTATTGCTGGCTACGGTATTAAAGCCTATTTGATCTGCCAAGATATCAACCAACTTAAAAGCCGCGAGACGGGATACGGCCACGATGAGGCGATCACGTCCAATTGTCATATTCAAAATGCCTTTCCACCCAACCGGATTGAAACCGCCGAGCATTTATCCAAGCTGACCGGACAAACCACGGTCATCAAGGAGCAGATTACGACCAGTGGTAGGCGGGTAGGGGTGATGCACGGCAACGTGACGCGAACCATGCAGGAAACACAGCGTCCTTTACTAACACCTGACGAGTGTTTACGCATGACTTCACCAGAAAAAGATGCTGAAGGCAAGATTACCAAGCCAGGTGACATGATTATTTATGTGGCGGGTTATCCTGCTATATATGGCAAGCAGCCTTTGTACTTTCAAGATTCTGTGTTTTCTGCGCGGGCTGCTGTTCCTGCACCGGCTTACAGCGACAAAATAATCCAATCATCATGAGAAAAATACGCAATATTCTGGCAGGCATTGTTTTGTCTGTCAGTGCCGGTATATTTCTATTGAGTATTGTTTTTCGACTCACGGGTATTTATTACAATAATACGCCGAGTTTTCCGGTGGGGTTTTACAAGATTGTTGATGAACCAGTAGGGAAGGGCGCATACGTTTCTTTCTGCCCACCACAAGGCGAAGTTTTTGATATGGCTGTGGCACGACATTACATTAGTAGGGGTAATTGTCCGGGCGGTTATGGCATGTTGCTGAAACGTGTTTTTGCTCAGGGAGGGGATACTGCTTCTATTAATGAGGCAGGCATTACTGTAAATGCTGGCTTACTGCCTAACAGTGCCCAGTTAAAAACAGATATTGATGGTTCTGTATTGCCGCAATATCGTTTGGGGGAGAAGATGCTGGGTGATTCTGAATATCTGCTTATGTCTGATGTGAATCCGAATTCTTTTGATGCGCGGTATTTTGGACTGATTGCGGGTTTGCAGATTCAACATGTTGTTGAGCCGTTTTTTACTTGGGGTTATTAAGTGGGGTTCTTCTGCAATACCCATATAAAGGGTACTGTCCTAGCGTATATTTACGGATGAAGATGCACAGTACCCTAAGTTAAGGTAAAACGAGCGAATGTTTTTATCATGATTTACACGAATCTTAATCCAGAAAAAGCGCTGATCTGGCGCATCGTCCATCGCGACAATCTGCCTTGGATTCTGGATAATGGGCTGCATTGTGCGAGCTCGCCAACGCAGGCATCCGCCTACGTAGCAATTGGGAATACAGACCTTATCTCTCGGCGTACACACCGAGAAGTTCCAATTGAGCCTGGCGGCACTTTGGCAGACTACGTACCATTTTATTTCACGCCGTTTTCGCCTATGATGTACAACATATACACGGGGCGAGGCGAGGTGCCTAAGCGTAGTAATGAAGAAATCTGTATATTGGTCTCCAGCTTGTCGCGTGTGAACGTCATGGGATTGCGTTTTGTATTTACTGATCGTCATGCGTATTCTGCTTTGGCAAGATATTTTAATGATACGGCACTGTTGAACGAGATCGACTGGACATTGCTGCAGGCAAGAAATTTTAAGCGAAACCCGGATGACCCGGCACAGATCGAGCGTTATCAAGCAGAAGCGCTGGTTTATGGGCATCTGCCTACTGCGGCGTTGCTGGGTGTCGTTTGTTATACGGAGGCAGTAAAATTAATGCTTGAGAGTCAAGTGCAGGCCAGAGGTTTAACGCTGGATATTAAAGCCATACCGGGGTGGTATTTCTGATGATTACGTTTACACAAGGCAACCTTCTTGAAGCCCGTGCCGAGGCGCTGGTGAACACGGTCAACACCGTTGGGGTAATGGGCAAAGGCATCGCGTTGATGTTCAAGGAGCGCTTTGCCGATAACATGCGCCTTTATGCTATCGCATGCAAAGCCAAGCAAGTGCAGACCGGCAAGATGTTTGTCACCGAGGTACATGAACTCGACGGTCCGCGCTGGATCGTGAATTTCCCCACCAAGCAGCATTGGAAAGCGCCTTCACAGATGGCATGGGTGGAGGAAGGCTTGCAGGATTTGCGCCGTTTTCTTATCGAAAAGCAGGTTAAATCTATTGCCATCCCACCTTTGGGCGCAGGGAACGGCGGCTTGGAATGGACTGAGGTACGCGAACAAATTGAGATCGCTCTGGGTGACTTGCCAAATATCGAGATTGTGGTGTTCGAGCCCACCCAGCAGTATCAGAACGTAGCCAAATGCGCTGGAGTGGGGAGGCTAACACCGGCTCGCGCGCTGATTGCTGAACTAGTGCGCCGCTACTGGATACTTGGCATGGAGTGCAGTCTGCTGGAGATTCAGAAATTGGCGTGGTTTCTGGAGCGTGCCATTGAGCAGTTTTCTCCTGAGGACAATCCGCTCAAGCTGCAATTTGTTGCACACAAGTACGGGCCTTATGCCAATAAGCTCGATCATCTTCTCAACAATCTGGATGGCAGTTATCTGCATTGCGATAAGCGTATCAGTGACGCTGGGCCGCTGGATATAATTTGGTTCGACGATGAGCACAAGGCTTTGGTGCAAACTTATATCAAGACCGAGGCCAAGGCTTATGAGCAAGCGCTGGAATACACCGCCGCCTTGATCGACGGCTTTGAGTCTCCTTTCGGCATGGAGCTTCTGGCTACTGTCGATTGGTTGCTGAGTAAAGAAGGCGTACAACCTACGGTTCAGGCTGTACGCGAAGGGTTACGGCAATGGCCTGCGGGTGCCACCGAGCGTAAGACTCGTTTGTTTGATGATAGGGCAATTGGCATTGCGTTGGATCGCCTGACTGCACATATTATTTTGGACTGATTTACGGTTTGCAGATTCAACATGTTATTGAACCGTTTTTTACGTGGGTTGATTAAATTGTTGAGGGAATAGTGAGGAGAAAATAAATTCTTTGCGTGCAAAATTACATGAATCTGGCTACTAGGAGTCTGTCGGACTTAGCGAATAGACACCATATCAATCCCACCGGATTCATGTAAAATGCCATTTAATGAAATTAAAAAACCACTTTAATCACTATTTATCATTCAATATGCCAGTAATTATCCATTCGAGCGATCGAAACAATGCCTATCCGACAGACTCCTAGGGTCTGTTGACATTTCACATAGGTAGCCACAGATATCCACAAGCCATGACTACCATACTCTTAAAATTTCTTTTCAATTTGTCATATCGTGTTGCCACTGCGCGATACTGCTTTAATCGCGCAAAAGCGTTTTCTACCAAATGCCGATATTTATACAAGCCCCAATCCATGCCTGCATTACCTTTCAATGAATTGCAAGGAACGAGCATTAAGTGCAGGTACTGTGGGCTTATCCCACCTTGTTCTGTTTGGCCTTGGTTTTGGCTATTGTAATAAGCTCGGTCTGTAGTTTCTTATAATCAGCTCGCATGCGATCCAGTTCGTTATCACGGTCTGAAAGGCGCGTTTCGAGAGCAGTCTTTTGAGTGGCCAGTTCTGAAATCTGAGTCATAGCGGTGGAAAGGCGCTTTCCGGTTTCTGCAGTGATATTTTGGCTTTGTTCTAATTCTTTTTCCAGGCGCGTAATTTCTCCCACATATTCTGATAACTCAATCTTGGCTTTATCTATACCTTCCACTGCTTCCTTCCGGATGCGGTCAATTTCATCGCTCGCCAGGCTGGACGCAGCGTCCCAAATAACAGTAACAGCTTTGTGCATGGCGGTTTTAACCGTTTCTGGCATCTCAATTGCTGGTGCAGTTTTTAAGGCTTGTTCCGCCTTCCAATTCTTGACCATTGCGCCTACGGTGGAAAAGGAACCTCCTGTCATCGCAGTGATAGCGTTTACAGTGACGTTTTTACCGGATTCCATGAGTTCATCACATGCATCGGTTACAGCATCTTGCGTCACTTTCGCTTTACGTTCCATAGGATCACCTGATTGAATATAATAGTAGATAGTAGTAGCAGATGTTGATTAACACCCCATTTCAAAGCGAATCTCCAGCCGCTGGAATTGTGGCTGAAAAGATTCGGAAACATTGGGTAGAACGCCAAACACGGCATCCGCCACAGCTTTCACGAGATTTTTGCAGGATTTGTCGCTGTCCCACGGCAAAAACGGCAACATTCTGAACGCCCAAGTCATGCAACTGATGGGTAACATCAAAACCATGCAGCGCATGGCCTGCGCCCATGACACCAACAACCAGCTGTTTTTCCATCGAGGCGACCAACATCTGGCGAAATCACTCAAGGCCTAGCCCGAGAAGTCGATACTTTGAGAACGAAAACATTCGTTCTCAAAGATCATGTCGACGGCCACACCCCGCGCCCAATTCCACCAAAAGAACCTGCGCCAACCAGCTCAACACGCAGCGGTTGAAAATCAGCTCCACTATGAACGGCACCGACCGGAAGAAACCACTCTGTATCGGTTGGTGCAAGAGCACATCGGAACTTTCTTTGCACAGGTTGAGACGGAAACCGGTTCAGGGTTACCTGACTTTGTTAAAGACGAATTTGAGGCATTTCTTGAATGTGGCATTCTGGCCCATGGGTTCTTACGCCTGCGTTGTGCCAACTGCGCCCATGAGAAACTGGTAGCCTTTTCCTGCAAGCGGCGTGGATTTTGTCCCTCGTGCGGTGGGCGGCGCATGGCGCAGACGGCTGCTCACCTGGTTGATCACATCATTCCCCGAGTGCCGGTGCGCCAATGGGTGCTCTCACTGCCGATCCCGCTACGCTACCTGTTAGCCGCTCATCCGCGCTTAATCACACCGGTATTGCAGGTGATTCACCGTGCCATCTCTACTTCTCTGATCAAACAGGCCGGATTGAAACGATCCGAAGCACAGACCGGTGCGATTACGCTTATTCAACGTTTCGGTTCGGCGGCTAATCTCAATATTCATCTGCATTGCCTAGTGCTTGACGGCGTTTACCGCATCCAAAATGGTGTGGCGGAATTCCACAGCGCACGGTCACCGACGACTGAGCAGTTGCAAAGACTGCTTAGCCAGATCATCCAGCGCATCATGAAAGCATTGACCCGTAACGGCGCGCTTATTGAGGAAGAGGGGATGAGCTACTTAGCTGAAATGGAAACGGACGCGGCGCTGAGTCCACTGCAATCGGCGGCCTGCACCTACCGGATAGCACTCGGTCGCCGGGCAGGGCAGAAGGTGCTGACGTTAAAAACCATTTCCACACAAAATACGCAACCACAGGAAAACAAAAAATACTGTGTCAATGCACATGGCTTTAGCCTGCATGCCGGGGTGCGTTGCGCCATGAATCAGCGTAAGGAATTGGAACATCTGTGCCGTTACATCACGCGACCGGCGATTGCTAATGAACGACTGACACGCAATAAAGATGGGCAAATAGTGTTAAAGCTGAAGACACCTTATCGGG